>Ga0307373_10000862_pt1 | contig 58329 bp, 49 predicted proteins | sample OX2MG_FD_202534 | JGI IMG/M metagenome (GOLD analysis project Ga0307373, IMG submission 202534) | Soil microbial communities from Risofladan, Vaasa, Finland - OX-2 | ecosystem: Environmental > Terrestrial > Soil > Coastal area > Acid sulfate soil | place: Finland: Risofladan, Vaasa | collected... | reverse complement strand
ATATCCATGGAACGAAGATCGCTCACCACGGGAAGCTGAGTTTTCGCTGCAAGGGCAGCACCATCTCCCAATTGATGAGTCATTCTCTTTTCAGGGATATGAAAAGTAGTATGGCCGTGAGAAGCAATTAAACTTACCTTATGATGCAGTTGAAATTTTTCAATAAACTCATTAACTCTCTCACCCAAAAATCTGCCATAAGAAGCGTGCAATAATTGATATTCTTTTGCAGAAAGATTTACTGCACTCTTTAATTTTTCAATCCATTCATTTTCATAAACTATATATGCAGCGCATTTTATTTCATAATTCCATTTGCCTGCAGTTTCGTTAAATTCTACATAAGCAATATCCAGTCCATCAAGTGAACTGCCACTCATTAATCCGATTGCACGATATATCATAATAGAAAATTTCCCCTTTTAATTTTAGTTTTGTCCAAATTTATTACTTTAAACCCTGACGCTTATCTTTAATGTTCTAAAAAAATCAAACAATGGTAGTAAATCTTAGCGACAATCATTCTTTAATAAGTAACTGGTTAAGCGAACTAAGAAGTGTGGATGAGCAAACCGACAGATTGCGGTTTAGGAAAAACCTGGAAAAAGTTGCTGAAGTATGCGCTTATGAGATCAGCAAAAAATTACCATGGGTTGAAAAAGAAATTACTACTCCTTTAGGAACATCCGTTTGTAAAGTTTTAGAAAAACAACCTGTAATAGCCACTATTCTCCGCGCCGGTCTCGCCATGCACAATGGCTTCCTCAATTTCTTTGATAAGGCAGATAATGCTTTTATCAGCGCTTATCGTAAACACAACCCGGATGGAAGTTTTGAAATAAGTCTCGATTATATCAGTTGCCCTGAAATGGAAAATCGTGTGGTAATTATTTGCGACCCTATGTTGGCAACCGGAGCTTCTTTGGTAAAAACAATCCAATTTATACGCGGGGAAGGCAATCCTTCCGAAATTCATATTGCATGTGCGCTTGCCTGTACGGTTGGCATTGAGTATGTTTTGCGTGCAGAACCAAAGGCAACCATCTGGTGTGGCGATATAGATGATGAACTAACGGCAAAAGGATATATTGTACCTGGCCTGGGCGATGCAGGAGACCTGGCTTATGGAGTAAAAGTGCAGATGTAATCACTTCTTAGAAATCAACTCATTGCTTATATCATACTTTTAGTAATTGAGCTAAAAATATTTACAAATCAGTTACTCTTTAATATGATAACACCCTACTCGTTTGTAAACAGATTATCTTTGATGTATGAAATATCAGATAGGTGATAAAGTATTGCTTTTACATTCTAATGAAGAAGGTGAAGTGGCAGAAATCATTAATGATAAAATGATTTTGATAGATGTGGATGGAGTTCGTTTTCCGGTGTATATGGACCAGATCGACTTCCCCTATTTTAAAAGATTCTCAGAAAAAAAAATCGAATCCCCGAAAAATAAAAAAAGGTATATTGATAATTTAAAGAAAGAAGAAACCAGGAAAGGAAACAAAGTTGCCAGCGGTGTTTGGTTGTCTTTTCTGCCTGTTTTTAACAAAGATATTTTTGAAGATGATGTGGTAGAGAAATTTAAGATGTATCTCATCAACCAAACTGAAGATGCCTATTATTTTATTTACCAGGTAAAATTGAAAGGCATGCAGGATTTTGAATTATCAAACACCATTTTGCCTTTTAATGAATTTTACCTGCACGACGTTCCTTTTGAAGAAATGAATGATTCTCCCAAATTCGAGTTTGATTTTTCTCTTTCAAATTCAGACAAAAAAAAAGCAGCACATTTTGAGGTTTCTAATAAAATAAAAGCCAAACAATTATTTCAGAAGATTGAAGAAATGAAATTAAAAAATGAACCGACATTCTCTATGATTCTTTTTGAAAATTATCCTGATAAAACTGAAGAAATAATTCCTGATTACAATAACATGCATAGGCAACTTTATGACGCATCAAAAATAAAAGAAAAACTGGAACCTCCAAGATCTGTAGTTGACCTGCATATTGAAAAATTAACTGATAACTGGAAAGGCCTGAGTAATTTTGAAATACTTACAATCCAATTAAACTATTTTGAAAAATATTATAATCTTGCAGTTGCTCATCGCCAGCCCAACCTGATCGTAATTCATGGGATTGGAAAGGGAAAATTGAGGGATGAAATTCATGAAATTCTTAAAACCAAGAAAGAAGTAAGAACGTTTGCAAATCAATATCACAACGACTTTGGATTTGGTGCAACAGAGATCTTTTTTCAATATTAGGTATAAGACTTTATCATAATTTTTCCTTTCTCAAATTCATATCTTTGTATTACTGCAAACCGGGTTATCGTTCCGTCCCCTATCCCTATAGCTATCGGGACAGGACGGGAAGGAAAGTCCGGACAGTAAAGAGCAACACACCGGCTAATAACCGGTCCCAACTCTAAGCTTGTCGAAGAGAGGGGAAGAAAGTGCCACAGAAAATAACCGTCTGCCTCAGGTGGATAAGGGTGAAAATGTGAGGTAAAAGCTCACGTCCCATTTTGGTAACAAATTGGAAGGGTAAACCTTGTGTTCTGCAATGCCACGTATATCCCGATTTGTCTTTAAAGACAAGGTAAACGGCTCGTTTACATTTTTGCATTTGCAGAATATCGGGAAGGGTAGGCAGCTAGATTGTTGCAGCGATGCAACAGCCAGATAAATGATAACCTTCTCCTTAACTTGTTAGGGAAGAAAACAGAATCCGGCTTATAGGTTTGCAGTAAATGAACTCAAAGGCAGCCAATTTTTTGGTTGCCTTTTTTGATATCCAATCGGCAAATGAGCAATCCAAATGAGTCAGAAAAGATTTTTATTTAGGATGATTATCATCTTATTATTTCTGAATAAAGTTTGAAATATTACCTTCAATCAAAAAATGATATCATGTTTAATAAAGCATTTAAAATTTCTTTTCTTTTCTTTTTAGGAGTACTTGTTTTTGAAAGCCAAACCGTTGCCCAGGATACAACTCAATATATCATTCCCAATCGTGAAAACTCACCGGGTCAGGAACAAAAGCCCTATGTTATTCTAATATCGGCAGATGGATTTCGTTATGATCTTGCTGAAAAATATGATGCCGGATTCCTGAAAAAGATAAGTTCGGAGGGAGTAAAAGCTCTTTCAATGAAGCCTTGTTATCCATCATTAACTTTTCCTAATCACTATTCTATCATTACAGGGTTATATCCTTCGCATCACGGCATTGTTGATAATACTTTTTATGACAAGAAAAGAAATCAGTTTTATAGATATCGGAATAAAAAAGCAGAGGAAGATCCTACATGGTATGGTGGTGTTCCACTTTGGGTTTTGGCAGAACGCCAAAAAATGCTAAGCGCCAGTTTTTATTGGGTAGGTTCCGAAAGTCATATTGATGGCATAGATCCCACTTACTATTTCAGGTATAATGAGGCTATCCCAATTGACAGAAGGATTGAGATCTTAAAAGAATGGTTGCAATTACCACCAGACAAACGTCCACATTTTATAACCTTTTATTTCCCTGAAGTTGATCATACAGAGCATCATTATGGAACCAATTCACCCGAAACCCGTGCTGCTGTCCAGTTTATAGATCATTCCGTTCAGAAGATGAATGAAATGTGCGCGAAACTAAATCTTCCCGTCAATTTTATTTTGGTTTCAGACCATGGAATGACCAATATGGACACTTTGCATACCATTCCCCGGCCTTCAGTGATTGATACCAGCAAATTTGTAATTGCCGCCGGAACTTCGCTGGTACATCTTTATGCAAAAAATAAAAAAGACATAAAACCAACTTATAAAAAATTAAAAGCAGTCGCCAGGGATTATGATGTTTACCTGGCAACAAATACGCCTAAACGCTGGCATTATCGCAAAAAAGATGACCGCTATCACAGGATAGGAGATATTTTATTGGTTCCGAATTTACCGAAAGGGTTTAGCTTTTCAGGAAGAAAGATTTCTTATGGCGAGCATGGGTTTGATAATTCATTACCAGAAATGCAGGCAACTTTTTATGCATGGGGCCCTGCATTTAAAGAACATTATGTTATAAATAACTTTTCCAACATCAACATTTATCCACTTATAGCGCATATTTTAGGATTGAATATTGATAGCAAGATTGATGGAAAGTTCAAAGTGTTGGAAGGAATTTTAAAATGATCATTAAAAAATCATTAAGCCTTCTTAATTAATTTTCAAGTTTGTATATTGAAGAATAGATAACTGAATAAAAGAAATTTATGATGAGAACTTTCTGACGTAGTCATAAATCGGATTCAAAATACCTAATAACTAAAATATTCAATATGGAATAAATATTCGTGTATAAAAGCAATACCATAAAGTAAAGAACTATATTATTTTCTTAAAAATCAAGATTCTTTAATCAAAAAGTACCGTTAATATTAATTACAGGATTATAGCTTAACATTTAATATGCACGTTCGATATTAACTTTGTTCTCAGAAATATAAAATTTAAATTTTCTCATAAGCAGTTAGTTTTGATAAACGGCTCCTGTTTCTACAGGAGCCTTTTTATATTTTACCAAATAATCAGAAAAAGACTTGTCCATTAAAAAAGCCGTTCCTTTTATTTTCGGAACGGCCCACTTATAAAAATATTAATTTGCTATTTTCTGATGATCACTCTTTGCTGATGCATGCTTCCATCAGAAGTCATGTACAGTAGTATGTAAACCCCATCGCTTAGTTGAACACTTATCTTAGCTGTGCCACCCTGTACCGCAATGTTTTGCTGGCTCATTAACCTTCCACTTATATCTAACCATTCTACTTTCAGATTATTCTCATTTGAACTAAGACCATTTATAAAAATAGTGCCTGTTGTTGGGTTTGGATAAATGGTTACAGACTGATTTTGATTTAGGGTAACCGAAACTATATTCCAGTATTTAGTATTACCATTAAAATCAGTTTGTTTTAAACGGTAGTAGGTTGTTCCATTAAAAGGGTTTGCATCGTGAATAATGTAATTTAAAGTAGTGGTACTATTACCTTTCAATGCTTTTGAACTAATATTTTGGAAGAATTCAAAATGAACAGCATCGGTGCTTTTTTCTATAGTGAAATAATCGTTGTTTGTTTCTGTTTTAGTAGTCCAACTCAAATTAACGCTACTATTATTTACAAGCTGAGCATTAAAATTGATAACCTGGACTGGCAATGGGTTAAGGCCACCTAAATCATCTGCTAAAGCAAAAGTAGAAAAAGAGTTGAAAGCACTAGGCGAAGATGTTGAAGTAATACTTCCCACCAGGTTTGTACCATAAGCATAAGCCGGGCCGCCCGTACCGCCAATATCAATCCAGGAAGTAGGGGCTGTGTAAGTGTTTTTTACAATAGTCAACTCGCCTCCATCTAACACAACATCATTGTTCCCAAAAAATATTTGTATGGTTTGGTTACCACTTAATCCTGCAACAGGCTGACTATTGCCGGAAGCATCTTTTCTACTGATGGTGTAATAATGCATATGCGATACAACATCCACAGTTGGAGGAAGGGTATATCCTAAAGCAGCGGCACTTGCATTGAATAATTGTGCCTCATAAGTGTATAGAGTTCCATTACTATGATTCACAGTCAGCACAACAGGCCTGCAATCAGGATTGTTACCTATAGGGAAATTTAAAGTGGAAACTCCTGATGAAGATTTCTGGTATCTCATTGGTCCATTTACATAGCTGGTTGACAGAGCACTACCTGCCGCAGTGACAGAGCCATTCAACATAGTTAAAATATAATTTGTTGAGGTATTGAGCAATCCCGATGTTAATGTAAGATTATTGGATACATTAATGGAAACGTTGTTTAAGGTTACACCAGTGCCAGTATTGTTTATCACTAACCTGGTGAATACAGGTGCGGGCGTTCCGGAAACTGCATTAATATTTTGCAAGCCTCCACCATTAAAAGTTGCCGTTCCTGAGTTCGCACCAAATGTAATAGCCGTGGAAGACGAAACTGTAAGATTGCCTGAATAGGTACTGTTATTATTATAATTTGGATAAATTAACCCTGAATTATTTTTCACAAAAGTAACGTCGCTGTTATAAGCATCAGGGGAATTTATTGTCATTAATAAATAACCTGTTCCATTGTTTGTAAATGTGCTTGCACCATTGAATATGTTATTTCCCTGGCTTTGATCGTTAGTGGAACCTGTCTTGGTGGAATTGACAGAGCCGTTAAAACTACATCCGTTAAAATAAAGTGCCGGGCTGGATGAGGTTACATTTCCCCCAAAAGCTGAAATAGGCCCAAAGGTCAAATTACCGGATCCTGTTAAAGTGAGGCTTTGTGGAGTTGCACCAACTTGCGTGAATTGCCTTAGTAGCAATGTACCTGCGGAGAAACCTCCTGCACCCACCGAAATAGTGTTGCCTGCTGCTAAAGTTACTGTTGCGCTGGCGCTACTGTTACAAAACTGAACTCCCTGTCCATTGTTAGATGTTACTACAATATTACTATTGAAAACAGTCCCCGCTGAATACGAGCTTACTAAGATATATGTATTAGCTGTGGGTGTATTATTAAATGTGGCAACACCGCCAAAAATATTGTTGTTGCTATTGTAAGCGACATAGATATAGCTACTGCCAGTGTTATTAAAAGTAGATGCTGCATTGAATTGGTCAGAATTGCCATTTCCGAACATCAAATAACCGGAGCCTGAATTAGTAAAAACGCTTACGTCATTGAAAACATTGTTTCCACTGCTTCCATCGCTGGTTGTTCCTGTTTTGACAGAATTTACAGTTCCGCTAAAATTGCAACCATTGAAATACAAAGTAGGACTTATTGAAGTTACATTTCCCCCAAAAGCTGAAATAGGCCCAAAGGTCAAATTACCGGATCCTGTTAAGGTGAGGCTTTGTGGAGTTGCACCAACTTGTGTGAATTGCCTTAGTAGCAATGTACCTGCGGAGAAACCTCCTGCACCCACCGAAATAGTGTTGCCTGCTGCTAAAGTTACTGTTGCGCTGGCGCTACTGTTACAAAACTGAACTCCCTGTCCATTGCTAGATGTTACTACAATATTACTATTGAAAACAGTCCCCGCTGAATACGAGCTTACTAAGATATATGTATTAGCTGTGGGTGTATTATTAAATGTGGCAACACCACCAAAAATATTATTACTACTATTATGAGCAACGTAAATATTGCTACTCCCCGTATTATTAAAAGTAGACGCCGCATTGAATTGATCAGAATTGCCATTTCCGAACATCAAATAACCGGAGCCTGAATTAGTAAAAACACTAGCGTCATTGAAAACATTGTTTCCACTGCTTCCATCGCTGGTTGCTCCTGTTTTGACAGAATTTACAGTTCCGCTAAAATTGCAACCATTGAAATATAAAGTAGGACTTATTGAAGTTACATTGCCTCCAAAGGCAGAACTTGGTCCAAAGGTCAAATTGCCGGAACCAGTTAAAGCCAGGTTTTGTGCTGTTGAACCAATCTGTGTAAATTGACGAAGCAATAATGTTCCTGCCGAAAAGCCACCTGCACCAATGCTGATGGTTTTATCTGCGGCCAAAGTAACCGATGCTGTTAAGCTGTTGCTACAAAACTGAACTCCTTGCCCATTTGATGATGTTACCACAATATTGTCATTGAAAACAGTCCCCGCTGAATAAGAGCTAACTGATATAGATGTATTAGCTGTAGGTGTATTATTAAATGTAGCGACACCACCAAAAATATTATTACTACTATTATGAGCAACGTATATATTGCTACTCCCCGTATTATTAAAAGTAGACGCCGCATTAAACTGATCCGCATTGCCATTTCCAAACATCAAATAGCCGGAGCCCACATTGGTCATTGTGACTGTTCCATTAAATATATTATTTCCGCTGCTTGCATCATTGCCTGCCCCGGTTTTGGTAGAAGTAACAGTACCTGAAAAAGTGCAACCGTTAAAAAGTAATCCCGGGCTCGAAGAAGTAAGATTTCCACCAATAGCAGAGCCTGGGCCAAACTGCAGCGTAGTGGCAGTACTGTTGAGTGTAAGATTTACCGGTGTATTGCCCAATTGGGTAAATTGCCTTAATATTAAATAGCCGGCATTAAGTCCGATACTTCCGGTCTGTATGGTTTTCCCGGCTGCCAAAGTAGCCGTAGCTGTTGAATTGCCACCGCAAAAATAAATTCCCTGTGCACTGCCGGTGGTGTTTACAAAAATATTGCCATTGAATTGATTGCCCGCAGTGGAATAAGCGGGTAATATCTTTTCAGAACCATTGTTGGTAAAGGTTACATCATTGTTATAGGTGTCGGGACTGGCATTTGCAAGAACCATATATCCGGCACTATTATTAGTAATACTGCAAAGCCCGTTAAAAATATTACCGCCCTGGTTATAATCACCTGTGGCCCCTGTTTTGGTGGCATCTACACTTCCATTAAATGTGCATCCGTTAAAATAGATATCTGGACAGCTAACCACTAAATTGCCCCCAATAATAGACTTATTTGCAAATGTTATCGAAGTGTTTGTTCCGGTAAATGCTAAGTTCATAGCAGTACTTCCTAACTGCGTAAAAGTGTTCAAGCTTAAGAAACCTGAATTAAACCCTGCGGTGCCAACTGATATAGTTTTGCCTGCTGCAAGTGTTGGTGTTCCTGTACCCGATGTCCAACCTAAGTAGATTCCGCCAGTTCCACTTGATGTAACTGTGATATTATCATTGAATTGGTCATTGGAATTGTAACCTAACATAAAATATCCGCCATTACTTTGCTGGTTAATGGTTAAAGTTGAATTGAAGATATTCTGGACTTGATTGTTATGATCACTTGTGCCCCCCGTTTTTGTAACCACAACGGCACTATTAAAAACACCTCCTCTCAAATAAACGTCTGGGGCGGTTACCGTTAAAGCACCACCAAAAATGCAAGGCGTTCCCGGATTGACAACATAAAAGGAAGATGATCCTGTTAAATTGAGGTTCATTGCTGCGTTGCCCAACTGAGTAAACCCACCAAACTGCAGGTAGCCAGCACTATAACCCGCACCACCAATTAAAACTGTTTTACCCGCTGCCAGCGTTGGCGTGCCTGTTCCGTTAGTCCAGCCAAAACTAATACCACCGGTTCCGGTTGATGTTACCGTGATATTATCGTTGAACAAATCATTGGAATTATAGCCTAACATAAAATACCCGCCATTGCTCTGCTGGTTAATAGCTAAAGTTGAGTTGAAAATGTTTTGGTATCCATTGTTATGATTGCTTCCACCTCCTGTTTTTGTTAAAGAAACGGGGGCGTTATATGTCCCGCCTCTCATATAAATATCAGGTGAGGTTATAGTAAGACTACCCCCAAATAACGAGGGGGTGTTGCCGCCAATAGCCCCAACGTATACAGATGAACTTCCAGTAGTTGTTAAATTTATTGGCGTAGAACCATTTTGAGTGAATCCGGAAATACCTAAGTAACCTGTTGTAAAACCAGCCGCACCAATGGATATGGATTTCCCGGCAGCCATTACACAACTTGAACCACTAATCCATGCTAATGCAATACCAACAGCAGAGCCAGTCTGCGTTATAATAAGATTTCCGTTATATTGATTATTTGAAGAATTGAAGCCCAAAATAATCCTATCTGAACTGCTGTTATTAATATAAACATCTCCATTATATACATCTGCCGACCCATTGCCAAATCCATACCACTGACCCGCTGCATTTGTAGCTGTATAATTTATAGTCAGTGTGGCATTAAATGTATTTCCACCTGTGGTTGCATTAGTATTTGTACCATCTGTTTTGGTAAGGATAGTGGCGCTATTGTAAGTGCTATTGGAAGTATAAATATTAGGCGAGTTAACCGTTAAAGCACCATTAAATGTTGTACCAATAAAATTTGCGGTAGCATTGCCAGTTAATGTTATATTTTGAGGTGTTGCACCTGCCTGTGTAAATTGCTTCAGCAATAATGTACCTGCAGAAAAGCCGCCTGCTCCAGCTGAGATTGATTTACCAGATGCTAATGTTGCCGATGCACTGGCGTTGCCATTACAAAATTGAACCCCCTGGCCATTGTCGGAAGTAACTACAATGTTATTATTAAAAAGAGTACCTACGGAATATTGGCTTACATATATTAATGTATTGGCAGTCGGAGTATTATTAAAAGTAGTGACCCCACCAAAAATATTATTGCTGCTATTATAAGCAACGTATATATTATTACTTCCGGTGTTATTGAAAGTAGATGTGTTATTGAATTGATCAGGGTTGCCATTGCCAAGCATAAGGTACCCTGATCCAGCATTTGTCATCATTACAGCACCATTAAAAATATTATTCCCGCCGCTGGCGTCATTACTGGCTCCCGTTTTTGTAATATTAACGGTTTGTTGAAAAGTGGTATTCCGAAAAGTAATTGCGGCTGATGTTACGTTTACAATACAATTCATAGTTACCGTTCCGTTTCCAAATATAGTGGTGGTTGCACCCGAAACAGTCAAAGTACCATTTTGCACAGTACCGGAAGTGAAAATTGCATTGGAGCCGTTAATAGTAAGTGTGTAACCTCCCAGATCAAGTGTGCCGCTTGTAACAGTAAGATTTCCAATAGAGGCGTTAACATTTAATGCACAGATATTGCTGCCAGTTACTATAGTTGCATTATCTGTCGGACCAGGTAGGCCATTAGGAGACCAGTTGGCGGCGACAGTTGCCGCTGATGATACGGAACCATTCCAGGTATATGAGATTTGGGCTTTTGTGGTTTGAATAAAAATAAACACACAAATAAGTAATAGAATCTTCTTCATAAAAAAGTTTTGTTTTATTGGGATTAGGATAAAAAAATTTACTTCTTTTCAGCTTTTACTACACTAAATGGCAATTTTCATATTACTTTCCGTATTTATACCTTAACGTATTTATACCTTCTTTATTTCTGGTATGGCTACCGGGATAATAAACTATTTGTTTTAGATTAATTATCGTCTCTGAAGATATACTCCCATTATTAGGTACAATACCGCCTTGCCAGGCAGAGGTACTTATCCATGTATCATTTGCAATACTGGCATAAGTTTGAGCATGTAGTGAATTACTTAAAAGAAAGCTAATTACAATGAGGAATAACCCCTTTGATAATTTGTAATTGAGTGCAATTGTTTTCATTTCCCCGGGTATAGGGTTATTCTGAAAATAGGGTATGTTTTCTCTTTTTATCATACAGTGATTTTACCGTTTCTGAATGTAAAAGTGCTATATTCACGAAGATATTATCGTAAGAATTCGGTGAGTGGGTGTACTTTTTCGACGAATGGAATGTATTAGCCGTTTTGGAAACTTATTCCACTTTTGTATGTTTTAAATGCAGTGCAGTTATACGCAATCGTTAAACCCGTGAATTTATAAAATCAGTTTGGAAAGAATCCCGCAAGGGGATTTTGTGTGAATCCAAAAAATTAGAATTGGAATCCTTTACAATTATTTCGGAGAAATATTGCCCTGTCTCACGGCACAGACAGGGGTAAAATACTTCACATTTTATAACAAACCAATAGACTGCTCTGACGGAAGCTGTTGACAGCGTTTTACAAATTACAACCAATGCTTTAATTAGCCAGCCGGTTTACAATGCTGGACTTGATTTCGACAATGTAATCACCCAACTGGATGGCAAACCAGTTGCGAGTGAGGAAGACATTCAATCTGTGCTGGCGGCTCAGCAGCCCGGCGATAAGATTGATATCAAATACATTCACCGCGAAGTACTAAACGACGCAGAAATTATTTTACAGGAAGATCCTGCACTAAAAGTAGTGACTTATGAAGAAGAAGGAAAACCAATAACTCAAGCAATCCAACAGTATAGGAAAGCATGGCTGGGGAGTAAAGTTTTGAGGTGAAATAGATGTGTTAGTACTTCTAAAAGAAAGGGCATTAAATACTCAGAAGACCATTTAGTTTATGCCTAAAAAGCAGTAAACAAATTAATAATACCGATTTTTATTTTCTTATTTAACAAGTTCAGAAATGATACTTTTCAAAAAAGGTGCCATCTCTCATTTAAAGAGATAAGGGCCACAATTCAAATGAATTGAAACATATTATGGCCAATCTCAAAACAAGTAAACCAACTTATAATACCAATTTACATTCCTTATTTCATAATTTTTTTTAGTGCTCCCCCGGAAAGAATAATTGCGGAACTATCTGCTATATTAAGCTGTAAAGACTGAATCTGCGCATGGCCAACATCGAGTATAGAGTATCCTTGCAGATTTGCGTTAACCGAGTTAATGTTCATTGCTTCAACACTTTTTATTTCATTCGCACCAGCGAAAGGAGGAGATGTTCTATCCCCAAAATGTATTGCGACGCCATTGTTTATAACCGTATCCTCTCTTTTTTTTGATTTATAATCAGGCGACATTTCAAATTCAACAGAAGAAGAATCTTTCTGAACTACGGTAATAGAGTCCATGTCAGGAATCATACTTTCCACCTCAAATTTAGATTTGCCGGACATATTCACTGCGATGCTTTTTTGTTTCAGTTTAAACATTTCGAAGTCAGTATTAAAACCTTCCACAGATAGAAGTTCCGGTGAAAAAATACGCACCAGGGTCGTCCATTTCATCCAGTCTTTCTCATTCTGATTGTTGCTGTTATAGACAAATTTGATGAAAAGTGTATCGTTTTTTACAGATGATTGAATGAGTTCAGGATGGTATCGCTGCCAATCATTTAAAACCCTTACAGAACAGTTTTTATTTTGTTCAATGCAATCTTTGTATTGTTGCCTCCCTCTATTTTAAGGTATTTAAAATGCTGCGTGAGGACGTTTGTATAGTTCCAGTGGAGGTCACTTTTATCAATTTTATTATATTCTTTTTTCAATACAATATTCGATAATAGCAAACCCGCTACGAGTAAAATTAACATGCTTAGTAGTATCCGGGAACTCAATTTCATATTTATTTTATAAAAACCTATTCTTATTTATATAATAGTAAAACGGTTATCACATGGCTAACACACAAAATCTTCACTAAAACAAAACTTGTGTTATTGGACTTCTTTTATAGGACCGAACCAATATTGGACCTTTTTTGTTCATGAACTGAATTATCATTCAATTCAAATAAATGAAGAATATATGGAAAGAGCGCGTCAATGGTTTCTGTGGCTCCTTTTACAGAACCGGGAGTGGTAAGTACAAGTGTATTTTTGATAAATCCGGCAATGCCTCTTGACAGCATCGAATAAGGCATGCGCTCCTGGCCATAATTTCTTGCGTGTTCCATGATGCCCGGAATTTCTTTTTCAATCATAGGTGAGATAGCGTCTGGCGTTACATCACGTGCAGACAAACCGGTGCCTCCGCTAAAAATTACCAGGTTAAAATTTTGTTCAACCAATGTTTTCAGTGTTTCCTGGATGAGGTTGAAATCATCGGGAATAATTTTATATTCAATGGTATCAATTTCAAATTTTTCAAGGTTTTTCACAATTGCTTTTCCTGACAAATCCTGCTTCTCTCCTTTTGAAATACGGTCCGAACAGACAATAACAGCACACTTAACTTTGCCTTTGGCAATTTGTTTAAAATCCGATTTACCTCCTTGCTTACTTTCTAATTTAATATTCGAAATTTCAATTTGCTTATCAACAGGTTTCAACATATCATACATTACCAAAGCCGTAACCGCCGCACCATGCATGGCTTCTACTTCAACCCCTGTTTTATAAATCGTATGAATTTCCACTGAGATTTTTATGGATAAATCCTGAATTTCATAAGTGATGGACGCATATTCAACAGGCAACGGATGGCAATCAGGAATGACATCACTTGTTTTTTTTATCGCGAGCAAACCAGCAGCACGTGCAAATTCAAACACATCGCCTTTAGGTACTTTGCGCTGTTGAATCATATCAATTGTTTCCTGTTTGGATACTTTTACAATTGCAGAAGCAATGGCTTTGCGCAGGGTGTTTTGTTTATGTGTAATGTTTACCATTTTTTATTTTCTTTCCATTGATAGTTTTCGTTTTCAAAAAGTTCCTTCCCCCAAACCGGCAATTCTTTTTTAATTCTTTCCACTATTTCGTTGCACGCTTCAATCGCTGCTTTGCGATGTTGTGAAGATGCAAAAACAAACAAACTTATTTCGCCGGCTTTCACTTTTCCCAAACTGTGATGCACATGCAGGCACATAATTGGATATTTTAAAAAAATAGCTTCGCGGATTTCATGCATTTTTTCCAAAGCCATTTCTTCATAAGCAGTATATTCAATAGCAACAATGGTTGCACCGTTTATTTCGTCTGCGCGTACCTGGCCCAAAAAAATACTATGAGCGCCAATATTTGTTTTAGAGGCGTGCTGTTGAATGCTTTCGCTTATCAATGAAGCAGGAATTGCTCCGTCGTGAAAAATATTTTTTGGTTTCTTTTTTTCCATATAATGTTTAATCCTGCAAACTTAAAATGCCATCCTTTAAACTATAAACTTTTTTATCTTTTACGCCATCTTTCAAAAGCATTTGCGCTGCCTGCAAACTCCTTTTACCCGTTTGGCAAAACAATACTATTCTATTTTGATTAATATTTTTCATTTCGTTTTCAAATCGGGAAAGAGGGATTTTTTCATGATTAAAATTAACAACCGGCTTTTCATTATTTTCACGAACATCTATAAATAAAGTATCTTTTTCAATAAGCATTTTCCGGAATTCTGTAGCATCAATCATCTTTATATTTTTACCAGGTAAACACAACCAATCATAATCCATTTTTATAAATTGGCCATCATCTTTAGGCAAATAATATGCCTTTTTATTTTCAGTAATTTCAATAGTATATGATTGGTTATTGAGTGAATTATAAATAAGTAATTGATTAATTAACGGAACGCCAATTCCGGTTAGCAATTTGATGGTTTCATTTGCCTGCATGGCACCAATAATTCCGGTCAGGGTGCCCAGAACACCTTCTTCAGAGCAGTTTAATATCTGTTCAGTTGGCGGCTGGGGAAACAGGTCGCGATAATTGCATTTTATATTTTTTTCATCAGCAACATTTAAAATTCCAACCTGGCCTTCAAACTTTGAAACAGCGCCGTAAATCAATGGTTTATCCAATAAAACACAGGCATCATTCAACAAATATTTCACAGCAAAATTATCAGTACCGTCAATAATTACATCATACCCCTTCAGGATATTCAAGGCATTTAAATTGGTTAATCTTTGCTGATAACCCACAATATTTACTTCCGGATTTAATTGATTTATTTTCTTTTTTGCAACCAACACTTTTGGTTTTCCAATATCTTCCGTAGAAAACAATACCTGCCGGTGAAGATTGTTCAACGAAACAAAATCATCATCTGCAATACCAATACAACCAACGCCGGAAGCGGCTAAATACAATAATGCCGGGCAACCTAATCCTCCGGCTCCTGCAATAAATACTTTTGCATTGCGAAGTTCCTGTTGTCCTTTTTCTCCAAATTCTTTCAAAGAAACCTGGCGCTGGTATCGTTCATTTTCGTTCATAATTATCCTCCTGAAAATGGTGGTAATAAAGCAATTTCAGCATCCTCATTCAACGAAACGTTATTATGAATAATTTGTTTGTTTACTGCAATCACAAAACTTTTTTGAGATAGGGCAGGAAATGATTTTATCAATTTCTCTTTTAATTCATTCAAATCCTTTACACTTTCGATGCTAATAGTTTCCCTCTCAAAAATATCTGTCAACTGTCCAAAAGCTTTTATTTCCATTTTTAAAAAATTTAGATTGGCAATAAATGAACTTCAACTTTTACCCCGGCTTTTACTCCTTCCGTTTCCTCATTAATAACAATCAAACAATTTGCCTGTGCAAACGAACTCAACTGAAAGGAAGCCTGTGCCGGTAAAATAGTTACTTTTTCATTGTCATAAAACCCTTTCAGGAAATGCGTCATTCCTGCATTTTTTGAATACTCATTTTGCAAAATTGCTTCTATTTTTTGAATACTTTTTTTCTTTCCCATCATTTGCGCAAGCGCAGGCAAAACATATTCGTAAAAACAGGTTAGCGCCGAACCGGGATTTCCCGGCAAACCAAAAATTACTTTATCTCCCTTTGTTCCAAAATAAAATGGCTTTCCGGGTTTCTGTTTTATTTTATGAAAATGTTTTTCAACTCCACAATGCTCCGTTGCCAGTAAAACAAAATCATAATCTCCCACGCTGATGCCACCTGTCAATAAAATAACCTCACTTTTTTCCAATGCATTTTCCAATGTGGATTGAACGGTTTCAGCTTCATCAGCAGCGTATAAAATATCAATATCAACAATCCCGCACTGTTTCAAAGCAGCAGATAATGAAATGGAACTGGATTCATAAACCTGCCCCGGCAAAAGCTCTTTTCCAGGTTTTTGCAACTCATTGCCCGTGATAATGATGCTGACTTTTGGTGCAGGAAAAACAGGAACTTCAGCAATACCGATTGCCGCCAGAAAGCCCAAAGCGGCAGGCGTTAAAGCAGCGTTTTTTGACAACGCCAATGCGCCGGATTTTATTTCTGAACCCTTTGGCCTTACATTATTTCCTTTTTGTAAATCAATGTCTTTTATTAAAATTTTCCCATCCTTTATAACCACTTTTTCCTGCATTACCACCGTGTCAGCGCCCTTTGGAACAGGCGCACCGGTAAAAATCCTCGAAGCTTGCTTGGAATTAATTTTATAAAGATTGCTGTCACCGGCGGCTATTTTATTTTGAATTAATAATGGAAAATCTTTTTCTTCAAATAAAAACGCATACCCATCCATAGAAGATTGTTCAAATGCCGGAATGTCAAATTTTGCATATAAATTCTCGGCAAGGATTAACCCGCAAACTTTTTCCAAAGGCAAAACCTTCGGTTGCAGTAAACCAACTTTTTCTTCGATTTTTTGTTTTGCTTCTTTTACTGAAATCATTATTACTTTATTAACCGCCAATGGTAATCATACTTCTGTTATCAATCAGTTGCGCTTCTACAGATTCTAAATTGCTGGTAAATTGGCCGCCCAATTCTTTTGCCTTCGATTTAATATTTTCCTCGATGAGCGGTAAAATATTTTCACCTCTTCTAAATGGCGTGAGTAAATCCGTTTCCCCTTTTGAGAAAAGACAGTTTTTTAATTTCCCGTCAGCCGTTAATCTCATTCGGTTACAGCTATCGCAAAAAGGTTTGGTCATGGTGCTTATGATGGCAAAACTGCCTCTATGTCCCGGAATGACATATTTTTTTTCCGTATCATTTTTTTCTCCCTGGTGAGGAATAAAATCATATTTTTCCGCAATCGTTCGCAACATCTCATCCATAGAAACCACTTTATTACTAGTCCAGCGATTACCGGCAAAAGGCATAAATTCTATAAACCGTACATGCACCGGATTACTTTTTGTCCATTCAATAAAATCAAGGATTTCGTTGTCATTGAAATCCTTCATCACTACCACATTTACTTTTACATGAAACCCCTTATTGATAAACGTTTTAATATTTTGTTTTACGATTGCAAATTTATCGCGCCTTGTAATAAACTTAAATTTTTCAGGAACTAAAGTATCGAGGCTGATGTTGATTGAATTAATTTGAGAAGCCTCCAGCACGTCCTTAAACTCATGAAGCCTTGTCCCGTTGGTTGTTACAGCCAAATTAATATTCAAAGACGAAAGTGCTTTAATGATTTCTGAAGCATCTTTTCTCACAAAAGGCTCGCCGCCCGTAAGCCTTATTTTCTTAACGCCATTTTCTACAAAAATTTTCGCTATTGAATAAATTTCATCCTGCTGCATCAACCGGGAAACAGGCGTAAAATCATAATCTTCATTCGGCATGCAATAGAAGCAACGAAGGTTACACATGTCCGTAAGTGAAATCCTCAAATAATCATGCACCCTGTTGAAATTATCAATAATCATCTTTACAATTTATCCTTTACAATTTACGCAAAAAAACTTTTGCACCTTTAAATGAAACCTCTATTTCATTACCATTTCGCAAATCTTTAGCTTCCTCTTCATTACAATTAATGGTAATTACCTGGTTGCCCGCAAGTACTGAAATATGGTAATCATTTCCTGTTTTCCCTGAAGATAAAAAAACGCATTTTAAAGAAGATGGGTCTTCGGATTTATTACAAAATATTTTTGCCGGAAATTGATATTCCACCAATCTTCCATTTTTGATATGAATGGTTTTAGAAGTAAGTTTTATAATCTCATTTATATTATGGCTTACAATAATTGAAGTCACCTTATACTGCGCATGAATCGTAAGCAACGTATTTTGAAGTTGCCCTCTCATTTCATTATCAATAGCGGATAACGGTTCATCGAGCAATAATAATTTCGGTTTCCTCGCAATGGCGCGCGCCAGGGCTACCCGTTGTTGCTGGCCACCGGAAAGCGTTTGAATTTTTTTATCCCGCAACCCTGAAAGCCCCGTTATTTCAAGCAATTCATCAATATTTTTTTTGGAATCATTTTTTGATGAAGCGTAGGAAATATTTTCTTCGACATTCATATTCGGAAAAAGCGCGTAATCCTGGAATACAAATCCCACAAGTCTTTGTTGTGGATTTACCTTTATTTTCTTTTCGCTGTCAAACCAAATCTCATCGTTCATTTTTATAAAGCCCGAATCCGGTTGCATTAATCCGGCAAGCATTCTAAGCAAGGAAGTTTTGCCGGCTCCAGATGGCCCATACAAACTAATGAAATCACCTTCCCTGATTTCGCAACTCACATCCAGTGTGAGAATTCCTTCAGAAGCATGTAATTTTTTTTGTAGAGAAAAATGAATCATAATATTTTAACTTCCTGCAACTTACGGTTTGAAAAATAAAGCAAAAATAAAATGATTACGGATATCGCTACCAGGATGACTGCATATATATTTGCGTTGTAATAATTTAACGCTTCTACTTCATCATAAACGGCGATGGAAGCAAGATTTGTTCTGCCCGGAATATTTCCGCCAATCATAAGTACCACCCCAAACTCGCCAATCGTATGAGCAAAAGCGAGAACAATTCCTGTAAGCAAAGGAGGTTTAATATTCGGCAATAATACTTTAAATAAAGTTTGCCTTTTTGTTTTTCCTAATGAATAAGAAGCTTCTTCCAAACTGGGAGGCAGTGATGACAAACCCGAAAGAACCGGGTGTACCATAAAAGGCAAACTGTAGATTACAGAACCAATCAATAAACCACCAAAAGAAAAGGCAAGCCTGATATCAAAATATTGTTCGAGAAATTTACCGAATGAATTTGCTGGACTAAAGGCAAGCAGCAAATAAAACCCGATAACAGTTGGCGGCAACACCAAAGGCAAACTGACCATCACTTGTGCAATAGTTTTAAAAATGCTTTTTGTACGTGAAAGCCACCATGCGAGCGGGATTGACAGGAATAGCAAAATGATTGTGGTAAGAAAAGCAAGTTTTAAAGTTAACCATATCGGCGCTGTTTCAATCATTTTTCATTAATTTAAATAACCATATTTTTTATAAATATCTTTAGCAACTGCAGAAAATAAAAATTCATAAAATTTGCCTGCGGCCGAAGAATTATTTTCGATTCCATATTTCAAAAGAACTGCCGCCTGTAAAATAGGCGGATAATCATCATGATTTAATTCAATCCATGTCCCTTTATTTTTCATTTCATTTGAAAGCACAATCGCCTTTGCAGTAAAACCAACATCAGCATTTTGACTGGCAATAAACTGGCTTGTTTGTGAAATACTTTCTCCATAAACCAATTTGCTTTTAATTTTATCAAGCAAATTAAATTTTTGTAAAACCGCCTGGGCAGCTGTTCCATAAGGCGCTATTTTAGGATTGGCAATGGCAATACTTTTAATCTTACCAGACAATAAAAACTGTAGATTCGCCCCGGGAATTAAACCAGGTTTTGTTGTCCAAAGAACCAACACGCCCCGCGTATATACTTTTGGCGCTTCTGCGGCAAAATGATTTTGGAACAGATTCTCCGGATATTTTGTATCAGCAGAAATAAATACATCAAAAGGGGCTCCCTGCGTTATTTGCCGGGTTAAATTGCCTGATGCGCCGACCACCTCATCTACCTGGATATTATTTATTTTTTCAAATGCATTCTTCAAATCTTTAAAAGCATATTGCATATTGGCAGCCACTGCGACGGTTACTTTTTGTGATTGCCCGATTGAAACAGATGGAAAGATAAAAAGCAGGATGGCAACAACTGAAAAAATTTTATTCATCTGTATAAATTCTTTAATAATTCTTCATAATCCTTTTGGGTATCCACGTCAATATTACCTTTTTTAAATAAAACAGAAGTGGTTTCATTATTATATTTCCGAATCAAACTTTTGGCGCCTTCATCGCCTTTTAAATTCAGTAGCTCATTAAAATATTTCTTACTAAACAACGCAGGTGTGCCAAGCGTGCCGGCATACGAACTGGCAACAATACTTTTTTTGCTTTCTCTTTTTTTATCTGATAGTTTCTGAAAAAGAATTGAAGAAATATAGGGCTGGTCGCAAATAGCGATAATGATATTCTCAATTGCATTGTTAACTTTAAGTGCCTTTTGTAAGCCGGTAACGATGCCCGAAGCCATGCCTGTTTCCCAATGTTCATTAAAAACAATGGTTATTTTTTTATTGTCAATTTTCTTTGAAACTTCATCTGCGTAAGCCCCGGTAACAACAATGACCGGATTTAGTTCCGCGTTTGTTGCTTCATCAATTACATTTTGTATTAATGTTTTTTTATTGAACTGAAGTAATTGTTTAATACCTCCGAAGCGTGAAGAACTTCCTGCAGCCAAAATAATAATGCCTGTATTATTCATTCTGTGATATTAGCTGACGATTATGAATAGCAACTTCTCTTTCTCTTAATGATTTTCCTTGTCGGTTTAAAAACACCGCTTTTATTTCAGCAATTACAGATACGGCAATTTCTTCTGCAGTTTCTGCGCCTATATCCAAACCAACCGGGCCATATATTTTACGATGCTGCTCCTTATTTAAAACAATATTTTTTTCGTTCAATTCATCAAACATGCGATACAGTTTTTTCTTGGGGCCCAACAAGCCAATATAAGCACAATTGGAATTAAGCAAATGTTCCAATACAACAATGTCATAATTATAATTATGCGTCATAAGAATAAAAGCTGTTTGTGCATCAACAGATAATCCGGATAAAATTTCTTTCGGCTTTGTAACTAAAACTTTGTTTGCTTTTGGAAAACGTTGTTGAGTTGCGTATATTGGCCGTCCATCAGCGACAATAATATTCCAGCCTAATAATGAAGCCATTTCAACCAACGGTTGCGCATCATTACCGGCGCCTGCAATGACCAATTGTATTGCCGGCGAAACAAACTGGAACAATACAGAAGAATGTTCCCCGTAATGTTCTATCGCAGAAGATTTTTGCGCAAGCACATAATCGGATTCCGGTATTAATGACTTTATTTCATCATTCATAAAAACACTTTCATCTTCATTTACCACACCACAGGTTCCCTTTTGAACCGCATTTTTATCAGAATTGAAAAGCGTTAGCAACACTGCATCTTTTCTTTGTTTGGCAACCAACTTTAATAAATTGATTGGATTATTTACATCATCATTTTGTATCGGTTCAAATAAAATATAAACAATACCATTACAACCTAGCTGCAAACCGAATTTTAAATCGTCCTCATCAGTGGTGTCATAAATTTCCAGCTTATTTTTTTGTTGAAATATGGCAAACTGTGCTTTGCGCAAAGCATCGCCTTCCAAACAGCCGCCGCTTATCGCCCCGGTAATTTCTCCGTCTTCTGTTACCAACATTCTTGCGCCAGGCCTTCTGTATGATGAACCTACAACATGGACAACTGTTGCCAAAGCCGTTTTCTTGTTTTGCAAAACAGCTTTGTTATAGGCAAGAATTATATCGTTTAGTTCTTTCATTAGACGAATAAAATACGCTTTCAATCATAAAAAATAACCATTATTGGTCTCACCCCCAACCCCCTCTCCGAGGAGAGGGACCGTGGAACTTAATGCCTGCAAGTGGTTCATAAAGGTTATAATTTTTAGTCGGACAATAAAGATAAAAAATGATAAAAAAAATTCATGCCGGTTAAATACTGGTTATATCAACCGGTAATTTTCGAATACGCTTGCCTGTTGCAGCAAAGATTGCATTACACAATGCAGGGGCAAAAGGGGGCAGACCCGGCTCTCCTACTCCCTTTATTTTTTCACCTCCTTCTGCCAGGATGAGCACATTTATTTCCGGTGGTGTTTCGTTAATGCGTAAAACAGGAGCTGTATCAAAGTTAGCCTGCTGCACTTTGCCATCTGCTAAAGTGATACCCGGTTTGGTGGCGGCAGTCAATGCCATGATGATGGCGCCTTCTACCTGGTTCTTTACATTATCCGGATTGACTACAGTGCCCAAATCGATGACTGCATATACTTTATCTACTTTTATTTTGTTTTGCACGTAGCTAACTTCCACCACCTGCGCGCACAACCCTGCGAAGAACAACCATTGTCCAATACCGCGGCCTTTGCCCTTAGGCAATGGTGTATTCCAGTTGGAGAATTCTCTTAATTTTTCCAAAACTCTTTTTGTATCCGAGGGTTGGGTTAACAATTCCATCCTGAAATCCATAGAATCTTTTTTTGCTTTGTGCGCCAATTCATCAATGAAGCACTCGTGCGCAAATGCAAGCGTAGAACTTGTTACTGATCGCCACGCGCATACAGGCACGTGATAATCTGCCCACACGTATGATGTTTTCAGGTTCGGAATTTCATAATCCTGGCTGCCAATACCTTCCACCATCGAGCCGTCTACTTTTGTTTTATCAAAATTCTTATTCGAGGAATCGTGCAGTGATGGGCTGATCACTTTATGTTCAAATGAAATTAATTTACCATCATTGGAAACCGTGCCCTTTAGTTTTGAAAAAGTCATTGGCCTGAACGGACCGAACTGCGTGGTATCTTCTCTTGACCAAATTACTTTTACAGGCTTATCAATTTGTTTCGCAATATTCACCGCTTCCACCATAAAATCGAGGTACAACCTCCTGCCAAAACCACCGCCGACAAAGCCTTCATGAAACGTTACATTTTCCGGTTTAAATCCGGTAAGTGCAGGAAGATTACCATCCCTTTCACCCGTAACGGAGCTGGACACCTGCGTAGATGCCCATATTTCAAGCTTATCACCGTTCGCACGAACCGTGCAATTCATTGGCTCCATCGTACTGTGCGCTACCACAGGTGTTTCATAAAATGCTTCAATGGTATGAGCAGTTGATGCAGTAACATTACCCACCGAACCGATCTGCTTATCAATCACACCTTCTTCATTGCCAAGAGAACGGAGCTTTTTCTCATAATCTGTAGAATTAAAGGTTTCAAAACCCTTGGTGTCCCAGTCAATCTTTAATAATTTGCGTGCTTTTAAGGCAGCCCACAAACTGTTAGCAACAACAGCCACACCAACATAACTGTATTTCCCTACCTTTCTTTCCGCTTTCACCACCTTTACCATGCCGGGAACTTTCATCGCTTCATCCGCATCAAAACTTTTTAACGTTCCTCCGATAACTGGACATCTCTGAACCGAAGCATATAACATACCCGGCACTTCTGCATCGATACCATATACTGCTTTACCACCCACTTTCATCGGTACATCAGGCCTCGGCATAGACTTACCTAACATCTTAAAATCTTTGGGGTCTTTGAGTTTGGGATCTTTAGGCACATCGAGCTTTGATGCTTCTTCTATCAGTTCACCATAGGTGAAACTTTTATTGGAAGGTTTATGAAAAACTTTTCCACTTTCTGCATAGCAATCTGATGCATTCACTCCCCACTTTGCTGCTGCTGCGGTAAGGAGCATTTCTTTTGCTGAAGCGCCCACTTTTCTTAACTCGTTGTAGCTACCTCTCACCGATGAACTTCCTCCGGCGCTTTGATGTGGGCCAAAAGCTTTTTCGCCATTTGAATTCAGAATTTTTACCTGGTCGAGGGTTACTTCAAACTCCTCTGCAATCAATGAAGGGATAGATTGAAATGTACCCTGTCCCAATTCGGGTTTTATATTATAAATAGTGATGTTGTTATCACGATCTATAAGGATATACGGCGTAAAATTGTTGGCCCCTGCAATAGATTTTTTTGCCACACAACCGTCCAGCAAAGAAATCCCAAACCATAAACCAAGTGTTGCACCGCCGGTATTTTTAATAAAATTGCGCCTTGAAATTGCTGTCATGTTTTAAAGGTTTAAATGATACAACTGAAAATAAGATACCATAAATGCAACCATGCATTAGGTAAAAATCATCCTTTGACCGTAGCCATTTTCGCCGCTGCATGTATTGCTTTCCTGATGCGGGGATAGGTACCACACCTACAAATATTTCCCGACATGTAGGCATCAATGTCCTCATCACTCGGATTGGGATTGGACGCTAACAACGCAACTGCAGACATGATCTGCCCGGATTGGCAATAGCCACATTGCGGCACCTGGTTTGCAATCCATGCTTTTTGAATTACATGATCCACATCTTTTGAAATTCCCTCGATCGTGGTAATTTTTTGCCCGGGTCTCAATGCACTCAGCGGAATCTGGCATGACCTGGTCGGGCTGCCATCCAGGTGCACGGTGCACGCACCACATAGCGCCATACCGCAACCAAACTTTGTACCCTTTAATCCAACAAAATCGCGAATGGCCCACAGTAGCGGCATGTCGGGTTCTGCATTGATAGTATATGATTTTTCGTTGATGGTGAGATTATACGTTGACATATCTGAAAATTTAAATCGTCACTAATTGAGAATTGGAGTATGAAGGTAAGAAAATACTTTATTCGTGTAGATGAAAATTTGACGGGCGGCATACAAGTGACAATAGCATAACAAGGATAAGCAGGAATATTGTGGTTACATCTTTTTCATTTGTCTAAGCCAGGATTTTTAGGATGGCATCCAGGATTCTTTTCCATTTGTCTGAACCAGGATTTTCAGGATAGAAGGATTTTAGGCGCTTAAAACTAACATTACCGCATTATTTGCCAAAATATTATGCAGCATTTGTAAAACGAACGTTGACCAAATATGGGTATCCGCCGGATAAACAAGCCAAGGCAATTGAAAAAGTTTTGAAACAGGCGGAGTTAATGGCGAATGGGTTGATGGAGTGAGATTTTTTTATCCCTTGGTGGCCTTCCAAAAAAGGAAAGAGCTTTTGTCGGTGTTAAAGCGAAGGAAACGTGCGGCTGCTTCACCAACAAAACAAATTGAGCAAAACCGTATCTTTAAATTTGAATTAACGAAGCAACGAAGAGGAATGATTTCTAACCGTTGTTCGTGCCCCCCCACGAATCACTTCAATAATTCCGTTTCGTGAAGGCAAGAACAATGCTGATTTTTTTATGTAAAACATTTTCTTACAGGATGGTGCCTGTTGTCGCATTCATTTACTGTTTATATTTACAGTGTCGCTATTTTACGAAGAATAAAAATGATGTTTAAAAATTTGCTTGTTACTCTTGTAGGTATTTGCCTCCTCGCCGGTTGTGCGTCTAATGATAACGACAATGGGTGGACGATGTATGGTGGCAATTCAAACAATAATCATTATTCATCGCTTTCGCAAATTGATACAAATAATGTAACGCAGTTACAGGTTGCCTGGACATATCATGCCGGCGATGTGGACACAGCCAATCATTCACAGATACAATGCAATCCAATTATTATTGATAATGTTTTATATGGCACCTCACCATTAATGAAATTGTTTGCAGTTGATGCAACAACCGGCAAACAGAAATGGATTTTTAATCCGTTTGATAGTTTTAGTGGCAATAAAAGATTTTTCTTCATTATGAATAATTGCCGCGGTGTAGCGTACTGGAGCGATGGCAAAAACGATAAAAGAATATTTTATACAGCGGGCTCTGATTTATATAGCATTAATGCAGAGAACGGAAAGCCGGAGATGAGTTTTGGGGATAGCGGAAAAATTGATTTACACAATGATTTGGGCCGTGATGTGAAAGACCTTTTTGTAACGGCGACTTCTCCGGGGGTTGTCTATAAAAATTTAATCATCATGGGTACCCGCGTAGATGAGGGGCCTGCAGCAGCGCCTGGTCATATCCGTGCTTATGATGTAAGAACCGGAAAATTAAAATGGATCTTTCATACCATCCCTTATCCCAACGAAGTTGGATATAATACCTGGGAAGATACTGCTGCTTACAGGCACATTGGCGGTGCGAATGCATGGAGTGGTTTATCATTGGATGAAAAAAATGGAATTGTCTTTGCGCCAACAGGCTCTGCTTCTTTTGATTTTTATGGCGGAAAAAGGCGCGGCGATGATTTGTTTGCAAATACTTTGTTAGCGCTTGATGCCTCTACGGGTAAACGGATCTGGCATTTTCAATCTATTCATCATGATTTGTGGGATCACGATTTATCATCGCCACCAGCACTGGTAACGATCCATAAAGATGGGAAAAAAATTGAGGCAGTTGCGATCACTACTAAAACAGGTTTTGTATTTGTGCTGGATAGAAAAACAGGTAATCCTGTTTATCCAATTGTAGAAAAACCCGTGCCGCATATAAGCGAATTAGTTGGTGAATATCTTTCACCAACACAACCTTATGAATCTATTCCAAAACCTTTTGTAAGGCAACTCATCACAGAAAATGATTTGAATACTTTGTTGCCTGATAGTTCTTATGCAGATGTGAAAAAGCGTTTTCAAGGTTATAAGCATAGTAATATGTTTGAACCGCTTTCAAAAGAAGGAACCATTGTAGCGCCCGGTCTTGATGGCGGTGCAGAATGGGGCGGTCCGTCATACGACCCAACGACAGGGATTTTATATGTGAATGCGAATGAGATGGTGAATTTAATGCAGATTGTTGATTTAAAAACCAAAGCAACAAGCCATGAAACTTTTCTAACTGCGGGTGTACGATTATATCAAACCAATTGCATGGGTTGTCATGGGCCGAAAAGACAGGGAAGTGGTAATTATCCATCATTAATTGGCGTAAATAAAAAGTATAATGAACAACAATTCGTTCAGCTCATCTCAACCGGAAGAAGAATGATGCCCGCATTCAAACAATTGAATGACGAAGAGAAAAAAGTCATCGCTTCCTTTATTTTAGATAATCATTCCAGGCAATCATACCCATTTATTGATAGCGCAAAGCCTGTGGACCCTTATTTGCAAATGCCTTATGCCATTACAGGCTATAATTTATTTTTATCGAAAGAAGGCTTGCCTGCCATCTCGCCCCCGTATGGAACATTAACGGCTATTAACTTAAACACCGGCAAATATGTTTGGCGTGATACACTGGGCGACTATCCCTATTTCGCGGCAAAAGGTTTGCATACCGGTTCCGAAAATTATGGCAGCTCTGCTGTTACCAAAGGGGGCTTGTTATTTATTGCCGCAACACGTGACGGCCACTTGCGGGCCTTCAACAAGCGTACCGGTCAATTGTTGTGGGAATATAAGTTGCCGGCTGCTGCATTTGCAACCCCATCTGTTTATGAAGTCAATGGCAGAGAATATATTGTTATTGCCTGTGGGGGCGGTAAATTAGGAACAACATCGGGCGACTCTTATATTGCGTTTGCGCTGCCCCGTTAGCATTTTTACAAACATCATTACAAACCGACCGCTCATGTTGGCGTCCCTGGGTAACAACGTTTTCAAATTAGATTTTCAGTATTCATAAAATACAATTTTCTTCAGAATACTTTCTATTTTTAAAAATGCCGAAGAATTATGATACCGAATTTTTAACCAGGTATGGAATGAAGAGCCTGTTGGCTCGCCAACAGCAGCAGGGGGTTGGCGCAAGGTTGTTAGCGAAAGCGTCCACTCAGTTTTAGGGCGGATAAAGTCCATCCTTACAAATTAAACCCAAACCTACGGCTCTACGAGAGACCAGTTCCATTGGAGCGGACGATTTTGTAATTCCGCATTAGGCGGGGGACCATAGTCTGTTACCTGGTAGGATGGAATAAAAATTTCTTAACTAAAATGATATTGAGGTGCCCTGCTGTCTTCTTCTCAACATGTTTTTTGTGCTCTTTTAAACAATTAATTCTTTTTTAAATTCCATATATACTATAGTTCTGTCTGCGTCCGATTCGTTGATTGCAAAATGATCTAATGAACCATCAAAAATTATCGGCTCTCCTTCTACGTGTCGCCTGAATTCTCCCATTACATTTAAATATGCATAGTTTCTTTTTGGTGCTGTAACTATAGGCAAATGGAACTGCAAGAGAGATTCTTTATAAATTCCCTCATGTGTATGGCAGGGTAACATCGAATGTGCTTTTAATTTTAGGAATGCACAAATTTTTATACCCTTTATTCTTTTCAGCATTTCGAGTGTTCTCGGTATTAATCTATTGATAAATGGTTCGAGCATTTTATTTACATCGCTGCTATTCGAGAAAATTCCATATTGTATCCAATCATCATTTATTCCTTCTTTGCCCCAACCGCGTACCCATCCATAAGCATTTCCGTTTTCTAATTCCGAATGCACTTGTTTAATAACCTCCTCTAGTTTTTTTGCATGCCGGTCTACATTCATTAAAGGAGCATTGATCTGTAAAAATTCTTCTTTGATAATCTGCCAATTATCACATAGTTCCTTAAACTGGGGAAACTCGTCTATTGTATAAAACGCAGGCCTGTTAATATTTTCAGTAATTGCCATTTTGAAAAAAAAGTTTTAGGATAGTAAAAAAGTTTTAGGAAAGCAAGAAAGTTTGAAAAGGCTTTTTTCTTTAATTGGTAAATACTTTCATCTGCCAATTTGCTTTAGTGCTTTCCTTGTAAAAATAAGAAATCTATGGAAGGCAAAGATAGGCCATCGCAACAAAACAGTTCTTTTCCCTTGTTGGTATTCCCGAAAAGGAAAGAGTCCTTTGTTGATGTTGAGCGAAAAAAAAGTGGGGCTGCCGCACCAACAAAACGAATTGAGCAAACTGTATCTTTAAGTTTGAATTAATGAAGCAATCAAGTGGAATGATTCCATCAACTTCAGCCGTTGGTGAGGTCATAGGTGCGTCAGAACTTTTCATCCAGACACATAATAAACAAGACTTCGCAACGTTTAAAATTAATACCCACTTGCCGGTGTCAGTTTCTTTACAATTATCATCATCCTTCAAAATTGTTTATTTATGGAAGACAGGTTTTTGTTACTCAAAATCAAAAGAGAATTTACTGAAAATGAAGCTGTTTTAAGCAAACTTAAAACAGTAAAGGAATTTGAATTGGAAATCGCTACTCTCAAGTCGAAATATGAAGAAGCACTTTTACAGGTTAAGATCTTAAAAGCCAAAGCCCAAAACAGGTTAAACCAAATGAATATGACTGGATAGCAATGCCCAAAAAAAAAATGGCTAAAGGATGAGCTAATTGCAGCCCAGGAAAAACAAATAAAAGAGAGGAGGCTTTTTCGCAAGCCTGCATCAATCACTCGTGAGAGCCGCCGTCTGGCAATCCTGGCCAACCCTAGTGTCGCTTCTGTCTTGTTTCATAAAAACTTTTTATCGCGACAGAAGTAGTCGGTTCGTTACATGCATTTACTGTTTAAATTTACAGTGTCGCTATTTTACTAAGAATAAAAATTATGCTTAAAAATTTACTTGTTACTCTTGTGTGTATTTGTCTCCTCGCCAGTTGTTCTCTAATGATAACGGTAAATCTTTTTTAGGATAATACATTTTACCGATTGTAAAAAATAAAATGCATTTTCTAATTTTATTTTATCTTCAAATTCTAAATTTTCAACTGCTTGTTTTAAAAATCCAATTGATTTTCTCATAAAAATATAAAAGAATTATATGTCCAAACCGACCGGGTATCTTGAATCAAAAAGCCATTATGAAATCCTGGACGGCCTTCGTGGTGTGGCTTCTGTGTTGGTGGTAGCCTTTCACGTACTGGAAAGTTATACGAATGGGAATCGTTTCGTACAGGTCATTAACCACGGGTATCTTGCTGTAGATTTCTTTTTTCTTTTGTCGGGGTTTGTAGTGGCTTATGCCTATGATGACCGATGGGGTAAAATGTCGTTGTGGGATTTTTATAAACGACGCCTGATCCGGTTGCAGCCAATGATTATTATGGGTTCCCTGATTGGTGGTGCACTTTTCTATTTACAGGCTTCAGGGGTGTTTCCGCTCATTAGCCAAACACCTGTGTGGAAAATGCTGCTTGTGATGGTGATTGGATGCACTCTCATACCATTGCCAATTTCTATGGATATCCGCGGCTGGCAGGAGATGCATCCCTTAAACGGGCCTGCTTGGTCGCTCTTATTCGAGTACATCGCCAACATTCTTTATTCACTTTTTATTCGTAAGTTATCTAAAAAAGCAATGGGTGTAGTTGTATTTTTATGTGCCTGCCTGCTTGTTCATTATTTGCTCTGGGGTCCCACAGGGGATCTGATTGGCGGATGGTCGCTTAATGCGACTCAACTCAATATTGGTTTTACACGATTATTATTCCCTTTTTTTGCGGGTGTGCTGCTTTGCCGGATGGGTAAATTAATTAATGTAAAAGGAGGTTTCTGGCTATGTAGTTTGCTCGTTGTTATTATTCTCTCGGTTCCCAGGATAGGGGGCAGTGAACATCTTTGGATGAATGGCCTGTACGAATCGATTTCTGTCATCATTTTTTTTCCATTAATTATTTCAATAGGAGCTGGTAGTAAAATAACAGGCACCCGTTCCATAAAAGCATGTAAGTTTTTGGGAGATATATCATACCCTCTTTATATTACTCATTATCCATTAATATATATTTATACTGCCTGGGTGGTTGATAATAAGATTCCTTTGGGATGGCATGGACTTCTCGTTGGTCTGCTATTACTTATTGGCAGTATCGCTATTGCTTATGCCTGCCTTAAACTTTACGACGAACCTCTGCGGGAATATCTTAAAGTGCGTTTTCTTAAGAAGAGGGCGTAGTAGGGACAGGTCGCGACCTGTCCCTACACGACCTGTCCGTGCATAGAAAATTAATACGCTGTTGACGCGGATGCCAACAATAGCAATAAATAACTGCTATACTTTGGAAAGAAAACATAAATATCTTTGTGACAATAAAAAATACAAAAATGAGTATAATACTTTGGATTGTGCAGATAATACTTGCAGCACTATTCGCAATGGCAGGTATAATGAAGTCAACTCAACCTATTGACAAATTAGTAAAATCAGTTACCTGGGCAAACAGGTTTCCATTAATAACTGTTCGAATCATTGGGTTAGCTGAACTTCTGGGAGCTTTAGGATTAATTCTTCCGTGGCTTTTAAACATTTTTCCTGTTCTCACACCTGTTGCAGCATGTGGGCTTGCCTTAGTTCAACTGCTTGCAATTTTTCACCATGCAAAACACAAAGAAGGTAAAGCCATTGTGTTCAACATCATTCTTCTTTTATTGACGGTTTTCGTTGCCTACGACAGATTTAATATGCTATAATTATGAATATTATAGCCCATTTCGGCATGGAGCTACTGGTCTAATGATGATTGAAAAATTATTATCCCCCGGACACAGTATCCCGGGGTAACTATATAGCTATGAGTAGGAGCAGGTCGCGACCTATCCCTACCACAAAAAATTAATATACGCTGTTGGTGCGGACGCCAAAACGGCAATAGTCACATTCTGCATCAAAATGATACACTGACTGCATCAAAACCGTACACTAAATAAATCCATAAAGGTATAAATCGTTAGTAGTCAATAAGGAAATTTTGGGCATTATGTTGGCAGCTTAAAATTGTCTTAGCACTAAATTTAGCAATCAAAAACAAGGATCCTACCTATTTGTTGGTTGAATAAAACTTTTAAAATTTTAGAGAGCAGTGAATCGGAACCAACAAATATGATCAAACAAAAAATAAATCTATAAAATTAATTTATGATAAAAAATTACTTCAAAATTGCCTTCAGAAACCTTTGGAAAAACAAAGGGTTTTCTGCAATCAATATCATAGGTCTCGCCATTGGATTGGCTACATGCCTGATGATGTTGTTCTATGTAGCTGATGAATTAAGCTATGATAAATTCAACACGAAAGCTGCCAGGATCTACCGGGTTGATGGGGATATAAAATTTGGTGGCAATCATTTTGTATTGGCACAATCGCCAGCCCCTATGGGGCCAAGTTTGAAAAACGATTTTCCACAAGTAGAACAATATGTACGTTTTAGGAATTATGGAGGTTTTTTAGTAAAAAAGGGCTCTCAAAATATAAATGAAGACAAAGTAATTTATGCAGATTCTACTTTGTTTGATGTATTCACACTCCCAATGATTGATGGCGATCCTAAAACGGCGCTTGTTGAACCAAAGAGTGTAGTGATAACCGAAACAACCGCAAAAAAGTATTTTAATTCGACCGATGTAGTAGGGAAATATTTATTAATCAATGATACGGATAATTTTAAGATAATGGGGGTTATAAAAGACATTCCTCTTCAATCACATTTTAATTTTGACTTCTTTGTCTCACTATCCACTTTACCTGAGAGCAGGCAAAACAATTGGGTGAGTAATAATTTCAATACTTATATTTTATTGAAGAAGGGAGCTGATCCTAAAAAACTGCAATCGCAATTTGGCGCCATGGTTCTTAAGTACCTGGGTCCACAGGTACAACAAATAATGAATATTTCAATGGATCAATTTACAAAAAATGGTGATTATGATACTTATAATTTAATGCCGCTCACCAGTATCCATCTGCATTCCAATAAATCCGGGGAGTTAGGTATCAACGGAAATATCGAATTTGTTTACATTTTTTCTTTTATAGCATTACTTATTTTATTGATTGCCTGTATCAATTTTATGAACCTTTCTACCGCCCGCTCTTCTAACCGTGCCAAAGAAGTAGGAGTAAGAAAAGTGCTGGGATCCTTAAAGAAAAACCTGGTTATGCAATTTTTAATTGAATCAATCCTGATCTGTTTTATCGGGCTATTACTTGCCATATTTATAGTATCGCTGATGCTTCCTTATTTTAATCAATTGTCCGGCAAACAATTTACACCGGCAGTATTTTCAAATCCCTGGTTATTCCCGGCTCTCATTGGTTTGATGGTGGTAGTAGGCGTAATCGCAGGAAGCTACCCGGCATTTTTTCTTTCCTCGTTCAAACCCATTGAAGTTCTGAAAGGTAAACTGGCTAAAGGTTTTAAGAGCAGTCCATTAAGGAGCGGCCTGGTAGTCTTCCAGTTCTTTATTTCGATTTCATTAATTATTGGCACGCTCGTTATTTACAATCAATTAAAATATATTCACAATAAAGACTTAGGATATAACAGAAGCCATGTTCTAATACTTAAAAATACCAGCTCACTGGGTAATAGTGCAAAAGTTTTTGAAGATGAGCTTTTACAAATACATGGCGTACAAAATGCAACAATGACGGGTTTTTTACCCACTTCAGAGTGGAGGGACGACAACCCATTATTTCCGGAAGCAACTCCCGACCCAAAGACAGCGGTTTCTATGCAAATGTGGAATGTGGACGAAAATTATATCCCAACCCTTGACTTGCACATCATTAAAGGAAGAAATTTTTCAAAAGATTTTTTAACTGATTCTTCCGGGATAATTATTAATGAATCGGCAGCAAAATTATTGGGTTTTGCTGACCCTATTAATAAAGCCGTATATACTTTTGCGAATTTTCAAAATTCGAAACACCTTTCTAAATTCCATATAGTGGGGGTGATAAAAGATTTCAATTTTAATTCATTACGGGATGTGGTAACGCCTTTGGCTTTATTTTATAAAAAGCAGGAAGGAAGTATTGCTCTTCGTGTAAACACCTCTAACCTCGGGGGTTTGATTGCGCAGATAGAAAATAAATGGAAAAGCATGGTTCCGGGGCAGCCATTTACTTATTCTTTTATGAATGATGATTTCAACAAAATGTATCAATCTGAAGAAAAAACAGGGAACATATTTATTTCATTTGCAGCCCTCGCAATTCTTATAGCCTGCCTCGGTTTGTTCGGATTGGTAACATATGCTGCTGAGCAACGCACTAAAGAAATTGGTATCCGTAAAGTACTGGGCGCATCAGTTATTACGATAGTTGGTATGTTATCAAAAGATTTTTTAAAGCTGATTCTTATCTCTGCGTTTATTGCATTCCCTATATCCTGGTGGGCAATGAATATCTGGCTGCAGCATTTTGCTTATCGTATCAACATTGGTTGGTGGATATTTGTTGTCGCCGGATTTGGATCTTTACTGATTGCATTAATTACAGTGAGTTTCCAGGCAATAAAAGCAGGGCTGGCCAACCCGGTCGAAAGTTTGAGAAGTGAATAAACATCTTGTAGGCATTAGTAACCAACAGGCACGACCTGTCCCTACACGACCTTGATTTTGTGTAAACCTATTTTAGAACAATTCAGTTTATTAGTAACGAACAGGCACAGGGCTGGAGATCTGCGCTAGCCAAATTTTATTTCAACTCCTCAATTAAAACTTTATTGAATTTATTTACATCAAAGCCGCTAACAATTTTAACTACCCTGTAAAGTGTACCGTTTTGTTTCATTGATTTTTTATATCCTTTTTCAATCATTTCTTTTTTGGTGCAGCCGGCAACCAGGTGGAGTTTTATTTCCCCTGACTGTAAATGTTTTTCAAAATTACCTGGCAAATATATTTGTGAAGCAAAAGGAATAAACTCATAAAGTGGCCTTATAAAAAAATCAACAAAGCTTTCTCCGGGCTTTGCCAGAGAAGAATAAGGGCCGATTATATCAAAATGTTCAATGGCTTTTTTCAAACTTCTGTCGCGGGCTATGGATGAACGGGATTCTACTTTGTATTCCTTTGATTCATTTTCAGATTGAATTTTGATGTTATATTCATTTGCTGCACTTTTGAATCCGTCTGTTATTACATCATCATAGCGAATCACTTTCCAATGCTCTGGTAAATTGACATTTGAAATTATTTCCATCAAATATTCCTGCGCAAATATTTCAGCTAAAATACCCATCAGTCGCATTTGATATTTTAGTTCGGGGCTTCTGTATTTCCCTGCCTGCGAGGCATCCATCGTGAATTGTGATTTCATTTTTGCCTGCGAAACTGCTTTTTCATAAAGAGCATTATTGAAATCAATATTTGCTTTGGCCACTTCCCATTTCATTCCATTGCAAAGTGAAAGGTTATGGTAAATGAAATGGCTCATAAAAAGGTTTATTTACATGATTATTTATTTCTGTTTGAATTTTGAGGTAACAAGCGATTCGGATTTTGCCTGCCGGTCTTTTACATATTTACTTGCAGCATCGTACAATTCATCAACATCTTTTGCATTGAGGCCGAGTTCTTCCAAGATAATGGTATCTAATTTCTTTCTGTCATCTTTTAAAATTTCTTCGTGTATGCTTTGCTGTTCTCTTCTTTTCAAACTTGCATAAATTACCATCAATTCTTTTTTTACTGATGATAACAAAGCAGGATTAATGACTAATGTTTGTTCTACCAAATTCACATCTACATCGCTCAAAGTTTGACTGCCGGTTAACTGCCTTGCAAATAAATCAACAAAATATCTGAAAGTAATACTGTTCAGTACCAGGAAAATAATGTCAGAATATTTTTGATATTCTTTTTTAACGCGGAAAACATAATTCACCTTGTCGCACCATACCTGGCTTTCCCTGTTGTCAATCAATCTGAACCTCTCCCCTATCTTGGATGGAAAAATAAAATCACCGGCAAACGCTTTTGATGTAAGGTTGTACCAACTTTCACCATTTTGGCAACTTGGTCTTTTATCAATTTGAAATTGTTTTTGCTCTGCGGTTTCAATATAGGTAAGAATGTGTTTTTTCTTTTTCCTTAATTGATCTTTGCTTTCGTTGCAAAGAAGCACACAATTTTTAAGCTGAGAAATAGCTACTTCAAGATTCTTAGCTTCTCTTTGTGTTTTGAAAACCGGGACCATAAACTCTTTCTCCATCAAAAAATGTTCGTTTGCCATTTTAGAATAGTACCAACCCAACTTGTTCCATACAGGCAAATGTTTTTTCTTATCAACCCCGAAAGTTTTCTGGTAAGTTGCTTCATCCAATTTCTTTGCCCTTTCTGTTTCATCAACGAGATAGAAAAAATCATTGGCGCCCGTTTTAATTCCATATTTTACTTCTATCATTTGTGAGAGTGGAATTAATTTATCACCAGCAGTTGAAATTATTTTATTGAATATTTCCGGAGAACGCAGGAACCTCGCTCCCCAATGCCCGTTTTTATAAATATCATCAATGGTTGAACTCAATTCCAGTTGATGTTGATTTATTACATCAATTAGTAAATCATTATTCTTAGAATTCCTTTTCGCTGTTTCAACTTTTTTGACAAACTCATTCACAAGATTAAATCTTTCTTCACTGCTGCTGATTCCAATCAACTTTTCATATTCGCAAAAAATTCTTACAAACTTTACATTATTGTTTATTCTCTCTTTACGATCCGAACATTTTTCGATGATAAGAATAACAGTATTTATAGATGCCGTTTCAAAACTTCTTTTCTTTTGATAGTCTATTATAGTGATAATTTTAAAGTTGTCTAAAAGAAATTTTTGCAAACCTGCGCCGAACGAAATATCTAACCATGATGCCGAAATAACGTAGCCCAATCTCCCACCCTCTTTCAGAAATGCTGCAGTATGCATCAGGTAATAAACATACAAATCACTTTGCTGATTTACCTTTTTTATTCCAAATTCTTTTGTAACAAGGTCGTTCCATACTTCTTTGTTTGCAATCAATTCCTGTCTTATATAAGGAGGATTACCCACGCATGCATCAAATGAAGGAATCCTTATTTCTTCATTTTTCTTACCACCTATTTCCTCTTCTACTATTTTATTCCCGTTTAAAAACATATTGGGCTGTTTTGCTGCGGGCTCCACTTTGGAGAAATCTGATTGAATAATTGAAGAGAACTTTTGAACAATTTCTTTGGTTAAAAGAGAAAGATTCATTGTTGAAAGAAAGGAAGGAAAAGAAGCAATCTCAACTCCACAAATTTTCTCCAATAGCCCCTGGTGCTTCACTTTACCTTCATAATTTTTCAGGAAGAAATAAGCCCTTACTAAAAAAGCCCCGGCGCCGCAGGCGCTATCAAAAACAGAGGTTACTCTATTTCTAATGCAAAATGCATTAACGATATCCACTTCATGAATATTTGTAAAATGCTGACCGCTGTGTTGCTGTTCCTGGTTGTCAATTAAATTATTATAGACCGCGCCGGTTACATCGGCATTCAGTTCATTGAAATTGATATTTCTTATTTCCTCAATATTCCGTTTGAGTATAGTAGTATATTTTGCATCAAACTCAAACTGGTCAATAATAGTATCTTCAAAAAATATTTTAAAATCGTTCTTTAATTCATCACTTAAACTTTCCTTTATTCTTTTATTAAAAAGGCTTTTGTCTCGTAAAATTAATTCGACGCTTATCTTTCCCTGCCAAATGGAGGAATAGCAAATAATTTTCAAATAGAACAGATAGTTTACAAATCTGCAAATCTTGTAAATATCCTCTTTTTCAAAGTTGACTATCTCATTGAAGATGTTCTGCTTTTTTAAGAAATTCTTTAAGTCTTCCCTGAGCCTTTTGTTACTTCTTATTTTTTCATACATCGGTAACGCCATAGATGCGGAAGCTTCATGGATAAAACATGAAAGTTTATTGATATAAAATTTATCAAGACCATCCCAATAAATTTCTTTCACTCCGTGGATGAGATCGGAAAGTTCGGAAAGGAATAACTTTAATTTTGAATAAATTTCCTTTTCGTATGAAGGAAGTAAAATTGAATTATTATCATTTGCTGTTGAAATAGGAAAAATCTTCAGCTCTCTTTTTTCAACCGGAGTGTTTGATTCAAAGGTTTTATAAATTACTAATTGCCCCGGTGTGGCAGTTACAAAATATTCACAACCATTTTTAAATGCCTTTGCACAGGTACCTGTTACCCAAACTTCATCAGTTGCATCCCATTGAGTATTTGATAATTCAACGAATACTTTTTTGGCGGCATCTATGGCAGAATATAATATGCCGTCTTTTATTGCTAACCCAATTTCTTTCCGGTCATGAAGAATTTCATTTATGATCCTATAGAATTCAGTTTGAAAACTCTTCTCTTTTGATGGCATAATAATTATTTGCTTTTCAAAAATGATTTAAAAATTTATTATGGGTATTTCCATGAAAAAATATTCATCATACAATTCCATGATGGTTAAAAATAAGGCTTCTATTTTTTATTTATTGATTTTGAGACCGGCTCAATAAATATTTCTTTTTAATAACATTTAGGAATTGATTAATTTTATTTCCCAAAAAGAAATTATTTAATCACTTAAACTTTTTAAAACAATGAAAAAATTATTAATTTCAAAAGTACTTGGGCTAACATTGGTTGGAATACTGATGTCTTCCCTAATCTATGCGCAAGCAGACAAATCAAAAAGAGCAAGCCCTCCTGAAACCGCTACCGGCAACGTTATGGGTTCCACTATCACTATTAACTACAGCAGCCCGGCAGTAAAAGGGAGAAAGATCTGGGGCGGCCTGGTTCCCTACGATAAAGTATGGAGAGTAGGCGCCAACGAGGCTACTATATTTGAAACCAGTAAGGACCTCAAAGTAGAAGGCAAATCTTTACCTGCCGGAAAATATAGTTTATACGCCATTCCCGGGGAAAAAGAATGGGTTTTTATTTTTAATTCAAAAACGGGTCAATGGGGAATTAAGATGGACGGTAGCACTACCGAAGATCCCACCAATGATGTGATAAGGGTAACCGTGAAACCGGAAAAATCCTCAACTTTTAATGAAAGAATGAAATTCGTTATTGACAAAAGAGGATTTATCCTTGAATGGGAAAACCTAAAAGTGCCGGTTTATATAAAATAATTCATGTGGTTTGATTTTTTTGCCAGGTACTTTACAAATAGTACCTGGCATTTTTTATTTTTGGCGGCTATAGCTGATATCCATAAGTTGCCGTATAACATTCCACTATTAGTAGGGCTTTAAGGGCAAGTATTATAAAAACCTGACATTTTCAATACAAAAGTTTGTAAGAAATATAATTTTAAGGAATTATCTTTCCATCTTTAAATTGCCAGTTGCTTTTTTTAAATTTCCTGCAGAAGTAAAATATAAAAAGCGCCTTTCCCGATGCATATGAGTCTCAAAATTTCATTTTGCTTTTTAATGTTATTTTTTATTTTCTCCGGAAAAATAAACGCTCAATTATGTGAAGGTAGCCTCGGCGATCCTGTGGTAAATATTACTTTTGGATCCGGCCCTAATCCAGGTCCTCCACTGGCTGCCGGGACTACTGATTATACTTATGTTGCCACTGGCTGTCCGAATGATGGACAATATACGATTACCAATTCTATTACTAATTGTTTTGGGGGTACCTGGTATCCTGCCAAAGATCATACACCGGGTGTGCCAAATGGCTACATGATGGCAGTGAACGCTTCTTATAACCCCGGTGATTTTTATGTAACAAAAGTAGATAACCTTTGCCCGAATACAACTTACCAATTTGCAGCCTGGATATTTAATCTTCTTACAACCTATGCGTGCAATGCTCAGGGGATCAAACCCAATATTACTTTTAATATTGAAACTGATTCGGGCACAGTTCTCGGAACTTATTCTACCGGCGATATCCCTGAAGATCTTGGGTGGAAACAATATGGATTATTTTTTACTACTACTCCTGGCGAAAGTTCGGTGGTATTAAGAATGACCAACAATGCTCCAGGCGGATGCGGAAACGATATTTTGCTTGATGACATTACTTTTCGTGCCTGCGGTCCTTTAGTTACCGCTAGTATTAACGGCTCATTGGATTCTGTGAATGTTTGTACCGGAGATAGTACTGTATTTACAATCCAGGCAGATGTTTCTGCTGGTTATTCTGATCCGGCTTATCAATGGCAGGTAAGTACAGATAGTGGCGCTTCCTATACCAATCTTGTTGGCGATACCAACAAAATATTTGTAAGGCCTGCTACCAATATTCCGGCAACATATCTTTACAGGTTGGCGGTCTCGCAACGTCAGAATATGGGTGTTTCTTCCTGTTCTATTTTTTCAAATGTGGTAGTGGTGGGTGTTAATAAATATCCCGTCGTGGATGCATCTGCAACAGGTCATTGCACTGGCGACACATTACATTTAATGGCAAATGACGGCGTTCTGTTTTCGTGGAATGGACCGTTGGGTTTTTCGAGTAATGACCAAAATCCTTTTATTCCAGCGGTAGGCTTAGGTAATAATGGCACTTATTATGTATCGGTAACTTCCGCCAAAGGATGTGTTAGTAAAGATTCAGTGGCTACCTCATTATTCCAAAAGCCTACTATAGATGTGGGAAATGACCAGGAAATTTGCGCAGGATCATTAGTGCAGTTAAATAGTACCGGAAGCAATAATATCACATCTTATCAATGGTCGCCGCCTGAGGGCCTTTCAAATACGGCAATTCCTAATCCAATCGCTTCTCCTGGCGAGAGCACTTTGTATGTTGTTACCGTATCCAATAATGATTGCGAAGTATCCGATTCTGTTTTGGTAACGGTCAATGAAAATCCAATCGCTGATGCAGGTCCCGATAAAGTAATCATCAAAGGCCAGTCTGCTACTCTTGATGGTTCGGCCGGCGGCACGGATGTTACTTATTTGTGGACACCTGATATAAATATTTCCGGTACTTCTACGCTAGCTCCAATTGCCAATCCTGACACTAATCAGGTATATACATTGAATGTGTATTCGAATAAAGGTTGCAAAACAGCTACGGATAGTGTGTTGGTGAAAGTTTACCAGCAATTGTACATTCCAAACGCGTTTACGCCAAATGGAGATGGCATCAACGATACATGGGATATAGAAACATTGCAAGCGTACCCAGGCGCAGAAGTAAAAGTTTTTAACCGATACGGGCAAATAGTTTTTGATAATAATGGTAAAAATGTTTCGTGGGATGGAACTTTTAAAGGGGAGCCACAACAGGCTGGAGCATATGTTTACCTGATTGATCTAAAAAATAATACACCGGTAATAAAAGGAATTGTGTATATTATTTTATAGTGTTTGGTATCTCTGCATGATCAATAAATCAAGTATTTTTTAACACCAAAATATTTGGGTTTCATATTCAAACTCAATTTCATTATTTACCTGGTACTTCTCAAAAATCTTCTCAATTTTCTTCATTAACTTATTATACGGTTCGCCGGATTTTGGGCTATAGGAAGACGATAGTAGTCTCCCTTTTAATCCTTGCAAGTCCAAAATTTGTTTATTATCCAAGCAAATTTTATTCATTGTTTTTGGAAAGAAAAAATTTGAGATTTCACTTTCACTGATATTTCTATGATTGGCGAACTTATATTCTTCTATATTATCGAAAAGAGCTTTTTCATACTCTTTTTGAAAGCTGCTTTTAGAACTTCTTGAGTTCCAAACCAACACCAGGTTTCCATTATCTTTAAGAATTCTGTTGAATTCAATTTTACTTTTCTCCATGTCAAACCAATGAAAGGCTTGCCCGCTAAAAATTAAATCAACACTTTTGTCGGCTATATTTGTATTTTCAGCAGTGCCTTCCACACTTTTGAAATTTTTAAAATCAGAAAGTATTTGTTCTGCCGCAGTTCTCATTTCTCTGTTCGGTTCTACACCAATTACTGTATAATTTCTTTTAAGAAATGGTATAGAAGAAATACCTGTTCCTGAACCAATGTCAGCAATCTTTTTGGTTTGATTTAATTTCATTACCTGTTCCAGAATATCTACAATTTCTTTGGGATATTTCGGGCGATACTTAATGTAATCTGTTACCCTGTCAGAAAATCTTTTTGTATTGTCGCTCATATAATACTTTGTAATTTGAGAATCCAAAATTACAAAAACCTGTGCTGAGGAGAAACCTTGTAGTTTTAAAAATTATTTCTATTTCAAATGATTATTTGCCCACATAATGATCAATTCATTTTTGTCTGAATTCCAGGCTTTTTTATAAAGGTCTCTTACTACTTCGAGCCATTTTTGTTTGCGGTCATTTTTATCACCTACATCTTCTGTGCAGCCAGCGATTTTATAATCTTCGCGCGTAGTGCTCGCGATTCTGGCATACTGGCCGGTTTGCGGTTTCAAATCATCATTGGAAATGTATAAATAAAAATTCAATTCTTCAGGGGTACAAGTCTTATCTTTTGGCCACATAGTGGTGTCTTTTATATAAACTGTAATGCCATCTTTAAAGAGGTAAGGCTCCTGAAAATTCCGGGTATATTGATCTTCATACAAAAGGCCTTTTACAGGAAATTGTGCATTAGATTGGCCGTCAATCGGATCTAAGAGATAAATCTTACCTGTTTTTGGTTTACCAGTATAAAGGTCGTTCCCGGTTTGATATTCATATAATCTCACAGGAAATCCTTCCCAGCCGGGCAATGTATCGGTAACACTCAAAAGTTCCTGTGCCATATAAGCATGGCTCAAAACTACCTTTGCTTTCTTAATTAAAGAAGGCATACTATCTTTTATTTCCTGATTAGGAATCTTTTCTATTTGTGCTCTTGCTGTAAAAGAAAACCCTGTTATTAAAAAAATAAAGAATGATTTTTTTCATTTAATTCATTTCAGCAATTCATCTATTCTTACAAATTGATATCCACGCGCTTTCAACTCTTTTATTAATTCCGGTAAATGATTATATAATTTATCAGTGCGCCGCGGATCTGTCCCAAGATGGACGAGCAAGATAAACCCGTTTAACCCATTTGTTGATTTTATCTCATATTGTAAAATTGAATTCATGAGGGTATCAGCGCTCAAATATTTCTTTCCCATTTCAGGATATGTATAATCCGCATTGCTTCTTGTGCCGGGCGTGAAATCCACTAATTGCAATCCCATCTCCTTCGTCCAAACTGCAATAGAATCATTATACCATTCATAAGGAGGCAGAAAATAATGCGCCTGATCTTTTTCAATTCCCCATTTTTTCAATTCTTTGTAACCATTGAGCAAATCTTCGGTAAACTCCTTGTGTGTTACCAATAAACTATCTCTTTTTACCCAATCGCAATACAATAAATGTTTATCAGAATGAGAGCCGAGATAATTCCCATCTTTTTTTAATTTTTTAATAATATCTCTGAATTTTTTATTGCGGTAAAAATTTCCTGTCAAAAAAAATGATCCATGAATATGTTGTTCTTTCAAAACCTTTGCAAATAAATTTCCTCCATCAGCAAATCCATCACCGGTAGAAACCAAAGCTATTTTTTTTAAAGTAGTATCACCGCGTATAATCCCTCCATGTGAAACAATTTCATTCGGGTTTCTGAAAACTTTTCCAGATTCATTTTCTTTTGCAGCTAGTAAATAAATCAATGAAGCCGTGCCATCCATCGTAGGCTCGTTGGTGCTGTAATCTCCGGCATCATCATGATAAACTGCCAGCGCACTTTGAAACGGCGCATAAGTATCAGCATGAAATAATTTTAATCCATACAAACTATGAAAGATACTTCCGCGCACGGGCCCATCTACCATACCTCCATCAAGCGGATAATGATATAAATAAGCAAAAGATGAATGAGGATTTTTAGGTGTATCTCCATTCGCAGGCAAGCCATACACAAAACTCTTTCCCCAGGGATTACATCCAAAAAGCCAGTCAAAACAAGATTGCTCCATTTCGGCAAACTGCTGATCGTCGCTCAGTTGCCTGTACAAATAACATTGAATAGCAAAACAAGCAGTATAATTATCAGAACACCAGATAAAAGGAATGCCACGAAAGAATGCATTTTGCTTTGCTTTGTTCCATACCTTTTCTATGCCTTCTTTATAATAAGAAATTAATTCAGCTTTTGTTTTTGGATCTGCTTCTTTTGCCAGTTCATAATGCCCAAAATTTACAAAAGGGTACCATTGATAATGGTTGGCTGTATCCTTTCCCAACCATGGAGTTACTTTTTCATCAGAGCTAAAATTTAATGCCTGTTTAAAATATTTTTTTTTATCGGTAAGTTGGTACAAAGCTGCAGCTCCTAATTCCATATCATCTACCCAATTATCTTCTTCATAATAATAAGGTTCGCGGTTAGGTGCAGTCTGGCAAACTCCAGGTTTTTCTAAACCTAATTGATATGCTGATAAAGATTTTTGTAAAAAAAGCCTGGCTAATTCAGGATCTGTTTTTTCATAGAGTTCTGCTCCGAGTGCGAAAGCGCTTGCAAACTTTCCTGCAGTTGAAGCCACTCCGGTAGAATGATTTTTATATTTTCCCAAACCTTGTGGCTTACCGGTAGCAAAATAAACCGGGCGCCCCAAACCTGGACCTAATCCATAATTGACTGAATCTTTATCAGGCAAGCGAAAACCTGCGTGGTCGCGGTCATCTGCAATTTGATTAAACAACCAGTCTTTGCGGGGATGCATTTTCAAAAGCCAATCCAATCCCCAGGTAGCCTCATCCAAAACATCCGCTTTGCCATTGCTACCATCTAATCCGTTGGCCAAATGCTTGTCTGTAAATACATTGGGGAAATCGCGGTATGCTGCTAATAATTGATAAGTAGCAGTGGCTGATGTGGTAACATATTGCAGGTAATCAGTAGCATCGTGCCAACCACCCCACACATTAATGAGAGTGGTGTCAGGCATTGGCCCATACATCGTATAACCATCATGGGTATGACAGGAATCTTTCAAAAAAGGATTAAAGCCGCTGCGTTGTTGCCGCATATATCTTAAACCAAAATCGGCACTCCCGGCATAGACATCTTCAGCAATCCTGAAAACGGGAGATACTGCCGCTCCGCATTTTAAATAATAAGTTCCGGGTGTTTTGTACTCTGTAAAATTTAATCTTAAAGATTGTAAAAAAGGGCCATAAATACCAAACGGTTTTCCGGTGGCGGCAGAAAAAACAACTTTACCATTACTTGAGTCTATTAATTGAAATTCATTCGGAACCACATTTTCTTTAGCCACCCACACAGCCACTTTGATTCCACCAGGTGTATATCCTAATTGATTAATTCGCACCCACTCTTCTGGTTTCTCCAAATTCTTATGATAGATGAAAGGCTTTAACGTGAAAGAAAAAATAAATCCCACGCTTATAAGCAGGAGAGAAAATTTTATCACGTTAACTTTTAAAAGAAACTGGTTTCTATCTATCTTTTTTACCATAAAAGTTTACAGGGTTTTAGGCTTTCCGGAATAATTTGTTTAGAAGGGTCCTAAGCGTTAATCTTTAATTACTTCCCCATTCAGTACTGTACATATTGGTTGATAATCTTCAGAAAAAATAGTAAGATTTGCTTTGCAACCTTTTTCGATTCTTCCCCGATCAGATAAATTCATTACTTGTGCCGGATAAGTAGAAGCCATGCGCAGTGCTTCATCCAAAGGAATACCCGCATGTTGAACACAGTTTTTAACAGCCTTTAAGAGAGTAAGCCTTGATCCTGATAAAGTTCCATCAGGTAAAGTAAAACGATCTTCTTTTTTTACATGAATATAAGCGCCTTCTTTGTTTTCTTCCACAGCATCCGTAATAAGAAATAATCTCTCTTTCATTATTTTCTTACTGATCATTAACGTGTTAAAGTCAACATGAATTCCATCGGCGATGATACTTGCATACACATCTTTTGAAAGATAGGCAGCACCCGGCAAACCAGTATCTCTATGGTGTATAGGCGACATCGCATTGAATAAGTGAGTAGTAGTAGTAATTCCATTTTCATAACCTTTTAAAGCTTCCGCAAAAGTAGCATTGCTATGGCCGGCAGAAACTACCACACCGTTATCTATTAATAACTTTATAATTTCCGGATCGCACATTTCAGGAGCCAGCGTAATTATTTTCAAAACGCCGTCTGCGGCTTTTAATAATTCTTCCACCTCTTTTTTTTCCGGATGTTTGATATATTGTATGAGATGAGCGCCCCTTTTTACTGGATTAATATAGGGGCCTTCAAAATGAAGACCTAAAACAGCGGGATGAGGATTTTCTTTAACCACCTTTATGGCTTCATGAAAAACGGCCAATGAATTGGTAGCTAAAGTTGGGTAAAAGCCTGTAGTACCCTTACTTATCAGGCTATCAGCCATGGATTTTAAAGCGGGACCAGAAGGTTTATTTGAAAACAAATAACCACCGGCACCATATATTTGCAGGTCAATTAATCCCGGTGCAATAATGCCATTTTTACAATTCAACCTTATTGCATTTTCAGGAATCAATCTGATCTCTGTAATTTCTCTTACTTTATCATTTTCAACAACGAGTGCTTTGCTCAAAATCTTTTCCTTACCCGTGTAAATAGCGGCATTGAAAAAAGCAGTAACCATAATCTCCTTTTTTAAAAAATGAATAAACCTTTTAAAAAATGAATAAACCAAAATTAAATCTGGTTTGAATAACTTTCTTTCATCTACTTAAACATCATTGAAAATACCCTATTTCTATAAAGCATTTCCCTGGTCGCAGGAAATCATGATTAATAAAAAGAACTAATTATTCTAAAGACTCTCATCATTTTAATAAAATGCATAAATACGCGATTATTTTTATAAAGCTGCAACAACACTCACAAATTTACGTAATAAAAATGTAAAATAATGAAAGTATTTAATAAAATTAACATGTCTGAATCTGCATTTATTAAAAATATGACCCTTATTCAGGCAAAAAAACGCATCAAAAAATTACAATACGGTACATTGGTTGTATTCTCAACATCGAAATCGCTGATATTTCTTTCTTCCTAAAACCAATAGCCGAAAAAATATTTCTTCTTTTAATTTACCTTCGCCAATCATTCCTGTTGCAAAACAGTAAATCAATTCTCATGAGCCAATCGCCTTTCCAGAAATTTATAAATCCGAAAAACAACGCTGCTATAAAAGAAAAGTATAAGCAGGATAAAAAAAGAGCTAAAAAACAAAAAGCCGCTGATATAGAAAAGCACTTTGAAGAAAAACGGGCTGCCCGCACGCGGGGTTTTGAAAACAACCGGATACCCGAAAAGCAACCAGACAAAAGACAGAAGTACCCTCAGAATAAAACAGAAATCCCGGTTAAAAGTGCTTCTGCTGGTGAGATCGTTAAAAAAAGTTCTGGCTACCCGGAAATGCCTTTGAATAAATTTTTGGCACATTGTGGGGTTACTTCTAGGAGAGATGCAGTGACATTAATTATTGAAGGAAAAGTTTCTGTAAATAAAAAAATAATTACACAACCTGCATTTAAAGTAAATGAAAAAGATGATGTGTTTTATAATGGCAAAAAATTATACGTTACTAAAAATCTCGTCTATATTTTATTGAACAAACCGAAAGACTATATTACTACTACTGATGATCCTCAGAATAGAAAAACAGTTTTGCAGCTTATCAAAAATGCTACTGATCAACGGATTTATCCTGTGGGAAGATTAGATAGAAATACTTCAGGTGTTTTACTTCTTACTAATGATGGTGATCTCACTCAAACGCTTACTCATCCTAGTTTTAATATTAAGAAAGTGTATGAAGTGAAATTAGATAAGCCTCTGACAAAAGCTGATTTTGAAAAAATACTGAATGGAATGAAATTAGAAGATGGAGAAATTTTTGCGGATGCTTTAGCATATGCTGATTCAAAAGATAAATCTGTGATCGGGATAGAATTACACAGTGGGAGAAATAGAATTGTTCGCAGAATTTTTGAACATTTAGGATATGATGTAAAAGGACTTGACAGAGTGATGTATGCGAATCTTACCAAAAAAAATGTAGAACGTGGCAGATGGAGATACCTCAATGAAAAAGAAATACGACTTTTAAAATACATGAATAAACAGAAAAACATTAGTGGCGCAGGGAATAATAAAAAAATCACAGATCCCAATAACAATAATTTTCAGGATTAAAAATATTTAACTGTGAAAGGGTTTTCTATCATTTTTGAAAACGATGATTTCGTTGTAATAAATAAAGATCCGGGAATGCTTACTATACCGGACAGGCATGATGACACACAGTTATCATTATACAAAATATTAAATCAGAAGTACGGGAAAATATTTATCGTTCATCGCCTGGATCGCGATACCAGCGGATTAATCCTTTTTGCGAAAAATGAAGCCACTCACAAATATCTTTCTCAATTATTTGAACAAAGAAATATCAAAAAAAAATATCTCGGAATTGTACGTGGAAATATGCCTGAAAAAAAAGGTTCAATTAACGAACCTCTTGGAGAACATCCCACGAAAAAAGGTGTAATGATCATTACAAAAAAAGGAAAACCTTCTCTGACTAATTACGAAGTGCTGGAAGGTTATGGAATTTATTCTTTAATAGAGTTTGAAATTCAAAGCGGAAGAACTCACCAGATTAGAGTCCATACAAAATCGCTAGGTCATCCGATTATTTGCGATGTGGTTTATGGAGATGGCAAACCGGTTCTTCTTTCCTCTTTTAAAAAGAAATACAAATTAAGCCAAAGTGATTTGGAAGAAAGACCAATAATAAACAGGCTGGCACTACATTCTCACAGTTTACATTTCAAAGATATTCATCAGAAAGACTTTTCTTTTGAAGCGCCATTGTCAAAAGATATGAAAGCGCTTTTGCAACAATTGAAAAAGAACAAGGGAAAACAAAACACTTAGGAAATTTTATTTAAAATATCTTCATTAATAAACTTAACTGGCAATCCGAATAAATTTTTTCTAAAGTTACCAAAATTGGTATAATAGAAACAATTAAATGCTTTTTGTAAAACATTTAAAGAATGAAGGTTCATTTTAATAATAAATATTTAGAAGAGCTTGCAGAATCAAAGCCAAAAGGAAAAATGCGATACAGTTCGGAAGTTGTAACGATGTATCGCAAAAAATTGGTCATCTTGGGAAATGTTAGAAATTCAAGAGAGCTTAGAATGTTTAAGAGTCTTCATTTTGAACGATTAAGCGGAGACAAATTAGGGCTGTATTCTATCCGGGTAAACGAAAAATACAGATTGGAATTTTCTCTTAATAGGGGAGGGATATTTTAATTGAAGAGGTTATAGTAATCGAAGATTTATCAAACCATTATAAATAAAATTTTATGGATAAAATTTTGGGTAGCAACGGAAAGCAGATTAGGGTTAATATTGCTTTAATACCCGGGGAAGTATTACGGGAAGAATTGGAAGCTCGTAACATAACACAATCGGCATTTGCTATGAAAATAGGGATTTACCCTTCCCATTTCAGCGATGTATTAAAAGGGAAAAGAAGATTAAATGCCTCATTGGCTTTGAAACTTGAAGAAGAACTTGGAATAAGTGCAGAATTTTGGGTAGGATTACAAGCCGATTATGAATTATCAAAAGAGCGGGGGAAATATAGTAAAATAAATGATTTATTGTGAAATATATAAATTCTATTATAATCAAGCTGGCACTGCATTCTTGGAAATTAAATTTCCCCAACATAAAATTTTTCGATTGAAAGCCCCTTACCAAAAGATATGAAAGCGCTTTTGCAACAATTGAAAAAGAACAAGAGAAAAATATAATGTAGAAGTTGGTTAAGAATAGAAATATTCCGGATTTGTTTATCTGCTGTAATATATTTAAATTAAAGAAGCGATCATTTGCTTACATGCAACCCACATTCTTTTTGAGAAGTTTCCCACCACCAACGTCCGGCTCTTGGATCTTCACCGGGTTCTATGGCTCGGGTACAGGGAAGGCAACCAATGCTCACAAATCCTTTATCATGTAAAGGATTGTAAGGGACGGAATTAGTATGAATATAATCCATCACATCATCGTAACTCCAGTTTAGTAAAGGATTGTATTTAAATAGATTTTTCTCCGGCATCCATTCTATTATCGGCAGTTCGTGCCTGTTGGCTGTTTGAGAAGATCTTAATCCGGTTACCCAAACTGAAGTCCCGGTGAGTGCACGATTCAGAGGTACTACTTTGCGAATATGGCAACAGAGTTTTCTTTCTTCTACTGAATTGTAAAACAAATTAATTCCCTTCTCATTCACCATTTTTTCCACTGCATCTGCCTCAGGAAAATAAATTTCAATTTTCTTCTTGTAACGGGCTTCTGTCTTTTCTATCAACTCGTAGGTTTCATTAAACAATCTTCCGGTATCGAGTGTAAAAATGGAAATGTCAATCGAATGACGCGAAATCATGTCGGTTAATACCTGGTCTTCCTGTCCTAATGAGCTTGAAAATTTCACCTTGCCGGGATACATTTCAGCTACCTTCTGTAAACCTTCTTCGGCAGGTACACTCTTCAGGAATTCCTGTAATTGTTTTAATTCTTCCATACCGTATTTATAAAAATAATCCTAAATTATCGGAAAGATAATTTAGGATTACTAACTAAAAACATTTTAAGACAATTCGGGTTGTGGGGTATAACGCAAGTAAGAGTTCACCACTTTAATTCCTTTAGGAAATTTCTTGTTTGCCTCTTCCAGGCTAAGAGCAACCGGAATAATTACATCTTCTTCATACGTCCAGTCAACAGGAGTAGAAACGCTGTGCTTAGCTGTAAGTTGAAGAGAATCAATAACACGCAACACCTCTGTAAAATTCCTTCCGGTAGATGCAGGATAAGTAAGCATCAACTTTATTTTTTTATCAGGCCCAATTATAAATAATGAACGTACAGTTGCAGTTGCCAAAGCCTTAGGATGAATCATTCCATAAAGATTGGCCACAGTTCTGTCTTGATCAGCGATAATTGGGAATTCTACATTTACATGTTGAGTAGTATTGATATCATTCTTCCAACCCATATGCTTATCAAGCGGATCTACACTCACTGCAATTATTTTCACGCCGCGTTTGTCAAATTCTTTTTGCAAAGCAGCAGTTCTGCCTAATTCAGTGGTGCATACGGGAGTGTAATCTGCCGGATGAGAAAATATTACTCCCCAGTTATTGCCTAAAAATTCATAAAAATTGATTTTACCTTCAGTAGTTTCTGCTGTAAAATCAGGGGCGGTATCGCCTAATTGTAAACTCATGATTAAAAATTTTTTTTGTAAATAATTATGCAAATATATGTATATCCTACCAAATTAGTAGGGATTTATTTAATAAATTTGCAAAATCTTTGTATTTTCAATTTCTACACACAACATAATTGTAAAATATGCTTTCAAAAAAAACACAATATGCCTTCAAAGCGCTTGAATACCTTGCCATTCATCATGGAAAGGATCCTGTAAAAATTTCCGATATTTCTATACATCAAAAAATTCCTTTAAAATTTCTTGAGAATATTTTGGTAGAATTAAAAAATGCCGGAATGCTGGAAAGTAAAAAAGGGAAAGGAGGTGGTTATATGCTGAAAGTTTCACCTAAAAATATAAATCTTGCTACTGTGATCCGGATCATAAACGGCCCTATTGCGTTATTGCCATGCGTGAGTTTAAATTTTTATGAAAAATGTAAAGACTGCAATGAAGAAACCTGCGGAATGAGAAAAATGATGCTAATAGCGAGAGATGCTACTTTGAGAGTTTTAGAAAAGAAGACAATGGCGGATATGATAAAAGGGGAATTGACAATTGAAAGTTGAAAAATAAGATCTACAACAAACGAATAAAAATTCAAGATTTTTATCTCATGTATAATTCCCCCCAGTCTTACATTCGGCGCCTACCACTATAAATTCTTTAATCTCCTCGTTTGGAGGGCAGCGAGGAATTTCCAGAAGCCCTCACCACACTGCTTTTGCCAAACCTGTTTTTCACTTCATCAAGCGTTTTGTATAAAACATTTTTTCTTTCGGTATCATGAAATAAATTGGCTTGCACCGCATCGTTGCTAAAATTGCTGAGGCGCACACCCAACAATCGAATAGGTTTTCCTTTTTTATATAGTTGATGAAAAAGTGTTTTGGCTACTGGAATTATTTCATCATCAGCAGAAGTATAGGGAATGCTTGCCTGGCGGGATGTAGTTTCAAAATCAGGATATCTTAATTTTATAGTAACACACCCAGTAACTTTTTCTTCTTTGCGTAGTTCGAAACAAATTTTTTCTGTCATCCGCACTATTTCACTCATCAAAAATTCTACATCAGAAATATTTTCTTCAAATGTATTTTCTTTGGAAATAGATTTTTGTTCACGATACTCTTTTATAGTTGATGTATGATCGCCTTGTGCTTTATTCCATAATTCATAACCCCATTTGCCCAATAATTTTTCAAGATTTTCCGGTGAAGTGTTGTGAATATCACGGATCAATTTTATCCCATGGTAACTTAAAATTTTCTCCGCCTGCTCCCCTACTCCCGGAATTTTGTTTACTTCCAGGGGTGCCAGGAATTCCTTCTCCTTTCCCAATGGAACCTGGAGATATCCATTTGGCTTGGCCTCATTGGTAGCCATTTTTGCCACCATTTTATTTTTTGCAATCCCAAAAGAAATAGGAAGTCTGGTTTCATTCATTATTAATTCACGTAAGTCTATAGTCCATTTCAAAGGATCAAAAAAAGTATCCATCCCCTGCAGGTCAATATAAAATTCATCAACAGAAGCTTTTTCAAAAAGAGGCGCTTTGGAAGCAATAATTTGTGTAACCCAATTGGAATACCTGGAATATTCAGAATAAGTTCCCGAAACTACAATTGCCTGGGGGCAGAGACGCATGGCGGTTTTCATGGGCATGGCAGAATGAACGCCAAATTTTCTCGCTTCATAAGTACAAGTAGTTACAATACCTCTTTCGTTTTGACCACCAACAATCACAGGTTTTCCTTTTAATGAAGGATCTTTTAAAATCTCTACCGAAACAAAAAATGAATCAAGATCAAAATGTGCAATTATGTTGGATGGTACAGACATGATGAAATGTAAATTTACAAATTTCTCTTAGGAGACATCTTTATAAATCTCCAATAAGCCATCAGGAAGATTTACATAGAGTATCCGGTTTTTTTTATCAATCTTTTCCAATGAATTTTCATGTATCGGAATGAGCACTTCATAGCCATCAATTACTATCGTACACAACAGCTGATGAGGTTGTTCTATTACTTCTATCACTTGGCCCAATTCCTTTTTATCATTTATTATCATAAACCCTAAAAAAGAAATTGGTGCCGCGTTTGCGGCAAATTTTTTAAAATCATCTTCACTCATCCACACTTCTTTTTTAATAAGAGCGTGAGCAGCTTCCTTTGAATCGATACCTTCGAGTGATATATATATTTCCTTGTCGCTTTTTGTTTTGGTTGATGCGATAAAGTAAGGTAAAAAGCTATCTTTTTTTTCTTCAACAAAAATGATTTCCAGTCCTTTGAGGGAGGTTTTTTTCCCAAGATTATGTTCAAGGACCAATTGTCCGTCAACACCAAAAGTAGCCGCTAATTTGCCTATCTTAAAATATTGATTCATCTGGAGCAAATTTAGGTAATTGCGAATTACTTCAGAATTTCATGAATAAAAGGGATGGTCACGATTGGTTTGCCAGATTCAATAATCATAAATAAATACTATTTATTTAAAAAATAAAAAAATGATGTAAATGAATAAAAAAGAATCCCATCAAATACAAAAAAGGATCGCTGCTTATAATATGATCCCTAATATTTTATGGTCTGTTATTTTTCTTTCGCCAATTTCTGTTTTCTGTTATTACTATTTGAATTTAAAATGGATATTAATTTTTTTGGCAATTAGTTTTCTAACTGTTTTTCTACCAAAGTCTTTTTTTTAATCTTTTTAAATTAGGAAAAAATTTATCTGCTTACGAAAAAAAGGGGATTTTATTCATTAATAAATTCACACAGAACGGAGATATCATAAATCAAATTATTAGAAAAAAATATCCCGGTTATAAATTGATCTCTAAAAAAATACTTCTTTAAAAAAACTTCTCAATCAAACTTATATGTTTGAAAAATTTCATTTTCTGTTGTTTATCTTTTTCATGTTAACATCTACCTATTCGGTATTACATAGTTTTTATGGTTGGGCCGTTTTAATTACAATAGGTAATGTGTTTTATAACATTTATCCCATTTTGTTGCAACAATATATCAGGTTGAAGTTATCAGGCATAAGGGAAAAAATCAGGAGCTAAGAGACTTATCCGGTTCAAAAAAAAAGTGAACATCTGAAAAATCAGACATTCACTTAAACTTACAATTATGAGAAAAAATTTAGACGCCCATATATTCTTTCAAGAGATGGGTTCCCGCATAGCTTTTTAATTTTTCCAGCGCTTTATCTTTTATTTGCCTTACTCTTTCCCTTGTGAGGCCATATCTTTCTCCGAGTTCCTCAAGGCTTATTGGCTGATCTACCCCTATTCCATAAACACAACATATCACTTCTTTCTGGCGCGGAGTAAGCATTGAGAGTGAACGTTCAATTTCCAGGTGAAGGGAATCTTTGAACATTATTTTTTTGTCGGCGCTGTCTGCATTTCCATTTACCAGCACATCAATTAACGTATTTTCTTCACCATCGCTAAGTGGTGAATCCATACTTACGTGTCTTGCAGCTACGCTCATAGTTGCTGAAATTTCTTCAATATCCACTTCAAGAAAGTTGGCGAGTTCTTCCAAAGAAGGTGCCCGTTCATATTCCTGTTCCAATTGAGAATAAGCCCTGCTGATCCTGTTGGTTAATCCTACTTTATTTAACGGCAGTCTCACTATTCGCGATTGCTCGGCGAGCGCCTGCATTATACTCTGGCGAATCCACCATACTCCATAAGAAATAAATTTGAATCCGCGGGTTTCGTCAAAACGCTGAGCTGCCTTTATTAAGCCAAGATTTCCTTCATTAATAAGATCCGGTAAAGTAAGACCCTGGTTTTGATATTGTTTTGCTACCGAAACTACAAAGCGAAGATTTGCTTTTGTAAGTCTGTCCAACGCTTTTTGATCGCCTTGCTTTATAAGTCTTGCTAACTGCACTTCTTCTTCGGGAGTAATCAATTCCACCCTTCCTATTTCCTGAAGATACTTCTCTAAACTCTCACTTTCACGGTTAGTAATAGATTTTGAAATCTTTAATTGTCGCATACTCATATAGAGATAATTTTGGGTAGTTTGTAGATTTTAATTCAGATTCTAAATGTTTTTCGAAATATGAAACGAAAATTATTCTTATTAAAGTATGTTTTAAAAAAATATTATTCATTTTTATTACCTGAAAACGGATTTTCAGCTTATAACTGCATTAGAGGCTAAAAAAAAATAAATTAAAAAAAAATGATAAATCTGGCGAGTTAGTTAATTTATTTTCTATTATTGCAGATAATGAATTTAGTTTTTAAGTTTAAATGATGAGTAAAAAAATAAAATATACTGTTGAATACCCCGTGAGATGCTCTCCAGCTATATTATATGAATTCCTTTCTACTTCTTCAGGGCTGCAGGAATGGTTTGCCGACAAAGTAGAAGATGAAGGCGGCGTATTCAGTTTTTCCTGGTCAGGGTCAGGAGAAGATGCAGAAGTAGTAGAAAAAGAAGAAAATAAGATGATTCGCTTTCGTTGGGTGGACTCACCAAAAGATGAATTTTTTGAATTTACAATCGAAAAATCTGAAGTTACCAATCAAACAATTCTGGTAATCCACGATTTTGCAGAGAAAAAAGATATTAAAGACCAGAGCCAGCTTTGGGAAACCCAGGTTAAAGAACTTTTTCACCGTTTGGGAAGTTGATCTTTAAAAATATAATAATTTCTTTAAATGCCTGTTCCAAAAAAAATGGTATCGTTTCCCATTTCTCTAATTCTATTTTTTTAGAAAACTTAAAAAATCTTTTTTTCTTCATACTTTCTTTTTGTTTTTCATCCAATTCATTTATATCAATAAAATTGGATGAATGAAAATCATGCTCCCATTCATTTTCGTTTACACAAACAAAAAAACTCTTTTGTTTTAAAAAAACAAGGCATTCAGAAATATCATTCAGGTATTTATAATATTCTCCTGAAAGATGAAGTGAAATACTAAAAAAATTTCCCCACCAAAACATGGTTCTCACAGCTAAAATATTTTCTTTGCTAAAAATAGCCGGATAATCCAGTATGATATAAGGGAGCCCATTATACCTTTCTCCTTTTGCAATCTTGCCGCCCGGTTTTTGAAATTCTATGGGCAGAAATTCTTTTTCTAAAGCAACAATTCTTTTATAATCATCATGCAACTGGCCAAATAGATCATATATCTTATCAATGATTATTTGTTTTGTGAAAATCCATTGGGTATTGTTTACCAGTTCCATTTCGAATGCCGAAAGATGTATTTTTGCTTCTTCGCTCATAATAATAAATTTACAACAAAAGAGATAAAAAGAACCTGACAAATTTTAAATGTTTAAAAAACTTGACAAACTTATACTGAAGGCTTTTGCCGGGCCATTTCTCGTCACTTTTTTTATCACCTTATTTGTGTTTATGATGCAGATATTGTGGAAGTATATTGACGACCTCGTAGGCAAGGGATTAGATATGCTGACATTGACTAAATTTTTAATTTACGCAAGCGCCACTTTAGTTACTCTTGCGATGCCAATATCCATTTTAATTTCTTCTATAATGACCTTTGGGAAATTGGGAGAAAATTTTGAACTGGTGGCTATTAAGGCCTCCGGGATTTCTTTGCTGCGTTTTATGCGTCCTATGTTTTTTATATCTATTCTTCTGTCAGGTATTGCATTTTTATTTGCTAATAATATAGCTCCGGTTGCCAATCTTAAATTTGCAACAATCTATCACGACATTTATGAAAAAAGTCCGGCATTTGACTTGAGGCCGGGGATTTTTTATGATGGTTTCAGAGGGTATTCAATTAAAGTAGATAAAAAAAATAAGGATACCTTGGGAGGCATATTGATCTATCAACAAACAAATACAATACAGGATAATACAATCACAGCGGAAAGCGGGAAAATGGCAATGAGTGGTGATAAAAAATTCCTTGAATTTAGGTTGGAGAATGGAAACAGGTATGAAGAAAAAGGAAATTACAACTCTAATAATAATGAATTTACTGACCTTAAATTTAAAGAATATAATAAATTATTTGACTTGAGCCAGTTGAATCTGAAAACAACATCTGACAGTCTTTTTATGAATAATATCAGGATGAAGACTATGCGACAATTAGATGTTGATCTTGATTCATTAAAAAAAGTGCCTGACACGCTTTTTAAAACAAACCGTAAAGAGCTTGCTGTTTATGTAAAATATTCTAAATTTAAAGATAGTCTTACCTCTAAAAAAGAAATAGTAACCTCAAAAGAAAATATCCCGGCAAAAAAAATAACTTCTTTCGATGCTTTAATCCCCGATAGTATAAAAACCACTATATATTCACAAGCATTAAATGATGTAAGTAATGCCAGCAGCCTTTTACAAATGGCAAGCAGCGAATACAAATTACAAATGAATGACTACACTCAGCATCTGATAGAATGGCACAAAAAATTATCCCTTTCCGTTGCCTGCCTCGTCTTATTTTTCATAGGGGCTCCTTTAGGGTCTATTATTAGAAAGGGAGGTCTGGGCCTGCCTTTGGTAATGGCTTTAATATTCTTTATGCTTTTTTACCTGCTGAATATTTTTGGAGAAAAATTTACTAAAGATCATGTTTTGATACCTATAGTAGGTATGTGGCTACCCGTAATTGTTCTTTCACCTATAGGGTTTTTTCTAACCTATAAAGCGATGCATGATTCGCAATTGTTTAATAAAGAATATTATTATCGTTTATTCAGAAATTTAAGAACCGGAATAAGGGGTATCTCAAATATTTTTAGTGAGAGTCGAAAATGATTTATTTAAATCGAATGATTTGGAAAGGATATTACCAGGATAATATTTTTGATAAACTTTGGTACCTTATATCTGGCACATACCTGTATATTCCGAACCATGGTAACCCCCCATTCCGATTTATGGTACCCCCTCATTCCGAAGCATGGTAACCCCACCCTTGAAAAGATATTTTTACCGGTAATTCCCCACTTTTTTTGTTATTGGTAAA
>Ga0307373_10000861_pt1 | contig 58338 bp, 50 predicted proteins | sample OX2MG_FD_202534 | JGI IMG/M metagenome (GOLD analysis project Ga0307373, IMG submission 202534) | Soil microbial communities from Risofladan, Vaasa, Finland - OX-2 | ecosystem: Environmental > Terrestrial > Soil > Coastal area > Acid sulfate soil | place: Finland: Risofladan, Vaasa | collected... | reverse complement strand
ATACAAGGTCACGGCCGTTCAAGCGACGCGGGTCAATCAACCGTCCGAATGGCAGAGACGGTTTCGCGAATTCAGCGGCAATCAACAGACGTTGCTGCAGGGCGCCGATGTGTTCGCGACGAAGTAGGTCGCAAGGATGAATGACGAACATTTGGTCAAGATGGCCAACGACATCGGCGACTTTTTCCGCGCCGAACCGGTGCGCGAGGATGCGATCGGCGGCATCGTCAATCACATCGATAAATTCTGGACCCGCAGGATGCGCGAGAAACTCATCGCCCACTGGCGCGCCGGCGGCAACGGACTCGACGAACTGACGATGGAAGCGGTGCGCGGACTCGCGGCGGGCATGACCGGACCCGACGATTCGGCGGTGTCGGGCTGAGGCCGGCAGGCGATCCGCGCGCTCGCCGCGAAATGCTCGCGGGCGCCGCCTTGCTCGCCGGCGACCGCAGCGCGCTGACGGCGCCTGCTCAGACGGTCAGCACTATCTTGCCGATGTGCGTCGACGATTCCATCAGCCGATGGGCGGCCGCGGCCTGTGCCAGCGCAAAAGTCGCGAAGATAATCGGCCGGACCTTGCCCGCGCTGAGCAGGGGCCAGACGTCGCGGCGCAGACCTTCGGCGATCCCGGCCTTCTCGGCGACGCTGCGCGGCCGCAAAGTCGAACCGCTCAGGGTCAAGCGCTTGCGCATCAGCATGCCCATATCGACGTCGGCGCGGGTGCCGCCCTGCAGGCCGATCGTGACGATGCGCGCATCGATGGCGGCGGCCTCGAAATTCCTGTGTACATAGCTGCCGGCCACCATGTCGAGAATCAAGTCGACTCCGCGGCCCTCCGTTTCCCGCCGAACGACCTCGACGAAGTCCTCGCCGCGGTAGTCTATGCCGCGGTCGGCGCCGAGTTTCTCGCAGGCGCGCGCCTTCGCGGGCGACCCCGCGGTCGCGAAGACGCGCGCACCGAACGCCGCCGCGAGTTGAATGGCGGTCGTGCCGATGCCGCTGGTACCGCCGTGGACCAACACCGTATCGCCGCGGGTACAGCCGCCGCGTTCGAAAAGGTTGGTCCAAACGGTAAAAAAGGTCTCCGGCAGCGCCGCCGCCTCGATCATGCTGAAACCGGCCGGCAACGGCAGGCACAACGGCGCCGCGGCGACGGCGTAACCGGCATAGCCGCCGCCGGTTACCAGCGCCGTCACCTGATCGCCGATCGCCAATCCGGCGACGTTCGGGCCCAGCGCGACGATCTCCCCCGCGATCTCGAGCCCCAGGATGTCGGACGCTCCCGGCGGCGGCGGATAAGCGCCCTTGCGCTGCAGGACATCCGGCCGATTGACGCCCGCGGCCGTCACCCGCACGAGAACCTCGCCGTCGCCCGGCTTGGGAACGGGCCGCATCGCCGGCTTGATCTCGTCGGCGTCGCCGGGATGTGCGACTTCGGCGACCGGCATCATCGACGGCAACGGTGGCATGCAAATCTCCTCGAGGGCCGCCGCGCGGTCAGCCGCCGATCAGGCCGGCGCTGACGTTGACCGCAAAACCGAGAATCGCGGCATTGAACAAGAATGATATCAGCGTATGCGCGATCACCACCTGGCGGATCGATTTTTGGGTGGTCGACACGTCCGCGGTTTGACAGGCGCAGGCGATCGTGAACGAGAAATACGCGAAATCCCAAAACACCGGCATCTCGGTCTTCGGGAATTGCAACGGCCGGGCGCCGGCATCGGCGCTGTAGTACAGATCGGCATATTGCGACGTGAATATCGTCGGTACCAGCAGCCAGGAATCGAACAGCGTCGCCGCGGCGAGCATCATATGGCCGGCCCGCTGTGTGCCGCCGGCGTGCTTCATGGCCGGCAGCATCGCCATGATCGCCGCCAGACTGAGCAATGCGGCCGTGGTCACGACGATGGAAATGACGGTCGTGCCCTCGTCCTCTTCGGCGAACCGGCTGCTGATCTGCTCTGCCGTCAGGCTCGTCATCCAGCGGTAGATCAACGCGAGGAACAAAGCGACCGCCGCGTTCCACGCGAGCAAAATGCGGCTGATCAGCAACCAACGCTCGGGAAACAGAAAGAAGAGCGCCACTCCGCTCGCCGCGGCAATCCAGAGTCTGGGGTGGTTAGCGATGTACTTGCGCATGCGGTCCGGCGCCGCCGAATTTGCCCACGGCGCCCGCAGTGTAAGCTTTGTCGCACCGCATGCGCCAGACAATCGCGCTTTGCGGCGGGGTGGCGCGCGGCGCGCCGCACGGCGCTTGCGGCGCGGCCGACAAGACCGATATTCTGCGGCCTCCAATTCTTCAACGTGGAGTACAGCGCCATGACACCGGCCCCCGCCTCGGTCTCGACATCGCCGGCAATGCCGGCGCACAAGGTATTGACCGGCCAGAAGGCCCTGGTCACGGGCGCGAATTCGGGAATCGGACGCAGCGTCGCCATCGGGCTCGGCGCGGCGGGAGCGGACGTCGTCGTCAACTACGTCGTCGGCGACGACGCGGCGAACGCCGTCGTCGGCGAAATTCAGCGCTTGGGCGTGGGCGCGATCGCCGTCAAAGCCGACGTCTCCTCGGAGGCGGAAGTGACGCAAATGTTCGAGCAGATGATGCGCCAATTCGGGACGATCGACATTCTGGTCAACAACGCCGGATTGCAGCGCGATTCGGCCTTTGCCGACATGACCCTGGCGCAGTGGAATACGGTCATCGACATCAATCTCACGGGCCAGTTCTTGTGCGCGCGCGCGGCGATTCGCGAGTTCCTGCGCCGCGGCGTCGTCCCCGCCGTTTCCTGCGCCGCCGGCAAGATAATTTGCATGAGTTCCGTCCACCAGCAGATTCCCTGGGGAGGTCACGCCAATTACGCAACCTCGAAGGGCGGCATCAAATTGCTGATGGAGAGCCTGGCGCAGGAAGTCGCGCCGCGGCGCATTCGCGTCAACGGCATTGCGCCCGGCGCGATCAGAACGCCGATCAACACATCCGCGTGGAATACGCCGAGCGCCTATGAAAAACTGATGACATTGGTGCCCTACGGGCGCATCGGCGAACCCGAGGACATCGCGCGTGCGGCGGTGTGGCTCGCGTCGGATCATTCCGATTACGTCGTCGGCACGACGCTGTACGTCGACGGCGGCATGACGCTCTATCCCGGCTTTGCTACAGGCGGCTGAAGCAGCGGCCATGACCGACGGCCATTACGACCTGATCGTGATCGGCAGCGGCCCCGGCGGCGCATCGCTGGCGCACAAACTCGCGCCCACCGGCAAGCGAATCCTGCTGCTCGAACGCGGCGGGTATCTGCCGCGCTCCCCCGCCAATTGGGACGCACAGAGCGTGTTCGTCGATGCCGCCTACCAGGCGCCGGAGACCTGGTACGACCGCGGCGGCCGGCCCTTTCGGCCGGGGCTGCACTATTTCGTTGGCGGCAATTCGAAAATGTACGGCGCCGCGCTGTTGCGCATGCGCGAGCGCGACTTCGAAGAAGTCCGGCACAAGGACGGCGTGTCGCCGGCATGGCCGCTGCGCTACGATGCGTTCGCGCCCTACTACGCCGAGGCCGAGCGGCTCTTCCACGTTCACGGAAGACGCGGCGAGGATCCTACCGAGCCGCCGTCGAGCGGTCCGTTTCCGCATCCGGCGGTCACGCACGAACCGGCGATCCAGGCGCTCAGCGACCGCTTGAGCGAGAACGGGCTGCAGCCGTTCCATTTGCCGCTCGGAATTCTCCTCGATGAAATCGACGGCAAGCCCGCGCCGACGAGCATCTGCATCCGCTGCAATACCTTCGACGGCTTCCCTTGCCCGTTGAACGGCAAGGCGGACGCGCAGGTCGTCTGCGTCGATCCGGCATTGCGCGCCCATCCGAACTTGACGCTGCGCACCGGCGCGTACGTGTCGAGACTGCGCACCGACGCCGCCGGCCAAACCGTCAGCGGCGTCGAGGTGCTGCGCGACGGACGAGCGGAGAGCTATTCGGCGGACATCGTCGTCGTCGCCTGCGGAGCGCTCTCCTCGGCGCTCTTGCTGCTGCGCTCGGCATGCGATGCGCATCCGCGCGGGCTCGCCAACGGCTCCGGGCAAGTCGGCCGCAACTACATGCGCCACAATCAATCGGTGTTGATGGCGCTGATGCGCGAGGCGAACGATACGGTTTTTCAAAAGACCCTGGCGCTGAGCGACTTTTATTTCGGCGCCGACGGCTGGCAGTATCCTCTCGGCTTGATTCAAATGTGCGCGGCCACCCACGCCGCGCAAATCCGCGACGAGGTTCTGCCGAATTGGCTGGAATGGCTGCCGGACATGCCGTTCGAGAAAATCGCCCGTCATTCGATGAATTTCTGGCTGTCCAGCGAGGATTTGCCGCGCGCCGAAAACCGCATTTATTACGACGGCGAGCGCGTCGTGTTGGAGGTCGCCGCAAACAACATCGAGGCGCACGAGCGCCTGAAGAAAAAGACCGAGCAGCTGTTGAGCGCGGCCGGCGCGCACCCGGCGCTGCTCGAGCGCAAGCTGTATTTCGGCAAGGCGATTGCGCTCGGCGGCACGGCTCACCAAGCCGGCACGGCGCGCTTCGGCACCGATCCGAAGACTTCGGTTCTCGATCCGGACTGCAAGGCGCATGACTTGGACAACTTGTACCTTGCCGATGCCAGCTTCTTCCCTTCGATCGGCGCGGTCAATCCGACTTTGACGATCGTCGCCAACGCGCTGCGCGTCGCCGACCGGATCGGGGAGCGCCTGCGCGCAACGGCGTGAACCTTTTGGATCATCGGCGGCGATCGCTCGCGCGCTCGGCCGTTCATTGGGCGGGCCGCCAAACGACGTCGAGGTGCTTGGCGGCGCGCACGTCGTCCAAGCGCCGCACCGGGGTCGTGTGCGGCGCCGAGGCGAGGCTTTGCGGGTCATTTTCTATTTCACGCCGGATCGCGATCATGGCGTCGCAGAAGCGATCGAGTTCCTCCTTGCTTTCCGTTTCGCTGGGCTCGATCAGCAGGCATTCGGCGACCAGCAGCGGAAAATAAGTGGTCGGGGCGTGAAAACCGTAATCCAGCAGGCGTTTCGCCACATCCATCGCCGTGACTTGGTACATGTTGTGCTCGCGTTTCAGCGTGACGATGAATTCATGGCTGGCGCGGCGGCCGGGGTAGGCGGTTTCGAAACCCGCCGCCTGCAAGCGCTTCATCAAGTAATTCGCGTTGAGCGTGGCACATTCGGCGACGCGGATCATGCCGTCCCGGCCCAACATTCGCATGTAGATGTAAGCGCGCAAATTGACGCCGGCATTCCCCATGAAACCCGACAGGCGGCCGATCGACTGCGGTAAATCGCGCTCGCTGAACAGACGGTAACGGCCGCAGTCGCGGCCGACGAGGGGTATCGGCAGGAACGGCAGCAGGCGCGCGCCGACGCCGACCGCGCCGGAACCCGGGCCGCCGCCGCCGTGCGGCGTCGCGAAGGTCTTGTGCAAATTCATGTGCATGACGTCGAAACCCATGTCTCCCGGGCGCACCTTGCCGAGAATTGCATTCAGATTTGCGCCGTCATAATACAAAAGACCGCCGGCGCCATGGACGATGCGCGCGACCTCTTGGATCTTGCGGTCGAAGACGCCGAGAGTGGACGGATTCGTCAGCATGATGCCCGCGGTCTGCGGACCCACCGCAGCCTGCAGAGCGTCAACGTCGACGTCGCCGCTTTGGTCGCAAGCAATCTCCTTGACGCTGCAACCGCACATGGCCGCTGTCGCGGGATTCGTGCCGTGCGCGGCCTGCGGCACGATGATCTCGGCGCGCGCCGAATCGCCGCGCGCACGATGGTAGGCGCGAATCATGGCGACCCCGGCGAATTCGCCCTGCGCACCGGCCATTGGCGTGAGGCTGACGCCTTGCATGCCGGTGATGCTCTTCAGCATCTCCTGCAGCTCGAACATGCAGGCGAGAAATCCTTGGGGCGCGGGCCCGAGCGGATGGCACGCCAGAAACTCGGGCAAGGTGGCGTAGGTATTGCACGCCTTTGGGTTGTATTTCATCGTGCAGGAACCCAAAGGATAAAAATGCGTGTCGATCGAGAAATTCAATTGCGACAAGCGTGTGAAATGACGCACCGCTTGCAGCTCCGACACCGACGGCAATAGCGGCGGCGCCGCGCGCCGCAGATGCGGCGGTATTTCGGCGTCGCCCGCCACGCGCGGCGGAAACTGCGTGCTCGCGTGGCGCCCCGGCTTGCCCAAATCGAATATCAGGGGCTCTCGCAGTTGGGGTCCCGACATGGCGTGTTCCTTTAAGTCGCGCGGCAGGCGGATGCGGCGCCGGCCATCACGCCGGCCAACGCGGCCGCATATCTTTGAATATCGATATCCAGCTTCGTTTCGGTCGCGCAGACGAGCAGCGCGTGTCCCAACTCCGGATACCATTCGGCCAGATCGAGTCCGCCTAGAATCCCCTGCTCGGCAAGCGCCGCAAGCACCGGCGCGACCGGCCGATCGAGGAGCAGCACCGATTCGTGGAATGCTTGCGCCCCGAACGCGCTGCTGACGCCGCCGATGCGCGTCAGCGCGGCCAGCAAATCACGCGTTCGCTGCATGCTCGCGGCGGCGACTCGTTCCAATCCGCGCGCACCGAGCAAGGCCATGTAGATCGTCGCCGCAGTCACCATGAGCCCCTGGTTCGTGCAGATATTGGATGTCGCTCTACTTCGCCGTATGTGCTGCTCGCGCGCCTGCAGCGTCAAGGTAAAGCCCGGCCGCCCCTCGGTATCCATCGTGCGCCCGACGATGCGTCCGGGCATTTGCCTCACGTATTGCATGCGCGTGGTCATGAAGCCGAAGTACGGGCCGCCGCACGAGAGCGGTATGCCGAGCGGCTGCCCTTCGCCGCAGACGATATCGGCGCCCCGCTTGCCGTCGCGCACATCGCCCCACTGGCTCGGAGGCTTCATCAGTGCGAGCGAAACCGGGTTCACGACCGCAATCACCAGTATGCCGCGTTCGTGCGCCCACTGAGTCAAATCGTCCACGTCCTCGAACCTGCCGAAGAAATTGGGCTGTTGCAGAACCAGCGCCGCACAGTTCTCGGCGTCGAATGAGCTCACCGATGCGAGCGGCGTGCGCCCGCTCGCCCGGTTGAAATCCACCGGCTGAAAAACGATCTCCTGGCCGCCGCCAATGGCGCGCGCGACCCGGCAATAGGTCGGATTCACGGTCCGCGGCAGCAATATCCGCCGCGAAGTCGAGCGTCGATTGGCGCGTACCGCCATCAAGCATGCCTCCGCCAGCGCCGAGGCGCCGTCGTAAAGCGAGGCGTTCGAGACCTCCATGCCGGTGAGCTCGCACATCATGGATTGATATTCATAAATGACCTGCAACGTGCCCTGGCTTGCCTCCGCTTGGTAGGGCGTGTACGAGGTGTAGAACTCCCCGCGGTTGGCGATGGCCCAGACCGGTGCGGGAATGTGGTGTTCATACGCGCCGGCGCCGATGAAATTCAATGCCCGGCCGTCGCCCGACGCGCGCTCCGTGAGCAGGCGCCCGACCTCCATCTCCGAGAGCGCCGCAGGTACACCCGCCAGCTCCTTTAATTTCAGTTCAGAGGGAATTTCATCGAACAGCTCCTCGATCGAGCGCACGCCGATGAGTTCGAGCATGCGGGCGACGTCCTCCGGCGTGTGTGGAACGAATGACATGGCGGCACCGCCCTCAATCGGCTTGGTCGGCGAGCAATTGCGCGTACGCCGCCGCGTCCAGCAGTGCGCCTGCCGCCGCGGCGCCGCTCTCCAAGCGCATCAGCCAGCCGGCCTCGTACGGGTCCTCATTCAGCAGTTCCGGGCGGCTCGCCAGATCCGCATTGACCGCAGTCACGGTGCCCGCCACCGGACTGTAGACATCGGAGGCCGCCTTTACGGATTCGACGACCGCGCAGGCCTCGCCGGCGTTCACGCTTCGGCCCACTGCCGGCAATTCGACGAATACCAGGTCGCCGAGCGCATGCTGTGCGTGATCGGTAATGCCGACTTCGACCGCGCCGTCCGCCAGGCGGCGCAGCCATTCGTGATTGCGGGTGTACTGCCGATTCGTCGGTATATTGCTCACTATGGACCCTCCGGTGGCGATAACTGGATCAATGCCTTGCCGTTGCCCGCAAACGGCGGGGTGACGATGCTCGCCGCGTGCGGCGTGCCGCGAATCTCCACGCGCACCAACCGCTCCGCGGTCTTCGGGATTCGTGCGAGCGCGATCGATCGATGCAGCGTGGGTGAGAAGGTGCCGCTGGTCACTTCGCCGGTGCCACACGCCGTGATCACCCGCTGATGGCTGCGCAGCACGCCGCGATCTTCCAGCACCAAGCCGACCAGCTGGTTGCCGCCGGCGGCGCGCGCCCGCTCCAAGGCCTCACGGCCGATGAATTCGCGATCGGCGGGCTCGAAAGCGACCGTCCACGCAAGACCCGACTCCAGGGGATGGTGGCGTTCATCCATGTCATTGCCGTACAAGTTAAGCCCGGCTTCCAGCCGCAGTGTGTCCCGTGCGCCGAGGCCGGCGGGCATGACGCCTTGCGCGCGCAGCGCATTCCACGCGGCAATGGCGCTGCCGGCCGGAGCGATGATTTCGAAGCCGTCCTCTCCGCTATAGCCGGTGCGCGCCACAAACCACTGGTCGAATGCCGCGGCGGAAAAGCGCTCCACGGCGAGCATGCCGTCGCGGTGGTTGCCCGCCAATGCCGAGACGGTCTTGGCTCGGGCGTTCGGACCCTGAATCGCGATGATCGCCAAATCCTTGCGTTCTACGGCGGCCACCGCAAAGCGAGTCGCCTGCTTTTGAATCCACGCGAGATCTTTGTCGCGCGTGCCGGCGTTGACGACCATGCGAAACCAGGAATCAGTCATGAAATAGACGATCAAATCGTCGAGCACGCCCCCCGTGGGCAAGAGCATGCATGAATAGATGGCCTTGCCCGGCGATCTGAGTTTGCCGACGTCATTGGCCAGCAAGTAGCGCAGGAACGCGCGCACGCTATCGCCGGTCAATTCGATGATGCCCATATGGGACACATCGAACATCGCAGCGTCCCGCCGCGCCGCGTGGTGCTCTTCGATTTGCGAGCCGTAGTGCAGCGGCATGTCCCAGCCGCCGAAGTCGACGATTTGCGCACCGTCTCGAACGTGGGATTCGTGGAGCGGAGTTCTAAGGCCCATCGCAACCTCGCTGCGAAAGATTACAGAGCTACGGCAAGCCAATGGCTTGCCGCCCCTCTGTCCTTAGTACCTGAGAGATCGAGCGCCGGAAAAGCGCGGCTCCCCTTCGGTGGACCGGCGCCGTATCCGGCGCGGCCGCTCTCCAGAGGTCGCGAGAGTCTGGCGTTCGTGTGCCTGAGCGTTTCCGGGCGGTTGCGCCTTCGGCGGTCCAAAACCTTTGGACTCTCTCCGCACAGCTCTTATCGCGACAGCCGCATGATACACGATCCGCGGCGAAAGCGCGCTGCCCGTGCGTGGCCCGCAAGGCGTTTACATGCCGGACTCGATCGCCTTTTCGACGTCGCCGCCGGTCTCGGCCCAATCCTTGAAGGCGCCGAGGTTATAGACTCGATCGTAGCCCATGTCTTTGAGCACCTTGCCGCTGAGTGCCGAGCGGCCGCCGGAGGCGCAATAGACGATGATCGTCTTGTCCCTGGTGAAACGCCGGTCGTGGTACGGCGAATCCGGATCGGCGCGAAATTCCAGCATGCCCCGCGAAACGTGTACGGCACCCGCGACCTTGCCGGTCTTTTCGACTTCCGGGGCATCGCGCACATCGACGATGAGGGCATCGCCGTTGGCGAGAAATTGCCGGGCTTGTGCCGAGGTGATCCGCGGCACCGCGGCGTTGGCGGCTTCGATCATTTCCTTGACGTTCGTGGCCATCGTTCCCCTCCCGTAGAATTCTCAAGCTTGCGCACCGAGTGCAGCCCCGACCGCGCGCCGCAGTCTGCGGATGATCTCCTCCAATTGCGCGTCAGTTGCATTGTAGGGCGGTGCGAGAATGATCGTGTCGCCGGCAGCGCCGTCGACATTGCCCGAGCAGGGATAACAGATCAAGCCATCGGCGAACGCACGCCGGCCGATATCGAAACTCAACGCCCTCTCCCGGGGAAACGGCGCACGAGTCTTGCGCTCCTTGACGAACTCGACGCCGACGAAAAATCCCCGGCCGCGCACATCCCCCACCTCGTCGAATGCCGACAGCGACCGGCGCAGGGAATCCTGGAATTCAGCGCCCGCGGTGCGCACGCGCTCGAGCAATCCGTCGCGTTCGATGACCCGCTGCACGGCGAGCGCAGCCGCGCAGGCCGCGGTGTGGCCCGAAAATGTGTGTCCCGTCATGAATGCGCCGTGCTCGCTCATGATCGGCGCCGACACGGCCGGGGTGATCAGTGTGGCTCCAAGCGGGATGTAGCCGCCCGCCAAACCCTTGGCGATCGCCATGATGTCCGGCAGCACGCCGTCATACTCCAACGCCCGCCAGGTGCCGCAACGGCCGGACCCGCACATCACTTCGTCCGCGATCAGCAGCACGTCGTATTTGCGGCACACGGCCTGGATCGCGGCCGCGTATCCACGCGGCGCCGGCACGACGCCACCGGCCGCCCCCACGACGGGTTCGAACACGAACGCCGCAACCGTATCCGGACCGAGAGCGAGAATGGTCCGCTCGAGTTCCGCGGCGAGATCGCCGACCAGCGAATCGGCCGTGCTGCCCTCGGGCATGCGATAAGCATTTGCCGCCGACACGAACGCCACGTCGAGGAGGCTCCCCTCGAAGGCGCGGCGGCGCGCGGCGAAGCCGGAAATGGACAGCGCGCCGAGCGTATCCCCATGCCACGACCGATGGCGGGCGATGAAGCGTCGTTTGTGCATCAAGCCGCGCGCCGCAAAATGCTGCAGGGCCACTTTGAGCGCGGATTCGACCGCTTCCGACCCGTCGCTGCCGTAAACGACGTCCGTGAAGCAGCTGCCGGCGACACGCAGCAGCATCCCGGTCAGCGCCTCGAGCGCGGCGCTCGTGAATAGGTACCGATAGCCGTAGGCGACCGCATTCAACTGGCGCACGATGGCCGCATTGACTTCGGGGTGGGCATGGCCGAGGCTGAAGACCGCGGGGCCGCCGGAACCGTCGATGTAGCGGTTGCCCGCCTCATCGTACAGATAAACACCCGCGCCACGAGCGATTCTCGGCAAATCGGCGAGTCCAAAACCGCTGCCCACACCGCGCGCCATGTGCATCAATCCTCGCCGCGCGTGGCACGGTTCTTCGGCAGCGCTCCCTGCGCGGCGGCTTGCTGCGCCCTATAGGCGATCCAGCTTTGGTCGATCAGGTACGCATGAATGCTTTCGACGTCCTCTTTGCTCAACAGATCGTCGAAGCGCTCCATGCCGGCCGGCGCGAGCAGGCCATGCAAGACGATGTCATTGAAGGCGGCGTGCAGTCCCGGATCGAGCCTGCGTAGATCGGGCGTCGTCGAGAGTCCCAGCGCATGGCAGCGCGAACACTCCGCGATGAACTTGACCTCACCGGCTTTGATCCGTGCGGCGGTCGCCGTTGGCGCCGGCGGTTTGGCGAACGCTTGGTCGATTCGCAGCGGCGGGGTCGGCACGGTGCCGCCGCCGAGTTTGAAGGCGATGATGCGATTGGTATTTTCGTATTTCGCCGCGGCGCTGCTCGGCGGGATCGGCCCCTCGGCGATGGCGGTGCCGCCGTAGCCCACCTGCACGGCCACGTACTGCTCTTTGCCGACGGCATAAGTCATCGGCGCCGCCATGATGTGGCTGCCGGTCTGGACGACTTTCAAGACTTTGCCGGTATCGGCCGCGTAAACCCACAAGCCGCCGCTACCGCGCCCTTGGAATACCAGGTTCCCTGCGGTCGACATCACGCCGCCGTCGTAATTGCGCATGCCGGAGGAGGTCTCGTGCTGCCACACGGTCTTTTGTCCGACTGGGTCCCAGGCGCGAAGAAGTTCGCGCACCGGCTTGACCTTGCGCATCGCCTCGATCTGTTTGCGATCCGGCAGGCGCCCGTACAGCTCCTTCAAATCGGCCGCCCTGTAACTATCGTCCGGAAAAATGCCGTTAAGGGTAAAAAATCCGTCGACGTATTTGACTTGCCCGCCGTTATGCAGCAGGTCGACCCACACGCTCGGAACATCGATGACGGGAATATAGACCAAGTGCGTTTGCGCGCTATAGGACATCGGATTCCACGTGTGCCCGCCGGCCCAGGATGGATATACGGTCTTGGGCGAGGCGTACCAATCGGACGCCGGTGTCGGCAGCGGCCGTCCGCTCTTCAGATCGACGCCCGACGCCCAGTTGACGTACGTATAGTTCCTGGCGGACAAGAGCTTGCCGGTCTTGCGGTCGAGAACGTAGAAGAATCCGTTCTTCGACGCCTGCATCAGTACCTGATGCCGGACGCCGCCCAAGTCGAGGTCCGCGAGGATCATCTTCTGGTCGGAGTCGAAATCCCAATGGTCGTTCGGCGTCGTTTGGTAATACCAGGCCATCCTCCCCGTATCGGCGTGCAGAGCGACGATCGATGCGGTATACAGGCCGTCGAGCTTCGCGGGGCCAAGCTGGCGCAGATCGTAGGGAGCCGCATTGCCCGTGCCGAAATACACCAAATTCAGCTTGGGATCGTACGCGAATCCGTCCCAGACCGTGCCGCCGCCTTGGTACCGTGGGTTGCGGTGCGGATCCCAGGTCTTCGCAGCTGCCGCGAGTTCCGGATTCTCGAAGGGCCGCCCGACGGCCGGAGGCACCGTATAGAAGCGCCATTTGAGAACGCCGGTCGGTAGATCGTACGCGGAAACATAACCGCGCACCCCGCCGTGCCCCATGTCCGCACCGCCGTTGCCGATGACGACGACGTCGCCGGCAATTTGCGGCGCACCGGTGCTCGAGTAAGGCAGCTGGTGATCGGCGATCGTGTCGACGACCCAAATCCTCTTGCCGGTCGCCGCGTCCAGCGCATGCAGACGGCCGTCGACCGAAGCGACGTACACCTTGCCCTTCCAAACCGCGACACCGCGGTTGACCAGATCGCAGCACGGATTTCTTGCGGCGAAATAGCGGGCATGGGGATCGTAGCGCCATAGTTGCCGGCCGGTTGCCGCATCGACCGCGTAAACATACCCCCAGGTGCCCGAGGTATACATGACGCCATCGACGACGATCGGCGTCGCCTCCTGGCCGCGTTGCGGGGCGCCGAGATCATAGGCCCAGGCATAACCCAAGTCCTTGACGTTGCCGCTGTTGATCGTCCGCAACGGCGAGTAATAGGTGCCGTCGCCATCGCGTCCTCCGGTGTACCAGTTCTGCGGCTCTAAATTCGCCGCTTGCAGACGCGCCGCATCGACGTTGCCCGCGGAAACCGCAGCCGCGCCCCGAGCCGCGCCCGGAGCCGCGACGGCGGGACCAAACGCAATCACGAGCAGCAGGGTCGCACCACGGAGTAGGCGGCCGGCCGGCGTTGCGGCACGGACAAACCGCAAAATTTCCGGCATGACGATTACTCCTCGGCGAGCACGTGAAGCATCGGTCGATGCGGTCAGCTCGCAAACAGTTGCCGAGCGATGTCCTTGAACGCCTTGAATTCGAGCGCGTTCCCGGACGGATCCAACAGGAACATCGTCGCCTGCTCACCCACTTGGCCCTGAAATCGGACGTGCGGTTCGACGATGAAGTCGACCCGCAGCTTTTGCAATCGTTGCGCGAGTGCGTTCCAAATCGGCAGCTCCAGCACGACACCGAAGTGCGGCACCGGCACCCCGTGTCCATCAACTTGATTGTAGTGAGAAGGTACTTTCCCGGCGAGTCCCAAATCGGGGTTTAAATGGCATACGAATTGATGGCCGAAAAGATTGAAATCGACCCACGATACGTCGCTGCGGCCCTCTTCGCAGCCCAAGGTCTGCGCATAGAATTTGCGCGCCTCGGCGATGTCCCGCACCTGAACGGCGATATGAAAGGGCGTCAATTTCGATCCCATAAATGGCCTCGTCAGCCGAACCTAAGTCTCTCGCGTCTGCAGTGCATGCCTGCAGGGGCTACAGCAGATGCTTGCCCTGCGCGATCGCCGCCTGCAATTGCCGCTCGCCGGCGCGTGCGTGGCCGTCGAGCGCGGCGAACACGGCGCGCTCCGCCGCGGTCGGCCGCTCGTAGGTGAGGCCTATGTCGGCGGCGAGATACGCAAGATGGCTGCGCAGCTTGGTCGCGTGCAGCAGACTGCCCTCGCTTGACCTGATCTTGAGCTGCACCAGATTTCCGATCGCTGCATCGAGCGCCGCGAGCGCGGCGTGCGCCTTCGCCGCGCGCAGCTTGCGGCCGGCGACCGCCTGGTCCAGTCGGTCGCGTTCGGCGATGGCGAGGTTGATCTGCTTGTCGAGGCGATCGAGCGCGTCGTGGATGCCGAGCTCGAGCGCGAGGCGCTGCTGCAGAGCGCCGGCTGCCGGGTGCAGCCGCGGGTCGAGCGCGACCGTGAACGCTTGGCGGCTCTTCCGGCCGTTGTATTCAAGCACGACGCCGTAGCGGCCGGGGTTCGCCTGCGGACCGTCGACTTCGTCGGTCAACCCGCCGGCCGCGATCGGCGGCTGGAAGCCGGTCACCTCGGTGGCATCGGGGTAGCGCAGGTTCCACTGAAAGCGGTTCATGCCCGGCACGATGGCCGTGAGGTTCTCCTCCGCCGCCTGCTTCTTTTGCGTCGGCGTGCGGTTGTCGCGCGCCGCGGCGCCGAGCTTCGGCCGCTTGGTCTTGAGGTGCAGCCGGAAGCGCCGCACCAGCTTGCCCTCGGCGTCGATGAACGCGAGATTCACCGGGACCTTGCCGTCGTAGCTGGCGGGAATGCGGAAATACACAGTGGCGCCGAACGGCGGATTGGTGCCCACCGCGGAACGATATTTGGCCGCATGACTCTGTCCGTAAGCGTGGCTGAGCCACGCGCCTTGCGGCGCATATACTTGCGCGGCGTCCGCGTTCGGCGCCTGCTGCGCGGTCAGCTGTTCGAGCAAGGCCAGGTTGTCGAGCACCCAGAACGCCCTGCCATGTGTGGCGACGGCGATGTCGCCTTGACGGGCGTCGATGGCGATGTCGCGCACCTGGACGTGCGGCAGGTTGAGCGCGAGCGACTGCCAGTGCGCGCCGCCGTCGAGGCTGACATGGACGCTGTTCTGGCTGCCGAGGAACAGCAGCTTGGCGTCGGCCGGATCCTGGCGCACGACGAACACGTACTGATCGTCCGCAAGTCCGGCGGTCAGCGCCGTCCAGTGCCGGCCGTAGTCGGTGGTCGCGAACACATAGGGATGGAAATCGTCCCACATGTAGCGCGATGCGCTCAGAAAAGCGCTGCCCGCGGCGGCCTGCGAGGCCTCGATCGAGGTGATCTCCGCCCATTGCGGCAAGCCCTTGGGGGTGACCGCCCGCCAGTGCGTACCGCCGTCGCTGGTCACGTGCACCAGGCCGTCCGCGGAGCCTGCCCAGATGACCTCGGCATCGAGCGGCGAGACCGCGAGCGCCGAGATATCGGGGAAGATCTCCGCGCCCGACTGGTCGACATCGACCGGTCCGCCGCTCGGCTTTTCGGTCGCAGGATCGTTGCGAGTCAGGTCCGGACTGATGCACGTCCAAGTCTCGCCGCCGTCGCCGCTCTTCAGCACGTACTGCGACGCGACCAGCAGCTCCTTCGGGTTTGCCGTCGAGAACAAAATCGGATGCGTCCAACCGAAGCGGTACTTGAGCTTGCCGGAGGAGGCGCCTTCCTGGTAGTCGGGCCACGGGCTGACCTCGCGGTACTGGCCGGTTGCCATGTCGTAGCGCAGCAGGATGCTGTAGTAACCGCTGCCGAAGGTGACATCGGCAGCGCCCGGCTGCGGGGCGACGAAGGTGCTCTCGCCGTAGGCGACTCGATGCCAGGCGCCGCTCGGAATCAGTCCGCCGGGCACTGCGCTCGGCCCCTCGAACGAGCCTTCGTCCTGCTGCGCCCCGTAGATATGAAACGGAAACTGCCCGTCGAGGGCGATGTGATAAAACTGCCCGGTCGGCTGATTGTGTTCGCCGCTCCAGGTCTTGCCGGCGTCGGTGGAGACGGTGGCGCCGCCGTCGTTGCCTTCGAGCAGGATCCGCGGATCTTGCGGGTTGATCCAAACGATGTGATTATCGCCGTGCGGCGTATGCAGCTTGGCAAAGCTCTTGGCGCCGTCATGCGAGACCCACAGGGCGTCGACTTCAGGCACGTACACGGTGTCCGGATCGGTCGGATCGGCGTAGATGCTCATGTAGTAGAAGGCGCGCTGGCGCAGGCTCCAATCGGCATTCACGCGCGTCCAGCTTGCGCCGCCGTCGGCCGAGCGGAATACGCCGCCGCCCTTCGCCTGGATGATGCTGTAGAGCACGTTCGGATCGCTCGCCGCGACGCTGATGCCGATGCGCCCGAGCACCCCCTGCGGCAGGCCGGCGTGGTGCGAAAGATTCGTCCAGTGCGCGCCGCCGTCGCTGCTCTTGTACAGGCCGCTGCCCGGGCCGCCGTCGTCGAGCATCCAAGGCGTCCGATAGGCCTGCCACATCGCCGCGTACAGCACCTCGGGATGGCCGGGATCCATCACCAGATCGATCGCCCCGGTCTTGTCGTCGACGTACAGAATTTTCGTCCAGTGCGCGCCGCCGTCCGTCGACTTGAAAACGCCGCGCTCGGCATTGGCTTTGAAGACGTGGCCCATCGAGGAGGCATACACCACGTCCGGATCGTGCGGATCGACGAGGATCGCGCTGATCGTGTGCGTCGCGCGCAAACCCGCGTAGCTCCAGGTCTTGCCCGCGTCGCTGGACTTGTACACGCCGTCGCCGGTGATCACGTCGCCGCGGATGTCGCTCTCGCCGGTGCCGACGTAGAGGATCTTCGGATCGGACGGCGCCACCGCGATCGCGCCGATGCTGCCGCTCGCGCTAGGCAGAACGCCGTCGGTGATGTTGCTCCACTTGACGCCGTAGTCGCGGCTCCGCCACACCCCGCCGTCGACCGCGCCCATGTAAAAAAGGTCGTGCTCGCCGGCTACGCCGGCAACCGCCACCACCCGTCCGCCGATGTACGGGCCGACGCTGCGCCATGCGAGCTTCGCCGCGGCCGTGGGTGCCGAGGCTGCGCCGGGCGCCGCGGCGAGCGCAACCGCCGACAGCGCAACGGCCGCCCCCAGCACTGCGAGAGCGGCAAAGACACGGATATTGACCACATCGCCTGTGCTCTTCATCACTCGAACTCCTTGCGGCCCAAGATCAATTTCTGGGTGTTCGACCTTCGACGCCGGGCGCCGGGCAATGACGGTCGCCGGTTCACAAACAGCTTGTTTCAAACAGCTTGTTTATAATTCATGTGTCCGCACCGTCCCCGCATTCGGGGACGGTGCGACCATCGACGAGTTTAGCGCAGATCAGCGACAATTCTCGCATTCTGCGTGATCGCCGTCGGGCATCGTCAAGTCGCTGAGCGGGCCGCGCGCGTCTACTGCGGCTCTTTATGCCGGACTACGGCAATGGCGGGGCGCCGTGGACGATGCTCGGGACGCGGCGCGCAGCGGCTAAACCGTTCGGCGACGCATCGGCCGATGCCTGGCACAGTAAATTGGCGAACCTTTCGGCCTTCATCGGGCGATTGAGATAATAGCCTTGCGCCTCGGCGCAGCGGTTTTCCTTGAGGAACTTGAGCTGTTCGCGAGTTTCGACCCCCTCCGCGACCACGCGCATATGCAGACTCTTACCCATATTGATGATCGCGCTGACGACGCTGGCGTCGTCGGCGTCGGTGGTAAGATCGCGCACGAACGATCGATCGATCTTCAAGGTGTCGATCGGGAAGCGCCTCATGTAGCTCAAACTAGAATAGCCCGTTCCGAAGTCATCCAGCGCGAGCGTTACGCCGAGTGACTTGAGCGCATTCAGCACGGTAGCTGTCGCTTTGGAGTCTTGCATGATGAAGGTCTCGGTGATCTCCAGTTCCAGACATTGCGGATCGATGCCGGTCTCCGCCAGGATGGCCGCTACGCGTGCCACGAAGTCCTTCGAGCGCAACTCCACGGCTGAAACGTTCACCGCCAATCTGATTCCCCGTAGGCGCGTGATTTGACAGGCGCTGAACTGGGCGCATGCCTTTCTGAGAGCCCATGCGCCCAGCGGCACGATCAAACCGGATTCTTCGGCTACCTCGATGAACTGCGTGGGCGACACCGAGCCGAGCGAGGCGTTTTCCCACCGCAGCAGCGCCTCGGCGCCGACGATGGCCCCCGTCGTCAGGTCGATGATCGGCTGGTAGTGCACGTCCAGTTCCTCGCGCTCGATCGCATGCCGTAGGCCATTTTCCATGGACTGGCGCTCGGTCGCGGTGGAATTCAGATCCGTCCGATAGAACTGATAATTGTTGCGGCCGTGATTTTTAGCCTCGTACATCGACGAATCCGCGTTCTGCAGCAATGTCTCCAGCCCTGCGCCGTCTCCCGGGTAGACTGCGATGCCGATGCTCGCGGTGATGTGCATCTCGAATGCATCCATCAGGTAGGGCATGCCGAGGGCCCGGAGTATTTTGTCGGCGCAGATGGCCGCGGCGTCCGCATGCTTGACTTCCGACAACAACACCACGAACTCGTCCCCGCCGATCCGGCTCACGGTATCGGAGGCGCGCACGCACTCGCGCAAACGTTGCGCAACGGCTTGCAGCATGCGATCGCCCCCCGAGTGCCCGAACGAATCGTTGATGTGCTTGAAGCGATCCAGATCCAAGTAGAGTATGGCCAATGCCGTGTGGTGTCGGTTCACCGCCGCTGCCGCGCGAGCGATGCGATCGTTCAGCAAAGTCCGGTTGGGTAGATCGGTCAGGCTGTCGTAATTTGCAAGATGCTCCAGCTTCTGCGACATCGCCCGCGATGTGCTCACATCGTGAAACACCATGACCGCCCCCGTCACTTCGCCGCGACGGTTGTGGATAGGCGCAACCGAATCCTCAATGGCCGTTTCGACGTCGTCGCGGCGTATCAAGATGCAGGTCGGCGGCAGTCCGACGATCTGATTTCGCTGAGTCGCTATTGCCATTGGATTCGGTATGGTCGCGCGGCTTTCCGCATCGATGAGGCGCATCACCGTCTCGAGCGGCTGGCCAACCGCGTCCACGCTTGGCCAACCCGTTAGCTTTTCGGCGACGACGTTGAGGTAGGCGATGCGCCCCGCGACATCGGTAGAGATGACCGCATCGCCGATCGAATTGAGGGTCACTTGCGCCCGTTCCTTTTCATCGAAGAGGGCCTCCGTATTCGCAGCGCGATCGATCACGCCGGCGAGCGCCTTTGGAAGTAGGTAGTCGTCCAGGCGACTCTTCAGCAGATAGTCTTGTGCGCCGCGCTGCACGGCCGCTTTTGCGATCTCCTCGTCCTGCGATGAGCTCAATATCAGGATTGGAATTTGCGGCACCACGGCGAACAGTCGATCGAAGATTTCGATGCCCGCGATGTCGGGCAGCTGCAAATCCACCAGAATTGCCCCGATGCCGGTGGCTTCGGGCTGATTTTGTTTGCCGAGGGCGGCCAGACGCTGCAGGCCGAGCGCGAACGTGTCGACCTGTTCGACGTGGAAATTGCTTGATGCAAGGAGCGCATCTTGAACGGTCTTCGCGTCCGCTGCATTGCCCTGAATCAGAAGAATATTGTTGGTCATATTCATTGCGTTGCGTGGGATTCCGAGAATCGCATCAAAGTATGTTTCTCGCGGTTCGTCTGTGCGATTCCGCACCCATGCCCGGCAGAGTGCCGGTGCGATCTCGCCTTTCAGTCCTTGGGCCGTTCGAAATTCGCCGGCCGCTTGCCGCGCGCCGCCGCCAGGCCCTCGCGCACGTCGCTCAAGCGGAAACCGAGGAATTCCAATGCCAGCGACGCATCGAAGCTCGGGCCGGCGAGCCGCAGCCAGTTGTTGAGTGCGTGCTTGGTCCAGCGCAGCGCCGTCGCGCTGCCGGCGGCAAGTGCGTGGGCGATTTCCAGCGCCGCAGGCACGACTTCGGCGTCCGGCATCGATAGAGCAACCAGACCGATGCGCTCCGCCTCCTTCCCCGACAGCGGTTTGTTCGTCAAGAGATAATAGCGTGCCTTCGCAAGACCGCAGAGCAGCGGCCAAATGATGACCGCATGGTCGCCGGCGGCGACGCCAAGGCGCGTATGGCCGTCGAGAATGCGCGCATCGTCGGCGGCAACCGACACGTCCGCGAGCAAGGCGATCGCGAGCCCGGCACCGACCGCGCTGCCGCGAATTGCGGACACGATCGGCTTGGAACAATTGACGATATTGTGGACGAGATCGCTCGCCTCCTTCCAGACGCGAATCAGCGTCGCTTCATCCGCGATCATATGATCGATCATGTCGAAATCGCCGCCGGAAGAGAAATTCGCGCCCTCCCCCCGCACCACGACGACGCGCACCGCATCGTCGACGTCGATTTCCCGCCAGATCCGCGCGAGGTCGCGATGCATCGATTCGGTCGCGGCGTTGGCGCGGCGTGCGTTCGCGACGACCAATTCCAGTAGTCCGGGCTCCGGCGCGTTGCACTGCAGGCTCGGAAACTGCCCGGCGTAGCGGGCGAGATCGATGGGCGTGCTCATGTGGCGTGCGCGTCGGGTACGGCGTGGATACTGACCATCGTCAACACCTGGTAGGAGGCCACGGTCTCATCGTGCTGATTGGTGATTTGCGTGTCCCACGCGACTTCGCCCCAGCCTTTGTCCGCCCGCAAGTTTTTCTCGGCGCAGGTCAAGCGCACTTTGATTCGATCGCCGGGTTTCACCGGTTTGACGAAACGCAGCTCATTGAGGCCATAGTTGCCGAGCACCGGGCCGTACGCCGGATCGACAAACAGACCGGCGGCGGCCGAAATCAAGAAATAGCCGTGCGCGACGCGGCCGCCAAACAACGGATTGCGTGCCGCCTCCGTCTCGCTGAGGTGCGCATAAAACGTATCGCCGGTGAGCGCCGCAAACCGCTCGATGTCCTCGACGGTCACCGCGCGTTCAGCGGACTTCAACGTATCGCCGAGTTCGAGATCATGGAACGGAATGCGAAACGGATGCGTGCCCGGGTCGCGCAGGCGGCTGCCACGCAGCCAGCGGCCGCCGGCGGCGGTGAGCGTATCGGGGGACCCTTGCACGGCCGCACGCTGCATGTAGCGCAGCACGCCGCGTATGCCCCCCAACTCCTCGCCGCCGCCGGCGCGACCGGGGCCGCCATGCACGAGCGCGGCGAGCGGCGAGCCGTGCCCGGTCGACTCCTGCGCGCAGTGCCGGTTGACGACGAGAATGCGGCCGTGGTACGGCGCGAGGCCGCGAACGAACCGGCCGGCGAGCTCATCGTCGGCGGAGAACACGGAGGCGACCAGACTCCCCGCGCCGCGCCGCGCCAATGCAATCGCATCCTGTGCGTCGCGATAGGCGGCCACCGTGGCGACGGGCCCGAAGGCTTCGGTTTCATGCAGTGCCCTGGCGGTCTGCGGCTCGCGGCACAGCAGCAGCACGGGCGGTATGAATGCGCCGCGTTGCCGATCGCCTCCGCGGACATCGAACGCGTCCAAATTGCCGACGACGAGATCGGCCTCGGCGCGCAATTCGGCGATGCGCGCCCGCACCTCGACGCGCTGCTGCAAACTGGCCAGCGGCCCCATGCCGACCCCCTCGGCGCGTGGATCGCCGACGATGACTTTGCCGAGCGCGGTGCGCAACGCGGCGACGACGTCGCCCACCGCAGCCGCCGGCACCAGCGCCTTGCGGATCGCCGTGCATTTTTGCCCCGCTTTGACCGTCATCTCGCGCGCGACCTCTTTGACGAACAGGTCGAATTCGACCGTACCCGCTACCGCATCCGGCGCGAGGATGCTCGAGTTGAGCGAATCGGTCTCGGCAATGAACGGCACCGAATGGCGGATGACGTTCGGGTGCACGCGCAGCCGGGCGGCGGTGTCCGCCGAACCGGTGAATGAAACGATGTCCTGACAATTCAGGTGCTCGAATAAATCCCCGAGACCGCCGCATACCAACTGCAGCGCGCCGCCCGGCAAGATCCCCGATTCGACGATGCGATGCACGACCAGTTCCGTCAGATAGGCGGTCGCCGTCGCCGGTTTGACGATCGCCGGCATGCCGGCGAGCAGCGCCGGCGCGAACTTCTCCAACATGCCCCACACGGGGAAATTGAACGCATTGATGTGCACGGCCGCCCCTTCGCGCGACACATAGATGTGCTGCCCCGCGAACGTGCCGGTCTTTGAAAGGACCTCCACCGCGCCGTCGAGATACAGCCGCGCATTCGGCAGCTCGCGGCTGCCCTTGCCGGCGAACGCGAACATCGTGCCGATGCCGCCGTCGATATCGATCCATGAGTCGCTCCTCGTCGCTCCCGTTCGGTAGGAGAGCGCGTAAAACTCCTCCTTGCACTCGGTCAGGCGCTTCGCCAGCGCCTTAAGCAAGGCGGCTCGCTCGTGAAACGTCAGCGCCCGCAGGGCCGGTCCGCCGATCTGCCGCGCATGGCGCAGCGCCGCCGCGAAATCGATGCCGGCGGATGAAGCCTCGGCGACGATTTCGCCGGTGGTCGCATCCCGCATGGCGACGCCTGCGTCGCGACCGCTGTGCCATGCTCCGCCGATGTAGCTTTGCAATTGCATCGATCACTCCGTTTTGGCGGCCCGCCGGCCTTGCCATGCCGCGAACGTGTCGCCGCCTGCGGCGATCTCCTCGAGCAGCGGCGCCGCGGTCCAATCTCGCGCACCGTGGATCGCCGCGAATTTGCGGATGCCCGCCAGCACGGCAGCCGCACCGAGCGCATCCGCATAAAACATCGGCCCGCCGCGAAACCGCGGAAAACCGTAGCCGTTGCACCAGATGGAATCGATGTCCGCGGGCGAATCCGCGATACCCGCCGACAGAATGTGCGCGCCTTCGTTGATCAGCGCAAATAGACAGCGCTCGCGGATCTCGGTGTCGTCGATCGCGCGCCTGGCGATCCGCAGACGCGCCGATTCGGCGACGATCAGCGCGTCGACGTCGCGGTCAGGCACCGGCCGGCGCGATCCGTTCGGGTACAGGAACGCGCCTCGCCCGGTCTTTTGTCCGAGCCGACCCGCCTCGACCAGCAGATCGGCGACGCGGTAATAGCGCGGGTCGTGCGCAATATCCTTGCGTCCTCGGCGCACGCGATAGCCCACGTCGAGCCCCGCGAGATCGCCCACCGCATTCGGTCCCATCGCCATGCCGAATTCCTCGAGTGCGGCGTCCACCTGAGCGGGCGCTGCCCCCTCGAGCAGCAGAAACTGGTTTTCACGGCCATAGGCGTACAGCGTGCGGTTGCCGACGAAGCCGAAGCAGTTGCCGACGACGACGCCGAGCTTGCCGATACGGCGGGCAAGATCGCCGGTCGTCGCGATCACATCCGCCGCGGTCGCGCGGCCGCGCACTATTTCGACGAGGCGCATGACGTTGGCGGGACTGAAGAAATGCATGCCGACGACATCCTGCGGACGCGCGGCGGCGGCGGCGATCGCATCGATGTCGAGCGTCGAGGTATTCGACGCCAATACCGCGCCCGGCCTGCATACCCTGCTCAACGAGGCAAATACGCTGCGCTTGACGTCCAAGTCCTCGTACACCGCCTCCACGACGAAATCCACTGCGGCGAGCGCTTCGATTTCGCCGTCGGCGCGCACCCGCTCGATCGCGGCGGCGGCGGCTGCGGGCTCGAGACGACCCTTGGCGACCGCGGCCTCAAGCGTCGTGCGCACGCGCTCCACGCCCGCGGCCAGCGAGGCCGCCTGGGTATCGACGAGCGCGACGCCGAGGCCCGCCGTGGCGAGACTGATCGCGATGCCGGACCCCATCGTACCGGCGCCGAGTATGCCGACCGTGCTCACGGCGCGCACCGGCATCGTCGGGCGCTCGACGCGTTCCGCAAAGAACAAGTGACGCAGCGCTCGCGAGGCGCTCGATTGCCGACACTCCTCGAAGCGCTTGCGCGAGAGCGCGAGTCCCGCCTCGAACGGCTGGTTGGCCGCGGCGCCGACGCATTCGATGATGGCCTCGCGGGATTCAACGCCCGGAAATCGGCGCGCCGCGGCCGTGCGCTGCTCGGCAATGAATTCGGCGGCCGGCATCCCCTGCGCGACGGTGCGCTCGGACAGCCGGCGCGGACCTGCGCCGGATGCGGCCAGCTCGCGCGCATAGGCGAGCGCTTTTTCGAGCAAGTCGCCTTGTCGGGCGACGCGATCGACGATTGCCAACGCCGCTGCGCGAGCGCACGAGATCGGCTCGCCGCTGAGCATGATGCTCAAGGCATCGCGCGCCCCAATCAACCGCGGCAGACGTTGCGTGCCTCCCGCTCCCGGCAGCAAGCCGAGGCGGATTTCCGGCATGCCGAGCAAGGAATCATCCGCGGCGATGCGGTAGTGGCAGGCGAGCGCGAGCTCGAAGCCCCCACCTAATATCGATCCATGCAGCGCGGCGATCACGGGTTTGCCGCAGGCCTCGATCCGCAGCAATACGTCGTTGAGAAGCGGCGCACGCGGGGCGGCATCGAATTCGCGTATGTCGGCGCCGGCAACGAAGTGCCGGCCGGCGCCGCGTATGACGATCGCGGCCGAGCCGCAATCGGCGTCGGCGGCCTCGATCGCCTCCTGCAATGCGCCGCGCACCGCTTGGGACAGGGCATTGACCGGCGGATGATCGATCGACAGCACGGCGACATCGGCGCGTTGCTCGACCTGGAGCAGAGGATTTGTCATTCCGAGCGCCCGGTCATCCGACCCGTTCGATGACCATCGAGATGCCCTGGCCGACGCCGATGCACATCGTGCACAAGGCGCGCCGGCCGCCGCCGCGTTCGAGCTGCTTGAGCGCGGTGGTCACGAGCCGCGCACCCGATGCGCCGAGCGGATGGCCGAGCGCGATCGCGCCGCCCTGCGCGTTGACGTACGCCGCGTCGTCGGCAATTCCCAGAGTGCGCAGCACGGCGAGCGCCTGAGCCGCGAAAGCTTCGTTGAGTTCGATCAAATCCATGTCCGCCAGCGACATTCCGAGCCGCGCGAGAAGCTTGCGCGTCGCCGCGATCGGCCCCACGCCCATGAGCCGCGGCGGCACGCCGGCCACCGCCGTACCGACGATGCGCGCACGCGGCGTGAGACGGTAACGCTCGATCGCATCGCCGCCGGCGATCAGCAGCGCGCAGGCCCCGTCATTGATGCCCGACGCGTTGCCGGCGGTCACCGTCCCGCCTTCACGGAACGGCGTTGGCAGCCTGCCCAAGGCCTCGAGGCTGGTCGCGCGCGGATGCTCATCGGCGCCGACGACCGTTGCCGGCCCGCGCTTCGCCTCGATGGTCACGGCGACGATCTCGCCGTCGAACAGCCCCGCCGCTTGCGCCGCGAGCGCCCGCTGCTGGCTGCGCAGGGCGAAGCGGTCCTGATCGGCGCGCGAGACGCCGAAATCGGCCGCGACATTCTCGGCGGTCTGCGGCATCGAATCGATGCCGTAGCGCTTCGCGAGCGCCGGATTCGCGAAACGCCAGCCGATGGTCGTGTCGAACAGCTGCACATCGCGCGCAAACGGCGTCGCGCTCTTCGAAACGACGTACGGCGCGCGGCTCATGCTCTCCACGCCTCCGGCCATGACGACCTCGGCCTCGCCGCATTGAATCGCGCGCGCGCCGCTCGCCACCGCATCGAGGCCCGAGCCGCATAAGCGGTTGAGCGTGGCGCCGGGCACGTCCGCCGGCAGGCCGGACAGCAGAGCGGCCATGCGCGCTACGTTGCGATTATCCTCGCCGGCCTGATTGGCGCAACCCAAAATCACGTCGTCGATCGCCGCCGGATCGAGAGCGGCATTGCGGCTCTGCAATTCGCGCAGCACGACCGCGGCGAGATCGTCCGGGCGAACCGCCGAAAGCGCCCCGCCGTAGCGACCGATCGGTGTGCGTATCGCATCGCAAATGAATGCCTCACGCATGGTTCCACGTCCTCGTAGGTTCACTTCGTCGGCGCCGCTACCCGCAGACGCGCGCAGTGCCCGCGAAAGTGCGCGAGCGCCTCTGCCGCGGTGTTCGTCACGGACACATCGTAAATGCCGCGACGCTCGTTACGCCAGATCTCGCTCGCGGTCGCGATCAGGCGCACGCCGCCCGGAGTCGGCGCCAGAAATTCGATGCTCGCACCGGCGGCCACCATGGCCTCGCCGTACGAATTGCACGCGAAGGCGAATGCGCTGTCGGCGAGCGCGAACAGGACGCCCCCGTGGCACAGCCCGTAGCCGTTCAGCATGTCCTCGCGCACCGGCATCGCCACCTGCACGCGCCCGGGCGCTATTTCCAGCAGCTCGAGGCCGAGCGCTTGCGAGGCGCGGTCGCGGGCGTACAAGGCTTGCACGGCCGTGCGCGCACGGGCGACGGACTCGGCGGACGGCACCAAGGATATGCCGGGCATGCTCAACACCCCTTGAAGCGCGGCGTTCGCTTCTCGGTGAACGCGAGAACACCCTCGGCGTAGTCGGCCGTACGCCCCAGTTCGCGCTGCGCGTCGCGCTCCGCGTCGAGTTGTTCGGCGAGCGAGCGTTGCCAAGCGCCGCGAATCGCCGCCTTGGTCGCCGCCAGCCCGCGCGTCGGCGCTGTCGCCAATGCTTGCGCGAGCGCGGCGACGGCGGCGTCGAATTCGGTATCGTCGACGCAGCTCCAAATCATCCCCCAGGCGGCGGCTTGTTCGGCGCAGAGCTTCTGGCCGAGCAGCGTGAGCCCGAGAGCGCGCGCGTTGCCGACCAGCCGCGGCAGGGTCCAAGTGCCCCCCGAGTCGGGAACGAGTCCGAGCTTCGAAAATGCCTGCACGAAGCTCGCCGAGCGCGCCGCGATGACTATGTCGCAGGCGAGCGCGATGTTGGCGCCGGCGCCCGCCGCGACGCCGTTGACGGCGGCGATCACCGGCATCGGCAATTCCTGCAAGGCGAGCACCAGCGGCTTGTAGTGGCGCTCGATCGAATCGCCGAGATCGACCGCTGCGCCGCCCGCGGCCACCGCCCGGTCGGCCAGATCCTGGCCCGCGCAAAAGCCGCGTCCCGCCCCCGTCAACACCAGAACCCGCGCATCGCCGCCGGACAGATGCGCCAACGCACGGCGCACCTCGCCGTGCATCTTCGTGTTGAAGCTGTTGAGCTTGTCCGGTCGATTCAGCGTCAGCCGCGCGATGCCGGCATCGAGGCTGAAGAGAATGGTTTCGTATGACATGATCGCCTTCCGCGGAACTGATTGGGTGCGGTTATTTCTCGTCGTAGCTCAACTCGAGCGTCGCGCTGCCGGGACGCGCCTGACAGCAGAGCAGGAATCCGGCGTCGACTTCCCAAGGCGCCAATGCGATGTTGTGGGTCATCTCGGCCGTGCCCTGCAGGATGCGCGCGCGGCAGGTCGCGCAGATGCCTGAGCGGCATGAAAACGGCAGTGCGAGGCCGGCCCGCTCCGCCGCCTCGAGCACCGACGCATCCTGCCGCGACATCGGAAAACTGCGGCGCCTGCCGTCCATCACGATCGTGATCGTCGCCAGGATTTCCTGCGCGACCGGCGCGCGCTCTCGGGCCGCCGGGTCCGCGCGCGCGGACCCGGCGGCCGCAAACCGCTCCACGCGTATCACCGCGGACTCGTTCAAGCGCTGCAACGTGCTGCGCACCTCATCGACCATCGTGCCCGGTCCGCAAATGAAATACTCGTCGGCCGTCGCCAGATCCGCAATCCGCCCCGCGAGTTCATGGACCTTGGCGCCATCCAGACGGCCATTGAGGAACGCAGCCTGTTGGGGCTCGCGGCTCATGATGAAGTGCGCGGCGAAGCGATCGAGATGACGGTTTTTGAGCGCCAGAATATCTTCGATGAACATCGTGCGCGCGATGCTGCGGTTGCCGTAGATCAATGTGAATCGGCTGCGCGGCTCGTGCCCGAGGATGTCCGCCGCCAGCGACAGCACGGGTGTGATGCCGCTGCCGGCGGCAAAGGCGACGTACGATCTGCTGCGCGCCGGATCCAGGTTGGTGCGAAACCGGCCGAGCGGGCGGCCGACGTCGAGCAGGTCGCCAGGGCGCAGCGCCTGGGCTAGATCCCGCGAGACGCGACCGTTCGATTGTTCGCGCACTCCCAGGCGCAGCAGCGCGCCGCCGGGCGCCGTCACGATCGAATACGTCCGTTGCTCCTCGCGCCCGCCGATACTGCGCCGGATCGGCACGTATTGACCGGCCGCGAATTTGAACTGCTCGCGCAGCGCTTGCGGAATCGCGAGAGTCAGGCACACCGCATCCTCGGCGATGCGCTCGACCGTGGCCACCGTCAGCGGGTGAAATGCCGGCATGCGCGCGCCGTCAGATGCATTTGAACGCTTCGAAGGGTTCCAAGCAGGCGCGGCACCGGTGCAAGGCCTTGCACGGAGTGGAGCCGAATTGGCTGACGCACTCCGTATCGGCGGATTGGCAGCGCGGACAGGCGACCGGCCGATCGTCGGCCAGCAGCTGTCGCGCGGCGGAAACGGTGTTTGGCGGCGGCACGATGCCATAAGCGGCGAGCTTGTCCCGACCTTCGGGCGTGATCCAATCGCTCGTCCATGGCGGCGCGAGCATGGTCGTTACGACGAACCGCCCCGCACCGGCATCGCCGAGCGCCTGTTCCACCGCTCGCCGAATGACGTCGGTCGCCGGACATCCGCTATAGGTGGGCGACAAGCCCACGCGCAGCACGTCGTCGGCGCCGATCTCGACGCAGCGGACGATCCCGAGATCGACGATGCCGAGCGCGGGTATTTCCGGATCCTCCACCGCGCAAAGCGCGCGCCACGCCGCCGCGACGCGCTCATCGGCCGGCGCGCGCGCCGGCGCATCGATCGGCGCCGACGACGGCTTCACCACCGAGCACCCGGGTAGGTTCGCTGCAGATGCTGCATGTCGGCGAGCAGGTATCCGAGATGTTCGCTGTGTTCGCCGCGCTTGCCGAACCACGCGTACGGTCGGTCTCGCGGCCGCTCGAGCGTCGCCTCGCCGAGCAGTTGGTCGATGCGCGCCGACCAGGCGGTCTGGATCGCGGCGAGCGGCGGTGCGACCGCGCACGCCGCCAACGCGCGATCGACGTCGTCCTCGGCGAACAGTTCGACCGTGTACGGCCACAACCGCTCGAGCGCAGACTGCACGCGCGCACGACTCTCGGCGGTGCCGTCGCCGAGGCGCACGAGCCAGCCGCCGCTGTAGCGCAGGTGGTAGCGGGTTTCCTTGACGCTCTTGCCGGCAATCGCCGCCAAGCGCGCGTCGGCCGAGTCCGCCAGGCGCCCGTACAGCTCCAATTGAAAGACATCGATCAATACCTGGCGCACGACGGTCTGGCCGAAATCGCCGTTCGGCTGTTCCGCCAGCACCGGGTTCAAGTACTCCCCGTGCTCCCTCAGGAACGCGATCTCGTCCTCGCCGCGGCCGCGGCCCTCGATTTCGCCGGCATATCCCAGCAGCAGCCGCGCCTGACCGATCAAATCGAGGGCGATATTCGCCAAGCCGAGATCCTCTTCGATCGCCGGCGCGTGACCGACCCACTCGCCCAGCCGCTGGCCGAGCACCAGGCTCAAATCCCCAAGACGCAGCGCATAGCGCAACAAATCCGCACCCCGGACCGTCGTCGCCGCCGCGCTCATAAGGTCTTGACCTCGTCGGGAATCGCGTAAAACGTCGGATGGCGATAGATCTTGTCGCGCGCCGGCTCGAACAGCGAGTCCGCCTCGGCGGGGTCGGAAGCCGTGATGTCCGACGAGCGCACGACCCACAGGCTGACGCCCTCCTCGCGGCGCGTGTACAGGTCGCGCGCATGATCGATGGCCATGCGCGCATCGGCGGCATGCAAGCTGCCCGCGTGCTTGTGATCCAGGCCGCCGCGCGCGCGGACGAATATTTCGTACAGCGGCCAGTCGCGATCATCCTGCATGGTAAACCTCCATCGTCGGCATGACAGCGGCCTCAGGCCGCGCGGTTCGCGGCGCGCACGCTCTGCTTTTCGGCGTAGGCGCTCGCCGCCTCTCGTACCCATGCGCCCTGCGCGTGGGCAGCGCGCCGCGCCGCCAGGCGCTCGGCATTGCACGGACCGTTGCCCTTGAGAACTTGCTCGAACTCGCGCCAATCGATCGCGCCGAAGTGGTACCGTCCCTCGAGGTCGTTCCAGCGCAGCTCTGGATCCGGCACCGCGAGGCCGAGATAGCGCGCCTGCGGGACCGTGAAATCCACGAACTTTTGGCGCAGTTCGTCGTTCGAGAAGCGCTTGATCTTCCAGCGCTGGGATTCCGTGCCGTGCGTCGAATCCCCGTCCGGGGGGCCGAACATCATCAGCGCCGGCCACCACCAGCGATTCAACGCCTCCTGTGCCATCCGCCGCTGTTCGCTGCTGCCTTGCGACAGCCGCAGCATGATGTCGTATCCCTGGCGCTGATGAAAACTCTCCTCGCGGCAAACCCGCACCATCGCGCGCGCGTAAGGACCGTACGAGCAGCGGCACAGCGGGATCTGGTTCATGATCGCCGCGCCGTCGACCAGCCAGCCGATCGCGCCGACGTCGGCCCAGGTCGGCGTCGGGTAGTTGAAGATGCTGGAGTATTTGGCCTTGCCAGCCAACAGCTGGTCGATCAACTGATCGCGGCCGACGCCCAGGGTCTCGGCGGCGCCATACAGATAGGCCCCATGGCCGCCCTCGTCCTGCACCTTCGCGATCAGGATCACCTTGCGCTGCAGCGTCGGCGCACGCGTAATCCAATTGCCCTCCGGCAGCATGCCGACGATCTCGGAATGCGCATGCTGCGAAATTTGCCGGATCAGCGTGCTGCGGTAGCGCTCGGGCATCCAGTCCTTGGGCTCGATCTTCTGCTCCGCATCGACGCGCCTTTGGAAGCGCTGCTGCAAAGCGTCTTCGCCGCCCAAATCGGCGGAGTCCGCGCGCGCATCCGCGCCCGCTGCATCGAGTCCCTGCGTGTACATGTCCCGCCCCCGTCGCTGCTCTGTCAATCGTGACACAGAATTTTATGAACCTCAAACTTTTCGGTGTCAAATAGGCGATTCGCGGATTACAATCCGCTGCGCCATGCCCATGGACCTTCGCGCCGCCGCCCGCCCGCTACTGACGCGCTTTCGCCGCCAGCGGCCGCTGCGCGCCGGCTCCCTGATCGTCACCGTCTTCGGTGATTCGATCCTGCCCCGAGGCGGCGCGATCGCGCTGCGCAGCCTGATCGCTCTGCTGCGGCCCTTCGGCCTCAACGAGCGCCTGGTGCGGACCGCGACGGCGCGCCTCGCGCATGACGGCTGGCTCGAAGCCCGGCGCGCCGGCAAGCTGAGCGAATATCGGCTGACGAGCGGCGGCCGCGCGCGCTTCGTCGAAGCGACGCTACGCATCTACGGCGGCGAGGAGGCCGCCTGGCGCGGCCGCTGGACGGTGCTCGTGCTGCCGACCATGCCGGGCGCGGCGCGGCGCCGGCTGCGCGAGGAGCTGCGATGGCGCGGGTTCGGCGAAATCGCCGTGGGCGTTTTCGCGCATCCCGAACTGGCCGCGCACACGATCCGTCGGCAACTGCGGGCCGCCGGCCTGCCGCCGCAAGCGCTGATCTTCGACGCAAGCCTCAACGACGACGAACAGCCCGAATGGCTCGTTCGCCTCGGCTGGGATCTCGAGGAGCTGGGCAGGCACTATGATCGCTTCGCCGAACGCTTCGCGGACTGCCGCGCCGCGCTGCTCGGCCGCGGCCGCGCGGACCTCGAAGCGGCCTATATCGTACGCACGCTGCTGATCCACGAGTACCGGCGCCTGCACCTGCGCGACCCGCTGTTGCCGCCGGCGCTGCTGCCCGCGAAGTGGCCGGGAACGCGCGCCGCCGCGTCGTGTCGCGAGATCTACGGGCGCATGTTCGCGCCTTCCGAGGCGCACCTGTCGAATATCGCCGAGCGCCTCGACGGAGCAATGCCGCCGGCGGCGCCGTCGGTGATGCGCCGCTTCGGCGGCGTATAATGCCAGCCCGATGGCGTCATCACCCGAAATGGCACGCGCGCTCGCATCCGACTTCGACTTACTGCGGCCGCCCGCCGATTTTTACGTCGATCCATACCCGTACTACGACGCGCTGCGCAGTTATGAGCCGCTGAAGCGATTCGCCGACGGCTCGTATTTTCTGACGCGCTATGAGGATTTGATCCGCGTCTATCGCGACACGAAGACCTTCAGCTCGGACAAGAAAAAGGAATTCCTGCCGAAATTCGGCGACTCCCCGCTCTACGAGCATCACACGACGAGCCTCGTGTTCCGCGACCCGCCGGCGCATACGCGCGTGCGCCGCCTGATCTCCGGAGCCTTGACGCCGCGCCATCTCGCGGCGCTGGAGCCGGGCTTGACGGCATTGGTCGAGCGCCTGCTCGATGCCATGGCCGACAAGGACACGGTCGACCTCATCGACGACTTCGCCGGCGCGATACCGGTCGAGATCATCGGCAATCTGCTGGGCATAGCGCATGCGGATCGGCGGCCGCTACGCGCTTGGTCGCTCGCGATCCTGGGCGCGCTGGAGCCGTCGCTCGCGCCGCAAGGCGCGGCGCGCGGCAATGCGGCCGTACTCGAAATGCTCGTCTATCTAGAGACCCTGGTCGAGGAGCGGCGCGCGCATCCTAAGGATCCCGACCGAGACGTGCTCACGCGCCTCATCCAGGGCGAAAGCGACGGCGAGCGGCTCACCCCCCGGGATTTGCTGCACAACTGCATTTTTTTGCTCAATGCCGGACACGAAACCACGACGAACCTGATCGGCAACAGCCTCGAGGCGCTGTTGAATTGGCCATCCGAGCGGCAGAGGCTCATCAGCCAGCCGCAAGCCATCGATACCGCCGTCGAGGAATTCCTGCGCTTCGAGAGTTCCAATCAGCTCGGCAACCGCATAACGACCGAGCGCGCGACGATCGGCGCTGCCGAGTTGGCGCCCGAGACCCGGATCTGGCTGTGCATCGGCGCGGCCAACCGCGATCCGCTGAAATTTCCGGATCCCAACCGCCTGGATATCCTGCGGTCCCCGAACCGCCATCTGGCGTTCGGTTCCGGCCCGCACCAATGCGTCGGCCTGCATCTCGGACGGCTCGAGGGGCGCATCGCCATTGCGCGCTTTCTGAAGCGCTATCCTTCCTATGAACTCGCGGGCCCGGCGGTACGCGGCGGCCGGGTCCGCTTCCGCGGCTTCCTGCATCTGCCTTGCATACTCGGGGCCGCGGCTCGATCGACGCTCAATCCCGGCGACCGGTGGGTCGCCGACCATTCGCACAGCGACGGAGGTTCTTGATCATGAATGCGCAAATCGACTGGCACGCACGCTCGCAGGCCCTGAAGATGCCGACCGAAATCGTCATCGACGGCAAGCGCAGCGCAGCGCAAAGCGGCAAAACCTACGAAGTCGTCAGCCCCGGTACCGGCCGCGTCGTCGCCAAGCTCCCGGATTGCGGTCCGGCGGACGTCGATCGTGCGGTTGCGGCGGCCCGCAAGAGCTTCGAAGCGGGCGTCTGGGCGAATCTCGCTCCGCGCGACCGGAAAAAATGCCTGAAGAAGCTCGCCGAACTCATCGACGCGCACCGCGACGAACTCGCACTGATGGATTCGGTCACGATGGGCATGCCGATCTCGATCGCCTCGGGCTACTGCGTGCAATGGGCGGTCAATTGCTTCGAATGGTACGGCGAGGCGATCGACAAGCTTTATGACGAAGTCGCCCCGACGGAGCGCGGCGTATTCGCGACGATCACGCGCGAACCGGTCGGCGTCGTCGCCGCCGTGCTGCCGTGGAACTGGCCCACCGGATTGCTCGGCTGGAAGGTGCCGCCCGCCCTTGCGACCGGCAACAGCGTGGTGCTCAAGCCGGACGAGCAGACCTCGCTGTCCGCACTGCGAATCGCCGAGCTCGCGCTTGAAGCGGGCATCCCGCCGGGCGTCTTCAACGTCGTCACCGGCGGCCCCGCGGTCGGCGAAGCGATCGGACGGCACGTGGACATCGATGTCGTCGGCTTCACGGGTTCGACCGAGGTCGGCAAGCTGTTCCTGAAATACTCCGCCGAATCCAACATGAAGCCCGTATGGGTCGAGTGCGGCGGCAAGAGTCCGAACATCCTGTTCGCGGACGCGCCGAATCTGCAGGAAGCCGCACAGGAATCGGCGCTCGCAATATTCCTCAACACCGGCCAGATCTGCGCCGCGGGCTCCCGGCTGATCGTCGAGGAATCGGTCAAGGAGCAGGTGATGGAAGTCATCGCCGCGGTCGGCAAGAGTCTCAAGCCGTCGGATCCGTTGAAAGCCGAGACGATGCTCGGGCCCATCGCCAAGGCCTCGCAGCTCGAGCGCGTCATGTCGTACATCGCGATCGGCCGCAAGGAAGGAGCGCAGCTGAGGATCGGCGGCGCGCGCGTCAACGAGGCTTCCGGCGGTTACTTCGTCGAGCCGACCGTTTTCGATCGCGTCGACAACACCATGCGCATCGCCCAGGAGGAGATCTTCGGACCGGTGCTGTCGACGATCACGTTCAAGACGGCCGAGGAGGCGATAGCGCTCGCCAACAAGAGCACCTACGGCTTGGCGAGCGCGATCTGGACCCGCGATCTGAGCAAGGCGCACAAGCTTGCGCGCGCGATCCGCGCCGGCAGTGTCTGCGTGAATTGCTACGCCGCCGATGCGCATGACGTCACGGTACCGTTCGGCGGCTACAAGCAATCCGGCTTCGGGCGCGACAAGTCGTTGCATGCGCTCGACAAGTACGTGCAGCTGAAGACGACCTGGATGAAGCTGTAGCCGAGTCGATGCACTCCGAGCGCGCGCCCACCGCGGGCCTCGCCGTGAATTTCGCCGCGTATCCGTTTGCGTGGGCGCGTCACCCGGCCGCGCTGCCGCCGATGTCCGGCGGGATCGAGCGGCAGCGCCACCCGGTCGCGATCGTCGGCGCCGGGCCGGTGGGCCTTTGCGTCGCGCTCGGACTCGCGAGCCACGGCGTGCGCTCGGTGCTGATCGAGGCCGACGATTCGGTGTCTACCGGCAGCCGCGCGATCTGCATCTCGCGGCGCAGCCTGGAGATCATCGCGCGTCTCGGCGCGCTCGAAGGGTACTTGCGCATCGGCCTGCCGTGGAGCGGCGGGCGCAGCTTCTATCGGGGCGCCGAAGTGCTGCGTTTCACGATGCCCCAGGATGAGAACCAGCGGCTGCCGCCGATGCTCAATCTCGCGCAGTATCACATCGAACAAATTTTGCTCGACCATGCCGAGCAGCTGGCCGAGATGATCGATCTGCGCTGGCAAACCAAGCTCGAGGGCATCGAGCCGCTCATCGACGGCGCGCGCCTGCGCCTGGCGACGCCGCTCGGCAATTACCGGCTGGATGCCGATTGGCTGGTCGCCGCGGACGGCGGGCGCAGCACGGTGCGCGAATCGCTCGGACTCGCGATGCACGGCACGAGCTATGAGGGCCGCTACGTCATCGTCGATATCCTGCTCGACAGCAAGCGGCCCACCGAGCGCTTGGCGTACTTCGACCCGCCGTGCAACCCAGGCTCGACGGTTCTGGTGCACAGGCAGCCGCAGAACGTCTGGCGCATCGACTATCAGCTGCGCGACGGCGAGGACGCCGACGCGGCGCTCGAGCCGCGCAACGTGATGCCCCGCGTCGCGAGCGTGCTCGACATGATGGGCGAGCGCGGCAGCTGGTCGCCGATCTGGATCACGCTGTACAAGGCGAACGCGCTGACGCTCGACCGCTACCGGCACGGCAGAGCGCTGCTCGCCGGCGATGCGGCCCACCTGGTGCCGATCTTCGGCGTGCGCGGCGTCAATTCCGGCATCGACGATGCCGACAACCTGGCGTGGAAACTCGCATGCGTGGCCAAAGGACAGGCGTCCGCGCGGCTGCTGGACAGCTATTCGGACGAACGCGTCGCCGCCGCGCGCGAGAATCTCGCATACGGCGCCAAGAGCACCGAATTCATGGCGCCGCCGTCGTTCGCATTCGCCCTGATGCGCAACGCCGTCCTCGGCCTCGCCGTGAAGCACGCGTGCGTGCGCTCCTTGATCAATCCGCGCCAAACCTCGCCGATCGCTTACACCGACTCGCCGCTGAACCGCGCGCTCGACAGCTCGCGCGAATTTGCCGAGGGGCCCCCTCCGGGCGCGCCCCTGCCCGAGTGCCCGCTGACGATCGCCGGCGGCTGGGCCGGCGCCGAACCTCGGCCGGGGCACGTCACGGAACTGTTGGGACCGCGCTTCACTCTTTTTCAGTTCGGTGAAACGCTTGGCATCCCCGGTGAGCTTCAACATTTGGAGCGCACGCTGAATGCGCGCGGCGTACCCTTCGCCGTGGTCCCGCTGCTGCGCAGCCGCGCCGCCGGCGGCCCGCTGCTGCACGCCTGGGACCACACCGGGCGCCTGTTCCCGATGTACGGCGCCGCCGCCGACACGCTCTACCTCGTGCGTCCCGACGGGCATGTGCTCGCCCGCTGGCGGCGCACGTCGGCCGCCTCCGTAGCGGCGGCGATCGACCAGGTAATGAATTGCCGCGGCACACAAGGAGCGGTCCATGACTGAAGGCGACCTCGATATCCTCTATACGCAGCTTTGCACGGCGATGACCGGGCTCGGCGAAGCGAATGCGTCTTTGTTCCTGGCGCGCTTCGCCCTGCTCGCGATCGCCAGAATCGACGACGCCGCGGCGGCGCGCGGCCTGATCGCCGATGCCGCGGAGCAATTGTCGCGCGCGCCCGCTTGAGCGGCGGCGCCTCGGTCTCGCGCCGCGCTCAGGCCGGCTTGCCGCGATGCGCGTCGCGCAGAAACGGCACCAGGAAATCGAAGTAGGCGCGCTGGTCGTCGTACATCGCCATGTGGCTGCCGTGTTCGCAAAACGCGACGCGCGCGCCGGGAATCAATGCTCCCATGCGCCGAATTTGCGCGGGCGACATCTCGTCGTAGCGCGCCGCGATCAGCAGTGTCGGCACCGAAATCTCCGGCAATCGCGCCCAGATGTCCCACGACTTGAAATTGCCGACGATGTTGAATTCGTCCGGCCCCTGCATCGTGTTGTAGATCTTGGCATTGACGGTGCGCAAGGTCCTCAGCAAGGGTTCCGGCCAGGGATGCAGGCGGCAAACGTGGCGTTGGTATACCTCCGACATCAGCACGCGCTGATAATCCGGCGCCTCGAAATCGCCGGCGGCGCGGTGCTTGGCGATGATGTCCCGCGCGGCCTTCGGCAATTCCTCGACGAGCGTTGCGGCGTACTCGACGTATGCGGCGACGCTCGCGGTCATGTTGGAGACGACCAGGCCGGCCAGATGGCGCGGATATTTCAGCGCGTACTCCATGCCGAGCATGCCGCCCCAGGAGTGTCCATAGAGGATGAAGCGATCCAGCGCAAGCGCGCGGCGAACTTGCTCGACCTCTTCGCGGTAGCGGTCGATCGTCCACAGCGATGCGTCGTCCGGCTGATCGGAAAAGCCGCAGCCGAGCTGATCGTAATACCAGTACCGAATGCCCTGCTGCGGCAGGAAATCTTCGAAGCATTCCAGATAGAAGTGATTGAACCCGGGCCCGCCATGCAGGGTGAGCACCGGAATGCCGCCGGTGCCGACCTGTTTCACCCAGACGTCGTATCTGCCGTCGACGCGCACGTTGCGCGCGCCGCCGGTGTGCACGCCGTCCGCGCGCGCAGACGGCACCGCGCCGCGACAGGGCTCGGTTGCCGGTGCCGCGAGCGCCGCTGCCCGCTCGGCGAGCAGCGCGCTGCCGCCGGCGGCCAGCAGATCGCGTCTGCTCAGAACGATGCGCGCACCTCGACGCCGATCGTGCGCGGCTGGTTGATCGCGAGTCGCGGGCGCCCCGGCACCTCGGCCGCGAGCGAGCGGTTGTCGCCGAGATTGGCGATGTCGTTGGTCAGGTTCTTGCCGACCAGCGCGTACTCCATCTTGCCGCAATCCAGCGCGAGGCGCGCGTCGACCAGCCGATAAGAGCCGCGCTCGCGCGGATTCGCCGGATTGTTGTTGCCGCTGTAGCTGCGCCCCATGTACGAGTAGTCGGCGTTGCCGACGAACGTCCAATTACTGCTGATGGGCTTGGTGTAGGTGAGCGAGCCGTTGCCGGTCCAGTTGGGCACGTCGTAGACCGGCGAGCCGAGCGGCTGCGGCGAGAACGAACTCACCTGCGTGATCTTCGCGTCCTGGTAGCCGAGGCCGATGGAAAACTCGAGCGGCTCGACCGGCCGGGCACGCAGCTCGAGCTCGCCGCCCTTGCTCTCCGCCGCGCCGGCGTTCGCCCGGTACTGGAAGCCGCAGGAAAGCAGAATCTCTTGCTGGATGTTGTTCCAGCGGATGTCGAACACCGCCGCATCGATGGTCATGCGATTCTGCAGCCACGAGGTCTTCGTGCCGAGTTCATAGTTCCACAGGCTGTCGGAACGGAAGCTGCGCGTATCGGCAAGCGTGATGGCCGGATCCACGGAATGCAGCGCGGCGACGCAGTCGGTGCCGGTGTTCGGCGTGCCCGCCGGCACGATCGGCACCACGCCGCCGGGGCGGAAGCCCTTCGCGACGTTGACGTACACCATGTCGTTCGGGGTCAGGTGATAGTCGACCTCGTACTTCGGATTGATGCCGTTCTCGCTGGTCGTCGCGGTGGGGCTGATCACCGACGGTCCGCCGCCCGCGGCGAGTCCCGCCTCATAGCCGTACGAGGAGCCGGTATCGTGGTACCAGCGCAGACCGACGGTGAACTTGAGGGGGTCGATCGGCCGGTACGACACCTGGCCGAACAGCGCGGACTCCTTGTAGTCGGAATTGAAGTCCTGCGCAAAGATCAGGTCCGGACCGGCCGCGCTGATCTGCCCGCCGGCCAAGGTCGCATCGAGGTTCGGCACCGTCGCCGGCGGATAGTACGAAGCGAACGGCACGCGGCCGTGAAGGTCTGAATAGAACGCGCCGGCGACGAACTGCACCGGACCCTGGAGCGCCGAGACGAAGCGCAATTCCTGCGAGAATTGCTGGTAGTTTTTCTCTTCGCTGATCGACCCCGGTTGCGGCGTGCCGACGGCCGCGCAGGCCCCCACGGCGACCGCGCCCGCATTGCAGTTGCTGGTGATCGCCGCCCAGACGAAGTCGGTCTCGTCCTCGGTCTCGAACACCTTGCGGTTGAAATACGACGATGAGGAGACGAACTCGCCGTAACCGGTCTTCAGGTGCATCGCCACCGAGTACAGACCCCAGCTGTCGTATCCGCTCTCCGGCACGTTGAACCAGCGCGCCTGCGTGAAATTGGTCGGATTCATCGCGGTCGGCAGCGTGTAGGGTCCCGACGGTACCGGATAGCCGATGCCGTTGCCCGGCATCGACAGGAAATCGGCGAGCGGGAAGCCGTTGTAGGCCGCGCGCTGCAGCATGATCCGCGGCATCACGCTGAAGTTGTCGTTGAATTTGATCGTCAGTTCCGCAGCGCCGCCATCGGTGTTGACCGCGCCGACGTTGTTCATGGTGGTGATGCCGCTGGTCGCGAGCGGCGTGCAGGTCTGGGCCATCGCAGCCGCCGGATCGGTGCAGAAGCTGCGCTTGAAGTAGCCTGCCTCGTAGTCGTTGAAGGCGCTCAGGCGCAGCGCCACGTGATCCTGGATCAGCGGCAGGTTGACGACCGCATCCCCGGTCCAGTTCAGCCTGTTGGTATGGTCGGTCGAGGACGTGCCGCCATGCACCGTCGCGCTGAAATTATTCAGGTCCGGCTGTTGCGTGATGATGCGCACCGTGCCGCCCATCGAACGCGCGCCGTACAAGGTGCCTTGCGGTCCGCGCAGCACCTCGATGCGCGCTATATCCAGCACCCGCGGATCGAGCGAATCCGGCAGCGGCGTGTCGTCGATGTAGAAGCCGGTGACGTTGTCGCCGGAGATGCCGCGAATCGATACCGTCCGCGCGGTGCCGATGCCGTCGCCGGTCGGCGCGAACGCGAGGTTCGGGACCTTGGTCGCATAATCGAAGAAGGTGTTGATCGCCTTCTGCTGGAGCACGACGCTGGTGATCGTCGTCATCGACAGCGGCACGGATTGTTCATTCTCCGAGCGCTTCTGCGCCGTGACCGTGATCGTTTGCAGCACATCCGCCGAATTCGCGGAATCGGCGGCAACGGCGCCGACCGGCGCGACACTGATCGCAACACCGACGCAAGCGAGAATTTTCCTTAGCATCCCCATGACTATTGCCTCCCGGCGAAACGCCACTCCTGTATCCCCCGTCGGCGCGCGGCGAGCCGGCGCCCCTCGTCGACCGCACGCTAATGCAGCGATCGCATATAAACAACCGCCGCCGAAAAAACCGCGCGGCGGCAATTCCCCCCCCCTCCGCAGGGCGCGTGCGCGCCTTTCTCGACAGCCCGCGGAAGCGGCTTTAAGGTATTCTAGTACCAGAATACGGCGCGAGAGTCAATCGGCGTGCTGCGCTGGGCGGCGGGCGCGCGGCGCAATCGGCCTCCGGGCGACGCAGATTCTTGCGCCAAAGGCAAGATCAGCCGACGTCCCGCGGCCGCTTGTCGACCACCCGACGCGCCTTGCCGGCGGTACGCTCGATGGCATTGGGCGCGAGCGTAACCACCGCGGCGCTGACGCCGATGTAGGATTTGATGTGATGCTGCAGTTCCTTGGCGAGCGCCTCGAGGGCCGCCGCCGGCAGCTGTGTCCAGGCCTCGGCGCGCACTTCGACGTGCACCTCGAGAACGTCCAGATGCGCTTCGCGGCTGACGACCAGTTGGTACTGCGGCGTCAATTGCGGCACCCGCAGGATCAATTCCTCCACTTGAGTCGGAAACAGGTTCACGCCGCGGATGATGAGCATGTCGTCGCTGCGGCCGGTGATCTTGTCCAGGCGGCGCATCGCGCGCGCCGTCGGCGGCAGCAAGCGGGTCAGATCGCGCGTGCGATAGCGGATGACGGGCAGCGCCTCCTTGGTCAGCGACGTGAACACCAGCTCTCCGAATTCGCCGTCGCCGACCACCCGACCGCTCGCGGGGTCGACGATTTCTGGATAGAAATGGTCCTCCCAGATGACGGGACCGTCCTTGGTCTCGACGCACTCGCTCGCCACGCCGGGACCCATGACTTCGGAAAGTCCATAAAGATCGAGCGCATCGATGCCCGCCGTGGATTCGATCTCCCTGCGCATCGCATTGGTCCAGGGCTCGGCGCCGAACATGCCGATGCGCAGCGACGTGCGCCGCGGATCGAATCCCTGCCTGACCATTTCCTCGAGCAGCACCAGCATGTACGAGGGCGTGGCCATGATGATGCGCGGTTTGAAATCGTCGATCAGCTGTACCTGTCTTTCGGTTTGGCCGCCCGACATCGGGATCACCGTGCAGCCCAAGCGTTCGGCGCCGTAATGCGCGCCCAAGCCGCCGGTGAACAAGCCATAGCCGTAAGCGTTGTGCACGACGTCGCCCGGCCGTCCGCCCGCGGCGCGAATCGAGCGGGCCACCAGCGCCGACCAGACGTCGAGATCCCGCGCCGTGTAGCCGACGACCGTCGGCTTGCCGGTCGTGCCGCTGGAGGCGTGGATGCGCGCAACCCGTTCGCGAGGCACCGCGAACAATCCGAACGGATAATGGTCGCGCAAATCGTTCTTGCCCATCAAGGGGAACTTGCCGAGGTCCGCCAAGCTTCTCAAATCGGCGGGATGCACTGCGGCGGCGTCGAAGGTTCGCCGGTAATGAGCGACATGATCGTAGGCATGTTGCAGCGACCATTTCAGGCGCTCGAGCTGCAGCGCCTGTAACTCGTCCCGGCTTGCCGTCTCGATCGGTTCCCGAGCGGAAAAAGCCGTTTGCGAATGCAGCATGCTCGGCGCCCCCAAATACCCACGACTGATGCGCGTCGAGGCGCGAGTGTATCGCAACTGGTGCGCGCAACTACCCCTGCCGTTCACCTCGTGGAGCCACGCTCGGCGCGCGGCCGCCGGCCGCCATGGACACTGGTTATCCGCAACTTGCGGTTGTAGACTCCGCTGGGCGAATTTAGAACCAAAGCAGGCGATGAACATGGCGTCGCGGCATCTCCCAGGCCGCCTTCGTTCGACGGAAACCGAAATGCGAATCCTTCCGCTGCCGACCAGCACAGTAAACGCGTACCGGCCGTTTCGCCGGGAGCGGTGGACGGCGATCGCCTGCGTCGCCGCCGTCGCGATGGCGGCGGCGCTGGCGGGGCCGGCGCGCGCGACATTGCCGTCCGACATCGGCCGCGGACCTACGGTGGCGACGCTGCCCGTGCCCGCATCGAAGCATTGGGTATGGGTCAACGATTTCGTGTTTCCGCACATGGCCGACGGCATGGCCTATCTGATCGACGGCGATAGCGGCCGCTACCTTGGGACTCTGAGCACGGGCTACGGCTTCGCGCACCTGCTGCTGTCGCGCGACGGCAAGATCATCTATTCGCCGGAGACCTATTTCTCGCGCGGAACTCGCGGCAAGCGCACCGACGTGGTGACGCTCTACGATGCGGGCACGCTGAACGTGCTCGGTGAAATCGTGATACCGCCGAAGCGCTCGTCGAACATGCCGGTCATGGGCAATGCGGCACTGACGGACGACGATCGCTTCCTGCTGGTCTACAACTTCACGCCGACGCAAAGCATCACGGTCGTCGATACCAAGACCCGCAAGTTCGTGCGCGAAATTCCGACGCCGGGGTGCGCGTTCGCCTATCCGACCGGACCACGGTCGTTCTTCTCGGTTTGCGGCGACGGCTCGGTATTGCTCGTCGATCTCGACGATCGCGGCGCCGCGCGCGCGAAGCGCACGCAGCCGCTGCTGCCGATGGGCGCCGATCCGGTCACGGAAAAGCCCGTGCGGGTCGGCAATACCTGGTATTTCGTATCGCTCGACGGGCGCATCTATCCTCTCGAGTGTGGCCGCGACCAAGCGGCGCTCGGACGCGCATGGTGGCTCACGTCCGCGGCGCAGCGCCAGGCGGGTTGGCGCCCCGGCGGCTTACAGCAGCTCGCCGTCGACGCCAGGCGATCGCGGCTCTACGCGATCATGCATCGCGGCGCGCTCGCGACCCACAAGGATCCGGGCAAGGACGTGTGGGTCTACGATTTGGCGAGCGGGCGGCGCGTGCAGCGGATCGCGCTGCGGCGCCTGGCGAGTTCGATCCAGCTGTCGAGCGACGCGCGGCCGCTGCTGTACGCCATTTTCATCGGCGGCTCCGACCTCGACGTTTACGACGCGATCAGCGGCAAGCTGTTGCGCTCCGTCGCGCACGTCGGCACCACACCGACGTTGCTGGTCACACCCTAGGGCCGCGATGTTGCTCGACCCCGCAGCCGGTTATCTGCTCGATCTCGGCGGCGCCCTGCTGTTCGCGGCCGCGGCGGCGCATAAATTGCGCGACCTTCCGGCCTTCACCGAGGCGTTCGTCGCCTTTCGCGTGCTGCCCGACGCGTGGGCGCGGCGCGCGGCCCGGCTCGTCCCATGCGTCGAACTCGCGACCGCGCTGGCGCTGGCGCTGACGCCGGCGTCGGCGTCGGCAGCCACGCGGCGCGCGGCCGCGCTCGCGGCCAGCGGCCTGTTGCTCGCCTATGCCTCGGCAATCGCATTGAATCTCGTTCGCGGCCGGCGCGAACTGGATTGCGGCTGCGGCGGCCGCCGCGACCGCCGGCCGATCGCCTCGTGGATGGTATGGCGCAACGTCATGATTGCGGCCGCTCTCGGCGCCGCCGCGCTGCCGTGGACGGCGCGCCCGCTCGGCCCCGCGGACGTTCTGACCGTGGCGGGCGGACTGACCGTCGCGGCGCTGCTGTATGCGGCGGTCGATCGGCTGTGCGGCGAGATCGCGCCGCGGGCCCTGGCGATGCGGGGAATGCCGTGACGGCGCTCGCAGTGTCGAACCTGACGCTATGGCTCGTCGTCATTGCGCTCTCGGTTGCGCTGCTCGCGGTCGTGCGGCAGCTCGGCGTCCTGCACGAGCGCATCGCGCCGGTCGGCGCACTGATGCTCGCGAACGGGCTCAAAGTCGGTGAATCGGCGCCGCAGATCGCGGTGCAAGATCTCGACGGGCGCGCACTCAGCGTCGGCGCCGCGCGCGCCGACGAGCGCGCCACCTTGTTGATGTTCGTTTCGCCCACCTGCCCCGTATGCAAGGCGTTGCTGCCGGTCCTCAAATCCAGCCTCACCGCCGAACGGCACTGGCTCGACATCGTGCTCGCGAGCGACGGCGAAGTCGCGGACCAGCGCGAGTTCGTGCGCGCCCAGCGCCTGGGGGAATTCGCCTACATCGTGTCCGCGCCGCTCGGCATTGCCTACCAGGTGAGCCGACTGCCGTTTGCCGCGCTGATCGACTCGCAGGGCGTGCTGCGGGCGCGCGGCATCGTCAATTCCCGCGAACATCTGGAAAGCCTGTTCGAGGCGAAGCGCCTGGGTTTCGCGTCGATCCAAGATTATTTTGAGGCGGCGGCCAAAAAGCGGGCTGCCTGAGCGACTCGCCGCGGCTTTGACGGGGGAATGCACGATGAAATGGTTGGACGCCTTTGCTGAGAATTCCGCCCGCGCGCTGGCGCGGCGCAGCTCGCGGCGCAGCGTACTCGGCGGCCTTGGTTCGCTGCTGCTCGGCGCCGCCGCGGTTCCGCTGCTGCCGGTGGCGCGCGGCGCCGAAGTGAAGCGCGCCGGCGCCGCGTCGAATCCGCATTGGAACGACCCTTCCTCTTGCGATTACTGGCGGCACTGCGCGATCGACGGCTACATCTGCAGCTGTTGCGGAGGGTCGCAATCGATGTGTCCGCCGGGTACCGACATGTCGCCGGTGACCTGGATCGGCACTTGCCACAACCCGGGCGACGGCAAGGATTACGTCGTTTCCTACAACGACTGCTGCGGCAAGAGCTCCTGCGGCCGATGCTTTTGCAACCGCAACGAAGGCGATTCGCCGATGTTTCAGCCGGGCCACTCGAACGACTACAACTGGTGCTCCGGCAACTCGAAGGCCAACATACCCTACCATTGCTCGACCGCGCGTATCGTCGGGGTGGTCGGTTAACGCCGATGCGCCGGCGCGCGGCAGTGGCGATCATCGCTGTAGCGGCGGCTGCGGCGGCGAACGCCGCCTTCGCGTACCGGCCGAAGATCGATTTTCAATTGAACTGCATGGGTTGCCATCTCGCCGACGGCTCCGGTGAGGCGGGCCGCGTTCCGTCGATACGCCGCACGCTGCTGCTCTTTTCCGAGTCGCCGCAAGGCCGCAACTATGTCCTCAGGGTTCCCGGAGTCGCCGAATCGCCGCTCTCCGATGCCGCCACTGCGGCGCTGCTCAATTGGATGGTGCGACACTTGAGCGACGTGGCCCTGCCGCGCGGCTTCGTCGACTATTCGGCGGCGGAAGTGCGCCGCGCCCGCGCCCATCCGCTCGCCGATGTGAGCCGCGCGCGGGCGCGGCTGTTGCGCGCGGCGGCCGCGATGCAGCAGCGGCCGCGTTCCCGCCGGGCGCCGCGCTCGTAGCGCTTGCCGACGCGCCTGGCCGGCGCATGCGCCGATCGCGCATCGTCACTTGACACAAGAATTATGTAGTAGTAGCGTTTCGTGTGTCACGTCAGCGTCGCGACGATGAATGCCGGAATGCCGCTGCGGACGCCCTGAGCGATCGTTCAACGGCCGCTCGACCGGCCCGGTAAGCAGCTATCAGCGGAGGATTTATGGGTGACAGCTTGAAGCCCGGGCTCGCCAAGACGCGCAAGCTCGTCGTCGACCGGCCGCGCACCATCGATTTTCTCGGTGAGGAGTTGCGCGTCTACGCGACCCCGGAGCTGGTGCGCGACTTCGAAATCACCTGCCGCGAGCTGCTGCTCGAGCATTGCGATGCGCACCAGGATTCCGTCGGCGTCGGCATCTCGGTCACGCACGCCGCTGCGACCCTGCTCGGCATGTCCGTCGAACTCACCGCCGAGGTCGCGGCGGTCGAGGGCCGGACGGTCAAGTTCAAGCTTTCGGCGCGCGATTCGGTCGAGCCGATTTCGTACGGCGAGCATTCGCGCGCGCTCGTCGACGTCGACAAGTTGCGCGCCAGGGTGCAGGCCAAAGCCGCCACGGCCCGGTCCACTTGACACGCTACGTCATGGTTGCCGACTTGCGACGCTGCGTCGGCTGCCAGACGTGCACCGCCGCCTGCAAGCTGACCAACGCGACGCCGCCGGGGATCCAGTGGCGACGCGTCCTCGACTTGGAAAGCGGTGAGTACCCGGACGTGCGGCGCACGTTCGTGCCGGTCAGCTGCATGCACTGCGGCGACCCGCCATGCCTCGATGTCTGTCCGACCAAGGCGACGTTCAAGCGGGACGACGGTATTGTGCGGATCAACGCCGAAGTGTGCATCGGCTGCGCTTACTGCGCGGTCGCCTGCCCGTATCAGCAGCGCCATATCGTCAAGCGCCGCGAGCTCGCCTACGGGGCGCAGGCGACGGCCGCCGAGGACGCGCGCTTCGATCCGCGCTCGATCGCGGTGTCCACCAAATGCACGTTCTGCAGCGATCGGGTGGACCAGGCGGCCTCTCTCGGCCTGACGCCGGGCGTCGATCCGCAGGTCACGCCGGCCTGCGTCAACTCCTGCATCGCCGGCGCACTTCATTTCGGCGATCGCGACGACCCTTGCAGCAACGTCTCGGAGCTGCTCGCGCACTCGGTCCACTTTCGCATGCACGAGGAGCTGAACACGGACCCGGGCTTTTACTACATCGTCGAGGAGCGGCCGTGATCAGCAGCGTGGGCCGCATCGAGCCCTGGCGCCAGCGCAACTGGGACTGGCGTGCGGCGGGCAATTTTATCGGCGGCGGCTCGGGATCGGGGCTGCTGTTGTCGGTGCCGTTCGCCGGCGATGCCGCCGCGCCGCGGCTCACGCTGCTCGGTCTCGCGCTGATCGGTGCCGGCCTGTTGTGCGTCTGGCTGGAGATCGGCCGGCCGTGGCGGGCGCTCAACGTGTACCGGCGGCCGGCGAGCTCTTGGATGACTCGCGAGGCCCTGCTCGCGCCGCTGCTATTCGCATGCGGCGCCGCCGTCGTCTGGCGCGCCGGTAGAACCTTCGAGTCGCTGCTCGCCGGTCTCGCGCTGGCATACGTCTACTGCCAGGCGCGCATGCTGCAGGGCGGGCGCGGCATTCCGGCGTGGCGTCATCCGCGCGTCGTTCCGCTGCTCGTCACGACCGCGATCGCCGAGGGCTTCGGCCTTGGCCTCGCGGTGCTGGCGGCGACGGCAATGGGCGTCATTCCCGCCTCGCTTCCGTGGCTGACCGCGACCGCACTGCTGGCGCGGGGCGCGGTTCTGATCGTGTATCGCGGCGCTCTTGCCGGAAAGGCGCCGACGCTTGCGCTCGCGGCGCTCGACGAGCACATCGTCGTCGATCGGTTGCTGACGGCTGCGGCCATGATTTGTCTGCTCGCCGGCGCAACCATTGCCGGCGGCCGCTGGCTGCTGGTGTTCGGCGGCCTCGCGGCGCTCGCGGCGGGCTCGCTCCTCAAGTACACGATCGTGGTGCGGGCATCGTTCAACCAGGGGTTCGCCCTGCCATTGCTGCCGGTGCGCGGCCCCGGCCGCGCGGCTCCGGGCGCGCGGCCCGGTTGGTGAGCGCGTGAGCGGCGGCCATCGCAAGTACGAGGTGCTTATGCGCGGACCGGAACTCGGAGATCGGCGTGGGTAAGCCTGGCGCAACGGCCGAGACGCGGCAGGTCGCGACCTATTGTTACAACTGCGTCGCCGGGCCCGACTTGCTGACCGTCAAGGTGACGAACGGCGTCGCCACCGAAATCGGTCCGAACTTCGCCGGCGCCGGCGTGCATCCAGCCGACGGCAAGCCGTGCGTGAAGGCCTACGGCCTCATCGAGAAGACCTATCACCCGCAGCGGATTCTATCGCCGATGAAGCGCACCAATCCGCGCAAGGGCCGCACGCAGGACCCGCGCTTCGTGCCGATATCATGGGACGAAGCGCTCGACACCGTCGCGGCAAAACTCGGCGACATCCGCAAGCGCGGCATTCTCGATGCCGAGGGGCTGCCGCGCGTCGCCGTCACCTTCGGGCATGGCGGTACGCCGGCGATGTACATGGGCACCTTTCCGGCGTTCCTCGCCGCCTGGGGCGACGTCGACTACAGCTTCGGCTCCGGCCAGGGCGTGAAGTGCATGCACTCGGAGCACCTCTTCGGCGAGTACTGGCACCGCGCCTTCACGGTCTCGGCGGACACGCCGCACACGCGCCTGAACGTCTCTTTCGGCGCCAACAACGAGGTCACGGGCGGCCCGTGCGCGGTGGCGCGACACGCCGATGCGCGCGCACGCGCCGCGAAGCGCATCCAGATCGAGCCGCACCTGTCGATCACCGCGGCCGCCTCCGCTGAATGGATTCCGATCAAGCCGAAGACCGACCCGGCGTTCATGTTCGCCATGATTCACGTGCTGCTGCACGAACACTCGCGCGAGCGCCTCGACCTTGCGTTTCTCGGCGAGTCGAGTTCCTCGCCGTACCTGGTCGGACCCTCGGGCTATTACTTGCGCGACGCCGCGACGCTGAAACCGCTTGTCTGGGACACGCGGCGCGCGGCCGCGGTGGCCTTCGACACCGACGCTGCAGAGGCGTTGCTCGAGGGCAAGGTACGCGTGCCGAACGCCCTCGAGGTCGGCGCGGATGACGAACGCTGGACTCATGAGGATATCAGTGCGCCGACGGCTTTCACGCTGCTGGTCGAACATATGCGGCAGTACAGCCCCGAATGGGCGTCCTCGGTCTGCGACGTTCCGGCCGCGACGATACGCCGCGTCGCGAACGAGTACCTCGATCAGGCGTGCGTCGGCCAGACGATCGACATCGACGGCGTATCGATGCCCTTCCGCCCGGTCTCGGTGACGCTCGGCAAGACCGTGAACAACGGCTGGGGCGCCTACGAGTGCTGCTGGGCGCGCACGCTGCTCGCGGTGCTGGTCGGCGCGCTCGAGGTGCCGGGCGGCACGCTCGGCACGACCGTGCGCATCAATCGCCCGCACACCGATCGGCTGCAGAGCGTCGTCGCGGGCGCGGACGGCTTCATGCAGAACACGCTGAACCCGACCCGCCGCGAGTCCTGGGTGAAGACGCCGGCGGGGCGCAACGGCCACCGCACCCTGGTGCCCTTGAGCGGCGACAGCGGCGCATGGAGCCAGGCGCTCGGGCCCACGCACCTTGCATGGATGTTTCAGACGCACGTGCCGGAAAACTGGCCGACGCCGACCAAGCCGGAGATCTGGATTGCCTACCGCACGAACCCGGCGATCTCGTTCTGGGATACGCACGCCATCGCCGACACGATGGCGACATTTCCGTTCACGGTCTGCTTCGCCTTCACGCCCGACGAAACGAATCACATGGCGGACATCCTGCTGCCGGATGCGACCGATCTCGAGTCCACGCAGCTGATCCGTCTCGGCAAGACGAAATTCGTGGAGCAGTTCTGGCACCACGAGGGCTGGGTGCTGCGCCAGCCGGCGGTCGCGCCGCGCGGCGATTCGCGGGATTTCACCTGGATCGCCACCGAACTCGCACGCCGTACCGGGCTGCTGGAACCGTACAACACGGCGATCAATCGCGGCGTGTGCGGCGCGAAGTTGAAGACGCCCCTGCGCGACTTCTCGCTCGAGCCGACGCGACCGCATTCGGTCGACGAGATCTGGGATGCGGTCTGCCTGGCGGCGAGCTACGATCTCACGCGCGGCGAGTCCAGTCACGGACTTGCATGGTTCAAGGAACATGGGCTGCTGACGACGCCGTTTGCGCAGTCGAACTGGTACCTGTACCCGACCCTGCGGCGCCAGAAGCTGCGCTTCGAGCTCCCCTACCAGGAGCGGCTGATGCGCTCCGGACGCGAACTCGCGCGGCGCCTGCACGAGAGCGGCATCAGCTGGTGGGACCGGCAGTTGCGCGAGTACCAGCCGCTGCCGGTGTGGCACGACTTCGCTGGCCTCTGGGAGCAGGACCTGCTGCGGCGCGGCGGGCGACCGGAGGATTTCCCTTTCTGGCTGATCACGACCAAGAGCATGCAGTACCACGCCGGCGGCAACGCGGCAATTGCCCTGATGGACGAGGTCGGGCGCAACGTTCGCGGTCACCTCGGCATCATCATCAACGCCGGCACCGCCGCGCGTCTCGGCATCAATGCCGGCGATCGGCTGGAAATTTCCTCGCCGATCGCGACCACCTGCGGACCGGCCGTCCCGGTGCAAGGCATACGGCCGGACACGCTCGTCATCGTCGGCCAATTCGACCATTGGGCTACGCCCTACGCCAAGGACCTCGGCGCTCCGAGCCTCAACACGGTGGCGCCGCTCTCGCTCGATCTCACCGACGAAAACGGTTCGGGCGCGGACCTGGTGCGGGTCGCCGTGAGGCGCGCCGCGGCCTAGGAAGCGGCCTCCGTATGGCTTCGCGGCGCGCGCCACGGCGCATGGCCGTCAGGCCTTGGGTTTGGCCAGCACCTGCTCTGCGAAACCCTCGTCGAACGCGGCTCCCTGCGCGACCAGCTGCCGGTACTTGACGAAATCGATGACGTCGATGCCGGTGGCCTTCTTGGCATCGAAGGCGTTGAAACCGAGCCACGCCTCGTGATTCATGTTGGCCGCGAGCCAGTGCCGATTGGCGAGCTTCATCTGGTCCCAAAAGAACTTCTTCTTGGCGCGGATGCCGTCGATGGATTTGATCAAGCAACCGGGAAAGAGATTCGTGAACTTCCAGACCAGTTCGTTCACGGCCGCGTCGAGTTTTGTGAAATCCGTCTTGCACCGCGCAATCAGCTCCTTCGCCGCCCGGGCTTGATCGCCCGTCACCGGCTCGCCGTAGACGATTTCACCCGCGTCGACATAGGCATCGGTGCGCACCAGCGGGTTGCGCAGCCACTCTCCGTCCCTCTTGAGCACCGGCACCACCTTGGTGACCAAATTCTTCGCCTTCATCTTGTAGGCGCTCCACATCTCGCAAGAGACGCAGTTGTACATCGCGTCCTCCATGCCGAGAAACCAAGGCAGAAAGTCGGTCGAACCCCCATCCGGCGCGCTGCCGTGCCTGGGGCCCGCCTGGCCGAACACGGCCAGGTCCGAGGCGACCGAAAGATCGGTCGCCATGCCGATTTCCTGACCGCCCGCCACCCGCAGGCCGTTGACGCGGCAAATGACCGGCTTCTTGCAATTGAGAATGCCGTCGACCATGGCGTTGAACAAGTCCATGTACTCGCCGTATTCATTGGGACGGCGCGAGTAGTAGGCCGCGTATTCAGCGGTGTTGCCGCCGGAGCAAAACGCCTTGTCGCCGACGGCCGTGAACACCACCGCCACCACTTGCCGGTCGCTGGAGGCACGCTGGAAACCGGCGATCACCGCCTTCACCATCGCGGTGGTGTAGGAATTGTACTGCGCGGGGTTGTTGAGAATGATCCACGCCGCAAACAGCCCCGGCACCGCGCCGCCCTGCGGATCGGTCACGGCGCGCTTTTCGTAAATTACCGAAGGCGGTGCGCTGCCGAAATGCTCCTCGCCGAGCAACGCGTGATCCTTGAGTTCGTCGTCCCTGCGCAGCCATTCGAGCGCCATGTTGAGTCCTCCGTAAATGCAACGTGTAAAAGTCCGCCCTCGGGTTGTTCGCGGATCGCCCGCCGCGCGCCGCCCGCCGCCCTGCGCCCGCCGGCCGCCGCCCGCCGGGTCGGGGCTGCTTGACAGTGCGCGCGATCGGCATTAAGGTAATCTAGTACCAGAATACGAAAGGAGAGTCAATCGACGCAGCCCCGGGCGCTCGAAACGGCGCCGCAACACGGCGCGCGGCGCTTGTGGCGCGCGGCGGTCGATCTAAAGATGGCGATGGCGCAAAGAACCGGTGTCTCGGTGGCAATGGTCGGCAGCGGCGGGGCCGGCGTGTTGACGACCGGCGCCATGCTGCTGCAGGCGGCCTGCGCGGCCGGTTGGAACGGGCTGCTGACGCGCTCGGTCGGACCGCAGATCCGCGGCGGCGAGGCCGCCGCGCTGCTGCGCCTCGCGACACACCCCGTCGAGTGTCTCGCCGACCACGTCGATCTGCTGGTGGGCATCGATTGGGTCAGCGCGCAGCGCTTCGAATCCGAAATCGAACTCGCCCCCGGCGGTCTGATCGTCAGCGACCCGGGCGCCGGACCGCCGCCGCCGGCGCTCAGCCCGAGCGGCGCGCGATTCATCGAATTGCGGCTATCGGAAATGACCAAAGCCAATCCCGCATGGCGCGCCAACATGATCGCGCTCGGCGCCGCGGCTCAGCTCCTTGGACTCGATGAGCGGGATCTGGCGGGCGTCATCAGGCTGCACTTCGAAGCCAAAGGCGCAGACGTCGTCGCCGCCAGCGTGGCGGCGGCGCAAGCCGGCGGCCGCGCCATGACCGAGGCGACCGGCGAATTGCGCCTCGCCCGGCCGGCGCAAGCGAACGGCAAGCGCTGGCTGATCACCGGCAACGAGGCCACCGGACTCGGTGCCTTGCGCGGCGGCGTGCGTTTCGCGGCCGCCTATCCGATCACGCCGGCGTCGGAGATTCTCGAATGGCTCGCACCCAATTTGCCCGAGGTGGGCGGGTCGCTGGTGCAGGCGGAGGATGAGCTCGCCTCCATCAATATGATCATCGGCGCCTCTTACGGCGGCGTTCCCGCGCTCACGGCAACGTCCGGGCCCGGGCTGTCGTTGATGGTCGAGGCGCTGGGCCTCGCGACCGCCGCCGAGATACCGATCGTCGTCGTCGATGTGATGCGCGGCGGGCCGTCCACCGGCATCCCGACCAAATCCGAACAGTCGGATCTGAACATCGCCGTCTATGGGATGCACGGCGACGCGCCGCATCTGGTGATTGCGCCGCAATCCGTGACCGACTGCCTGCTCGCAACCCAGTGGGCCACGTTTCTCGCCGAGACGCTGCAAACTCCGGCGATCGTCTTGTCGGATCAATCCCTGGGCCAGACCCAGGCGGCGGTCAGTCGGCCCGCCGATCTCGCCTTCATCGGCGAGCGGCTGCGCGCCACCGATTTCGCGACGCCCTACCTGCGCTATGCGCTCGGCGGCAGCGGCGTCTCGCCGATGGCGATCCCCGGGACGGCGGGCGGCCAGTACACGGCCGACGGATTGACCCACACGGAACGCGGCATTCCGACCAGCAGCGCCCGCGAGCACCGCGCGCAGCTCGACAAGCGCCGGGAGAAAATCGAACGCTACGCGTACGGCGCGCTGTGGGCAACGCTGGAAGGCGAAGGCGACGCCGCCGTGATTACCTGGGGATCGCTGACCGGCGTGGCGCGCGAGGCCGTTGCGCGCGCGCGCGCCGACGGCCACCGGGTCCGCTTGATCGCACCGCGCCTGCTGTTGCCGACGCGCGCCGACGAAATGGCCGCGGCGCTCGACGGAGTCAAGCGCCTGCTGGTCGTCGAGCAGACCCACAGCGCGCAATTTCATCGCTTTCTGCGCGCGCACTACACGCTGCCGCAAGAGACGTCGGTTTTCCATCGGCCGGGGCCGCTGCCGATCCGCCCTGGCGAGATCTATCGGCAACTCACCGCAGGAGCGAGCCCATGAACGCCACCGCGCCGCTTGCCTGCAAGCCTGGCGACTACAAATCGCAAATCAAGCCGATCTGGTGCCCCGGTTGCGGCGACTACCATGTACTGATGGCGCTGACCCGGGCCTTGGCGGCGCTGGGCTTGCCGCCGGAACGGATCGCCGTGATCTCCGGAATCGGCTGCTCTTCGCGGATTCCGGCCTACACCAACTGCTACGGATTCCATGGCGTCCATGGACGATCGCTGCCCCTCGCCGCCGGGCTGAAGATCGTACGTCCGGATCTGACCGTCATCGTAGCGAGCGGCGACGGCGACGGCTATTCGATCGGCGGCAACCATTTCCTGCACGCGTGCCGGCGCAATGTCGACCTCACTTACCTGGTGATGGACAACCACATTTACGGCATGACAAAGGGTCAACCGTCGCCGACCACCGAGCCGGACTTCGATACCGCGCTGACGCCGGGCGGCACGGGCGTGAGGCCTTTCAATCCGCTCGTGATTGCGCTCGCCTCGGGCGCCAACTTCGTGGCCCGGGCCTATGCCGGCAATCCACGCGAAACCGCCGACATCATCGTCTCGGCGGTACGCCACCCCGGCTTCTCGTTCGTCGAGATCCTCAGTCCGTGCGTCACCTACCGGCCGGACCAGCGGGCGTGGAAAGAGCGCGTGCATACGGCGCCGGTCGAGGCAACCGACGACGCAGCGCGGGCCGCACGCCGCCTGATGACCGACGACGGCTTCAATCTGGGCGTGCTCTTCCGCGGCGATCGCCATCCTTTCCAGCCGGCGGCAGCCGTCGCGCGCGCCGATCGAGCCGATCTCGAGAAGGGATTTGAAATATGAGCGACGCGGCGGCCATCCAGGCGATTGACTCCCCGGCGACGCTCATTGCAGTCGCCTATGAAATCGAAACCGATGCGGTGGAGCGCTACAAGCTGCTCGCCGAACAGATGGAAACGCACAACAATCCCGAGCTGGTGCGCATCTTTCTCGATCTGGCGCGCGCCGAGGGGCTGCACGCCGAGCAGATTCGGCGCGCGGCCGGCGATTTGGGCGTAGAAGCGCGCCGCGGCCCGATCGGCGCCTGGCGCACCGACAGCCCGGAGTCCGCCGATTTGAGTTCGGCCCATTATCTCATGAGGCCGCGGGACGCGTTGCTGATGGCCCTCGCCGGCGAGCAGCGTGCGCTCGCTTTCTACACCGAGCTCGCCGCGGCCAGCAACGATGCGCTGGTGAAGAAACTCGCCGCGGACTTCGCCGAGGAGGAACGCGAACACGTCGAACTGTGCCACCGGCTGCTGCTGCGCTACTCGCCGACGGCCGGCGCGGCCGACGCCGACGATCCGGACCCGCCGCTCGCGGTCGACTGAGCCGGCGCGGTTTTCGTGAATGACGGCAGCCGCCGCGTGCTTTCTTGACTAATATAGAGTATTCTGGTACTTCAATACCTTAATACGGATACCCAGCCGCGGCAAGGGTAGTTCGGGAGCCGCAGGGCGGAGGGGCGATGAAAGCGACACGGTGGCAAATGACCGGACCGGGCGCGCCGCTGGCGGCGGCCGAGTTCGAGCCCGTGGCGGGCGCGGGCGAGGTCATCGTCGCGGTTGCCGGCTGCGGCGTGTGCCATACGGATCTCGGTTTCTATTACGAGGGCGTGCGCACCAATCATCCGCTGCCCCTGTGCCTCGGACACGAGATCAGCGGCCGGGTCGTGGCCTGCGGCCCCGGCGCGCAAGCCTGGCAGGGCCAATCGGTGATCGTCGCCGCCGTGATTCCTTGCGGTGAGTGCGATGCCTGCCGCCGCGGCCGGGAAACCATTTGCCCTCGGCAAAGAATGCCGGGCAACGATCTGCACGGCGGCTTCTCCACGCACGTCGTCGTGCCGGTCCGCGGGCTATGCCCGATCGACGCCGCACGCCTGCCGGCCGTGGGCTTGGACCTCGCCGGCGCCTGCGTGATCGCCGACGCCGTGACGACGCCCTACCAAGCCGTTACCCAGGCCGGCGTGGGCGCGGGCGACCTCGTGATCGTCAACGGCGTCGGCGGCGTCGGCGGCTACTGCGCGCAGATTGCCGCGGCGTTCGGCGCCACGGTGGTCGTCATCGACGTGGACGACGAGAAGCTCGCGGCGCTGCCGGAACCGGCGGCCGCGCTGCGGATCAACGCGCGCGGCGCGGCGCCGCGGGATCTGAAGGCGTCCATCCAGACTTTCGCCAAGGCGCGCGGGCTGCGCGACAGATCCGAGTGGACGATATGCGAATGCTCCGGCACGCGGGCCGGTCAGGAGACCGCGTTCGGTCTCTTGAACCACGGCGCGACGCTGGCCGTCGTCGGTTTCACGATGGACAAGGTGCAGGTGCGGCTGTCGAACCTCATGGCCTTCCATGCGCGCGCCTTGGGCAACTGGGGCTGTCCGCCGGCCCTGTATCCGCCGGCCATCGAACTCGTGCTGACCGGCCGTGTGCGGGTCAGTCCTTTCATCGAGCACCGGCCGCTCGAGCAGATCAATGCGGTGTTCGATGCGGTCCACCGCGGCGAGCTCAAACGCCGCGCCGTGCTGGTGCCCGGGCCGCCTGCGCCATGAACGCCCCGCTCACCGTCTGGCTGGAAGAGCAGAACCGGCTGCTGCGGCTGCGGCTGGCGCGGCCCAAGGCCAATCTGATCGACGCGCCGCTGATCGCCGCTCTCGATGCGGCGCTCGCCGCTCATCTGGCCGCGCCCGAGCTGACGGCGGTGCTGATCGATGCCGAGGGACCGCACTTCAGTTTCGGCGCGAGGGTCGAGGAACATCTGCCAGCCCATTGCGCCGCGATGCTCGCGAGCCTGCACCGCGTCCTCAAGCGCCTGATCGAGTCACCGGTGACGGTGCTCATCGCCGTACAGGGCAAGTGTTTGGGCGGCGGTCTGGAACTCGCCCTCGCCGGACACCGGCTGTTCGTCGCCGAGGATGCAGAACTCGGCCAGCCGGAAATCCGGCTCGGCGTCTTCGCGCCGGCCGCGTCCTGTCTGCTGCCGGAAATCATCGGTGTGGCACGGGCCACGGACCTGCTGTTGTCCGGCCGGACGATCGGCGCGGCCGAAGCGATCGGCTTGGGGTTGGCCCAAGCGATCGGCGCCGAGCCGGCGACCGCGGCGCTCGCCTACTTCACCGCGCATCTGCAGCCGCAAAGCGCGGCATCTCTGCGCTATGCCGTGCGCGCCGCCCGCTTCGATTTCGCGGCGCGCGTCGGCGCGAAGCTCGATGCCGTGGAGCGGCTCTATCTCGAGGAACTCATGATCACGCGGGATGCGGTCGAAGGCCTGCAGGCCTTCCTCGGCAAACGGCCCGCCCGCTGGGAGCACCATTAGCCATGCCTGAAACCGCAGCCATCATCGATCGGGCCACCGCGCTGTTCGATGACCTGAACTTCGGCGCGGCGCGGGAATGGAAAGCCGCCGAGCCGGGCCGCAAGGTCGTGGGCTATCTGCCGATCTACGTGCCGCGCGAGCTGATCCACGCGGCCGGCATGCTGCCTCTCGGCATCGTCGGCGGCGGCGATCAGCTCGAAGTCATCCACGGCGACGCCTACTACCAGAGCTACATCTGCCGCATCCCGCGCTCGACGATCGAGCTCGGCGTGTCCGGCAGGCTGAATTTCGTCGACGCGATGCTGTTCCCGTCGATCTGCGACGTGATGCGCAACCTGTCGGGGATGTGGAAGCTGATGTTTCCGCAGGTCTACACGCGCTATTTCGACGTACCGCAAAATTACCGCGACGACATCGGCGGCAACTACTACGTCAACGAACTCGCCGAGCTGCGCCACGAACTCGGGACTCTGCGCGGCGCGCCGATCACGGATGACGAGCTCAACGCATCGATCGCCGTCTACAACGAGAACCGCGGCCTGGTCAACGAACTGTACGGCTACCGCATCGCCGAGCCCTGGCAGGTTCCGGCGACCGAGGTGTATTTGTTGATGCGCGCCGGCCTCGTGCTGCCGGTCGAGCAGCACTCGGACATGCTGCGCGATTACCTCGGCGCGGCGCGGCGGCGCGCGCGGCCGCGGCGCGACAACTGCCGCATCGTGCTGACCGGAGTGTTTTGCGAACAACCACCCCTCAATCTGATCAAATCGCTGGAACTGTCGGGATGCTATGTGGTCGACGACGACCTGCTGCTGGTGACCCGCTGGCTGACGGCCGACGTCCCCACGCAGGGCGATCCGCTGCGCAATCTGGCGCTCGCCTTCTTGCACCACTCCGAGTCGACTGCGGCCAAGTACGAGCCCAGCCAGAAGGAGAAGGGTCAGTATTTGGTGCGCGCCGTGCGCCGCGCGAATGCCGAGGGGGTGATCTTCGCAAGCCCGAGCTTCTGCGACCCGGCGCTGCTCGATCGGCCCATGCTGCAGCACGTGCTGGGCGCGGCGGGAGTCCCCTACGTGATGTTCAAGTACTCCGAGAACTCGGGGCAGATGCAGCCGATCCGCGAGCAAGCGGGAACATTCGCCGACTCGATCAAACTGTGGAGCTCACAATGAACACGACCGCTGCGGCGGCGAAAGCCCCCGTCAAGGCCCCCGTCAAGGCCCCCGTCAAGGCCGCGGAAAAAGACGCGTCCATGCAGAAACAGAAGCAGATGATGGCCGCGCACTACGAGCGGTTGACCGATGCGCCGCAGAGCGGCGCCAAGGTCTGCAGTA
>Ga0307373_10000860_pt1 | contig 58372 bp, 54 predicted proteins | sample OX2MG_FD_202534 | JGI IMG/M metagenome (GOLD analysis project Ga0307373, IMG submission 202534) | Soil microbial communities from Risofladan, Vaasa, Finland - OX-2 | ecosystem: Environmental > Terrestrial > Soil > Coastal area > Acid sulfate soil | place: Finland: Risofladan, Vaasa | collected... | reverse complement strand
GGTGTCCCGCGCTGAACTGGTTCGCCGGCTGATCGATCAGGGGCTGGGCGACCCGATCCCCGACCTGGACGCTGACCTCCGCGCCATCTCTGACTCATTCGCGGCCTGGGAGGGCGCGCCGGCGCCGTGGACTCGCGGGGTGGACCGGCGCCAGCGCCACCTGGACCGGGTGCGCCGGCTCTGATCCTGGTCGACAGCGACGTCCTCATCGCCCACCTCCGGGGGCGGGCCGAAGCCACGGACTGGCTGCTGCGGGCTCGGCGAGACCAGGGTCGGCTCCAGGCCAGCGCCGTGAGCGTGGCCGTTGTCGGGGGCGGGATTCGCTCCGGAGAGCGCCGGGTGGTCAGTCGCCTGCTGTCTACCCTCCAGGTCTGGCCAGTCGATGAACCGGTCGCCTGGGCGGCCGCGGAGCTGACCCGGACCTACCGCCGATCACACTCGGGGATCGGCCTCGGCGACTATCTGATCGCTGCGACCGCCCTGGTCGGGGGCTTTGAACTGGCCACTCTCAATGTGCGCCACTTTCCCATGTTCGCTGGACTCAAGTCGCCCTTCTGAAGCTCGGGGGCCGCCACTGCCCGGGGTTACTGAAAAGTTCGCCGGGCTCCCGGTCGATCGGTGCTCAGCTACAGGTGCTCCGCCGGGTCAGCCTGGACGAGGTCTCGCGAAGCCAGACCGAGGACGACACCCTCGTGGTCCAGGGGCCCCTGGTCATCGACGCCGCGGCGCACACCGCTGCTCTGGACAGGCGCCGGCTGCGGCTGACCCGCAGGGAAGCCCGAGCTGCTGACCATGCCGGCCCGCCATCCGGGGAGGACCTACACCCGAGACTCGCTCCTCGACGAGGTCTGGGGCAGTGATTACCAGGGCTTGGATCGCGCGGTCGACACCCAGGTGGTGCGGCTCCGCCGCAAGCTGGGAACCTTCGGCGATCGCATCGAGGCGGTCTGGGGGATCGGCTACCGGCTGCGCTCGGGGCCGGTCGGCTGACCTGCAGCTGACATGGTTCCGACACCGAGCCCTGCGACACTGCCGCCATGGACTCAGGAACCACCGTGCTGGCGACCCATGAGCTGACCAAGCGCTTCGGGACCCAGCTGGCCGTCGACGGGCTCACCCTGGAGGTCAAGCAGGGCGAGATCTTCGGCTTCCTGGGACCCAACGGGGCGGGCAAGACCACCACAATGAGGATGGCGCTGGGGCTGATCAGGCCCAGCTCCGGCTGGGTCGAACTGTTCGGCCAGAACGTCGCCACCGCCTCGGGCCGTGTGCTGCCCCAGGTGGGTCCTCTGGTGGAGACGCCCGCCCTCTACTCGCACCTCAGTGGCCGCGACAACCTGCGCGTCTTTGCCGCCGAGCTGGGCGGCGTGGGCTCGCGGCGGATAAGCGAGCTTCTGGAACTCACCGAACTCACCTCCCGGCAGAAGAGCCGGGTCTCGACCTGCTCCCTGGGGATGCGCCAGCGCCTGGGCCTGGCGGTGGCCCTGCTCCATGACCCACAGCTGCTGATGCTCGACGAGCCTGCCAACGGGCTCGATCCCGCCGGCATCAAGGAGACCCGGGCACTGCTGCGTCGGCTTCGTGACCAGGGCAAGACCGTGTTCATCTCCAGCCACGTGCTGGGCGAGGTGGAGCGGGTCTGCGACCGGGTCGCCATCCTGAGGAAGGGGCGGCTCGCCTACCTGGGCGAGATCGGCCAGCTGCGCGAGGCACCCGGCACCTTCCGGCTCGAGGTGGCCGATCTCGAAGGTGCCCTGCAGTGGCTGACCTCCCAGCCCTGGGGGGCGTCGGCAACTCGCGACGGCGACCAGGCGATCATTGCGCCATCACCCAGCGGCCGAGGCTCCGACCTCAACCTGCAGCTGTGCCAGGCGGGATTCCCGCCCGAGAGCTTCTCGGCTCAGCAACGCGATCTCGAGGAGGTCTTCCTGGACCTGACCGGAGGTGACCAGTGAGCGCCGCGCCCGACCTCGGGCTTCCGGTGACCCAGGCGGCCACCAGGGCTCCCCATCCCAGCTTGGCCAACGCCCTCTCGGCGGAGCTGCTCAAGCTCCGCCGCCAGCGCTCGACCTGGGTTCTGGGCGGACTGGGAGTCGTCGCCCTGGCGCTGGTGCTGCTGGTGGGCTCGACGTCCAACAGCGTGCATGTCGGGCTGCTCCACCACTCGGGCTCTGAGTTGGACCAGTGGCTGGGAGTGCTCGAGGGGGTCTTTGCAGCGGGTGCAGGGATCGCCCTCCTGATCCTCGGCTCCAGGCTGATGGGAATGGAGTTCGGGCTGGGCACGATGAGGGTCGTCCTGGCCCGGGGCACCGGCCGGGGAACGCTGCTGGGCGCCAAGCTGCTGGCGATGGCGGTGCTGGCTCTGGTGTTCCTGATCTGCTACATGGTGCTGGCGGGGATCGGCACCACCCTGGCAGTCCTGCACCAGACCGGGTCGCTCACCCTGATCACCCTCCCTCCGGCCGGGGTCTTGCACCACGTGCTGATCGCCACCCTGGCCGCCGCGATCAGCTCGCTTACCTGCGTGGTGGTGGCGGTGACGGTCGCAACTCTGACCCGCTCGCTCTCGGCCGCGACCGCGGTGGCGCTGGTGTTCTTCCCGGTCGACAACGCCCTGGTGGTGATCCTGAGCCTGATCGAGCGGGCGACCCGGATCGCGGCCCTTTCCCACGTGTCCGCCTTCCTCCTGGGCCCGACCCTCAACCACCTCCCCCTCCTGCTCAAGGTGGAGGCCCGGGCACCCTTTGCGATACCCAGCGTCCATGTCGGTCTCACCCAGACCTACCTGGTGGTGGCCGGATGGGTGGTTGGCTTGGCCTCGCTGGCGGCGCTCTCGCTCCGCCGACGCGACGTGCTCTCCTGATCCGATCCGGCCTGGGCAAGGGCAGAGGCGCGGACCTGGCCCTCTCCGTCGGTGCGGAGCCACCGAGCTAAAGCCGGTGGATGCTCACGTCGGAGTTTCGGGCCAGGGCCTCGAAGTCCAGGTCGCGATGGAGAGCTGGGATTTTCTGCCCTGATGGCCATTGCACGGTTCAGGTGTTTCACACGCTCTCCGCCTTGCCGGCAGCGTCGGTAGAGGACCGCTGCCGTCTTGTAGCCCTGGAGCAGGCAGCGGCGCATCTGGACCTGTCCCCGCAGGGCGCCCTGGCGCTGGTGCGGATCGAGTGGGGCCACCACTGGCCACGGTTACCGCTTGCTGGTATACCTCTCCTGCTGCTTACAGGCCGCTCGTTGACACAAGCCAGAACTCATGTCACGATCCAATGTGTTCCCGTGCCCCAGCTTGGACGCGCCCCCGCGGCCCGGGACTGAATCGGGTGGTGCTGGAGGCGACCTGCGATGAGTAATACAGTCGGGACGGTCCAGGGAAGTGAGGCGAAGGTCGCTCCAAGTCCCTCAGCGTTGCCCCTCGTCCCTCACTTCATTGGCGGTAAGCCTGACCAGGGCGAGTCGGGCCGTCGCAGCCCGGTCTTCAATCCGGCGCAGGGAGTTGCCATTGCGGAGGTACCGCTGGCCGACCCCGAGGAGGTCAACCGAGTCGTCGCGGTCTCCCGGGCGGCCCAGCTGGTCTGGGGTCGCTTCAGTCTCAGCCGCCGGACCCAGGTGCTCTTCTCGTTTCGCGAGCTCCTGGTCAGCCGGCGCGAGGAGCTGGCCGCGCTCATCACCAGGGAGCACGGCAAGGTGCTGGCGGACGCTCTGGGCGAGGTATCGCGCGGCATCGAGAACGTTGAGTTCGCCTGTGGGCTGACGGAGCTGCTCAAAGGAGGGCACAGCCTCGACGCCTCGACCGGAGTTGACGTACACGAGTTGAGACAACCGGTGGGAGTGGTCGCCGGCATCACCCCATTCAACTTCCCGGCGATGGTTCCCCTCTGGATGCTGAGCAACGCGATTGCCTGCGGCAACAGCTTCATCCTCAAGCCCAGCGAGAAGGACCCGAGTGCTTCGGTACTGATCGCCGAGCTGTTCTTGGAGGCGGGCCTTCCCGCCGGAGTTTTGAACGTCATCCAGGGTGACCAGCTGACCGTCGAGTGCCTGCTCGACCACCCGGATGTCGACGCGGTCAGCTTCGTCGGCTCGACTCCGATCGCCCGCTCCATCTACCAGAGGGCGGCCGCCAGCGGCAAGCGGGTGCAGGCTCTGGGCGGCGCCAAGAACCACATGGTGGTGCTCCCTGACGCTGACCTGGAGATGACCGCCGATGCCGCGGTCTCGGCTGCCTACGGTTCGGCGGGGGAGCGGTGCATGGCGGTCTCGGTGGTGGTCGCCGTGGGAGCCGTCGCCAACCCCCTGGTGGAAGCGATCGCCAAGCGCGTGCACGAGCTGAGAATCGGCGACGGCACGGATATCCAGTCGGAGATGGGACCCTTGGTGACCGGACCACATCGGGAACGGGTGGCCTCCTTCGTCGAGCTGGGACGCGAAGAGGGTGCCAAGGTGGTGGTCGACGGTCGACAGCGCGAGTTTGAAGGTAGCGGATTCTTTCTCGGAGGTTCACTGCTCGACGATGTGCGCCCGGGGATGCGGGTCTACGACGAGGAGATCTTCGGGCCGGTGCTGGGCGTGGTTCGGGTCGCCAGCTACGAGGAGGCGTTGGCGGTGGTCAACCAGAATGCGTATGGCAATGGGGCGGTCATCTTCACCAGGGACGGCAGCTCCGCGCGGACCTTCTCCCGCGACGTCGAGGCTGGGATGGTCGGGATCAACGTCCCCGTCCCCGTCCCGGTTTCCGCCTATTCCTTCGGCGGCTGGAAGGGCTCGCTCTTCGGCGATAGCCATATCTATGGCCCGGAGGGAATCCACTTCTACACCAGGACCAAGGTGGTGACCACCCGGTGGCCCGACCCGAGCAAGAGCCAGATCGACCTCGGATTCCCCGGGACCCGATAACCTCGATCCGGCTCCGTTCGCTACCCCGGCGCCGCGGCCAGGATTGCGGTCGGCTGTGGCGTCTGGCTCGAAGCTCACCCGGCCTCGAGCGGCGGGAAGTCCCCCAGAACCTCGAACTGGCCGTGGTGGTTGTCGCCGAGGAGGTGGACGCGAACCCGCCTCAGGTGCAGCTGCATCGCCTGCTGAGCGGCGGCAGGATCCCTTTCGACCAGGGATTTGACGATGGCGTGGTGATCCGCGCGGTAGATCTCGCGGCGCTCCTCGGTCGAGTTGCGAAGCTTGAGTCCCCCCCAGCCAGGCTGGGTCCGGGCAGAGGCGATCATCTCCCCGATCCGAATCAGGAAGTGGTTGTGGGTCGCCGCCGCCAGGCTGCCATGCAACGCCTTATCCCACGCCTCCCACGAGAGATAGTCTGAGGCGGTAGCGCCCCCCCGCAGACAGCGCTCCATCTCGGAGAAATCCGCGCTGGTGGCCGACATTACGACCAGGCCCATCAGCTGAGGCTCGAAGAGCCCCCTGACCATCATGATCTCGATCGGGCTCGTGACGAAGGGCTGGGTCGGGAAGAGGAGGCTGCCTTCTCCACCCGGCGCGAGGTAGGTGCCGCGGCCGACCTGCCGTACCAACCGGCCCTGGGCCTCCATCAGCCCCAGGGCCCGACGAACCGCCGCCCGACTCACGCCGGCGGTCAGAGCCAGCTGGCGCTCCGTGGGTAATCTGCCCCCCGGGCCTAGACGACTCTCCACAATTTCTCGCTCGACCGCCACCGCCACCCTCGCCTCATCGGCGAGAGCTGGCCGTTGCCGAGCTGAGTCCAGGCTTTTCACCTCAACCCGCAGGCTGGGCACAGGCCCTGGGGCACCGCTCTCTTCACCTTGACAACGGATTGTGCCATGCCGCAGGATACCTCCCCAGATGACCAACTCAACCAAGTATGCCACATGAGCGTGATTGGTTGGAGTGGTTGCGAAGTGGGATTGGTCGGCCCTTCCGCTGGTGCGGACGAAGTTCGGGGGACTGCCGGGCGTTCTCGCAGTCCCGCCGGGCGCGCTCCCGGACCTGACTGAGGGCGCCAGTCCCGTCTCGAGAAGCGGAATGCCAACCGGTCAGCTCGAAGTCTCGTCGAGCCAGGAGTCGGTGACGAAGCCGGTATTTACGCCGAGGTGGTCAAGGAGGGAAACCAGTGGTGAAGCCTAGAGTGTTGGCGGTCGGCGCGGCGGCCGCGCTTGGCGCGGTGCTGGCGGGCTGCGGCGCGACCGCAGCCACCAAGGGGCCGCTGGTCGTCGCGGGGGTGATCGCGATCACCGGAACGAGCAGCTTTGAAGGTTCGAACCAATATGACGGCATTCCACCCGCGATCTATGAGATCAACCACGATGGGGGGGTGCTGGGGCACAAGTTGGTGTTCAAGGGAGTGGACACCAGAGGGGATCCGGCCGACGCCCTGCCCGCCGTGCAGCAACTGCTGGCCACCTCCAACAACCTGGTGGCGGTGGCGGGCCCCGACACGGGGTCGGCGCCGACCATCGTGCCGGTGCTGAACAGCGCCCACATTCCGATGATGGCGGTGGCAGGGGAGTCGGTCTACGACCACAACACCGCCCCGTACTTCTGGCGACTCTTCGCGCCCGACTCCGCCAACGGCATCGCCATGGGGCTCTGGGCTAAGCAGAAGTCCTTCACCCGGGTGGCAGCCGTGTTCGCCACCGACCCTGGTTCGCAGGGCGACCTTCCCGGGGTGCTCGCCAGCCTGAAGGCCCTCCATATCCAGCTGGTCGCCAACATCTCTCTGACCCCTGACCAGAGTTCCTACCAGTCCTCAGTCAGCCAGCTCATCCAGGCCCACCCCGACGTGATCATGACCGAGTCCGACGGCGGCACCGCCGGGACCTTCTTCGGCGAACTCAAGTCGCTCGGGGGGTTGGTACCGATCATCGGGACCCTGGCCACCTACACTCCACCCTGGCTGACCGCGGTCCAGAGCGCTATCGGTGCCGCCGACATGCGCCAGGACTATGCCGGGCTGATCACCGCCCCGTCGAAGCCCACCGCCGCGGTCACCGCCTGGGACCAGGCGGTGAAGGGAGCGAAGTCCAAGCTGCCGGTCTCGGTCCATGCGGCTCAGAACAATCCGTTCGGAGTCACTTACTACGACGGCATGATCGCAGTGGCACTGGCCATGGTTGCGGCGAAGAGCACCAACCCGGTTGACTTCAACAAAAAGATCGCATCGGTGTGCAATCCCGGCCCGGGCAAAAAGGTGGTCTACAGCTTCGCCCAGGGGGTCGCGGCCTTGAAAGCGGGCAAGCAGATCTCCTACTTCGGAGCCACCGGATTGATCAAGTTCGACAAGTACCACAACTCCTTCGGCGGGATGGAGGCGGTAACCAGTTCTGCCTCCGGAAGCACCATCAAATTGGGATCGGTGAGCGTGGCCTCCATCGAAGCGGTACATGTGAAGGGAGTCGCGTGACCTGATGGGACAGCTCCTGGCATCCTCGGCGGACGGGATCGTGGTGGCAGCGATCCTCGCCGTGGCGGCCATGGGGTTCACCCTTCAGTTCGGGTTGACCAACGTGATCAACCTGAGCTTCGGGGCGGTGATGACCATTGGCGGCTTCACTGCCTACCTGGCCAACGTGGCGCACCTGAACGCATGGCTGGGGATGCTGCTTGGAGGGGTGGCGGGCGCGGTCGCCACCGTCGCGCTGGGGCGCGGCGTATTGCGGCTCTACGCGCGCCGCCGGACTCAGCTCTTCGAGATGATGATGGTGACTCTGGGTATGGGCCTGGTCATCGATTACGGCCTGCAGGCAATCTCCCAAAACGCGATCTATGGGTACACGGTTCTGAGGGGGGCTCCCCTCCGCATGGGTCCGATCGCGGTGACCCCGATCGAGGTCGGGATCATCGTGATGGCCTTGGTGATACTGGTAGCCGCCGAGGCAGCCCTGAAGTTCACCAAGCTGGGCAAGGCTCTCCGCGCCACGGCGGTCGAGCCGAGCCTGGCTCGGTCGTGCGGGATCCAGACCGGCCGGGTGGTGCTGATCACCTGGACGGTCAGCGGGTTTCTCTGTGGGATCGCTGGGGTGGTGTACATCATCAGCACCCAAAGCGTCGACTACTCAACCGGGGAACTCTTCCTCCCATTGGTAATCGCGGCCGCGATTCTGGGTGGCGTGGGTTCAATTAGGGGAGCGGTGGTGGCCTCACTGGTGATGGGCCTAGTCACCGAGATCGTGGCCGGGTACGGTGGTGCCGCGTACAGTACCGTGGCCGGATTCGCCATCCTCGTGGTCGTCCTGCTCGTCCGGCCGGGCAGCGTATCCGGGGGTGCGGAGGACCGGCAGCTTGTGCTGTGACCTCTCCCTTGCCTCGGGACCAATCGCTCGCACCGGAGCCGGCCCGGGCGGGAACCGGTCAGGGGCCAAGGGGCGGCTGAAGGCGTGAACGCCTGGGGCTTCTACGTCGCCACCTTGCTGATCTACTTCGGGGTGGATCTACTTTCGGGAATCTCTTTGAACCTGCAGTTCGGCTACGCCGGCGTCGTCAACTTCGGATACGTCGTATTTCAGGCGGTCGGCGCATACGCCGCTGCCGTGGTGGTACTCGGCCCGAGCGGAGGGGTGGCCTCGTTTCAACAGTACGTGTTCGGGGCACGGCTCGCATTCCCGCTGGACCTTTTGGTAGCCGCGGCGGCAGGAGGCCTGGTGTCTTTGGCGATCGGTATGTTCAGCCTGCGCCGGATGCGACGTGACTACCAGGCGGTGGTGCTGCTAATCGTCTCGCTGATCGCCATCCAGCTGGTGTCCGCCGACGTACCCCTGTTCAACGGCGCCAACGGTCTGACTGGTGTCGGCTGGCCCCTCGGCCAGCTGCTGGGAATCTCCGCCACTTCCAGTCCCTGGATTTACGCGGCCTGGGTACTGGCGATCTGTGCTGCTGTATTCGTCGGTGTCACCTGGTTGTCCCGGTCGCCGTGGGGACGTTCCCTGCGGGCGATGCGAGACAACGAGGCGGCAGCCTCGGCGATGGGATTAAACATCACCGCCCTCCGGCTCCAGGTCTTCGTGCTGGGAGGAGCTATCGCCGGACTGAGCGGTGGCCTGTTGGTGGAGTACATCGGGGCCTGGTCTCCGGGGGCCTGGGGATATGCCGAAACCTTCGTCATCTTCACCGCCATCTTCGTGGGCGGAGTGGGCAACTATCGCGGGGTGGTCATCGGCGTCCTGCTGGTGCCGGTGATCTTCCTGGAGATTCCTAGATTCCTGCCTGCCATCGGCTATCCCGGGCTCATCGATTCTCTCCAATGGGTGGCTATCGGACTGGCCTGGATGCTCTGCCTGCTCTTCCGACCCCAGGGGATACTTCCGGAGAAACGACTCAGGGTGGGCCGACCCGTGGGCCCTCCCGAGACCGCGGTCGCGCCCGCGGAAGGCGCTATCTAGAGATGTCGACGCCCCTACCCGCGACCGCCACAGGCCCTGATCCGGTCCTGGTGGCCCGGGACGTGGTGGTCAGCTACGGCGGAGTCCATGCCGTGGACCAGGTGTCTGTAAATATCAGCCCGGGAGGCATCATCGGGATCATCGGGCCGAACGGGGCCGGGAAGTCCTCCTTCCTCGGGGCGCTGGGGGGCCAGGTGAAAAGAAGCGGTGGAGTGATCACTCTGAGCGGTCAGGACATCAGCAGCCTGCTCCCCCACCAGCGCGCTCGCCTGGGCCTGGCTCGCACCTTCCAGACGACGAGCGAGTTTGGCCGTATGACGGTATTCGAGAACCTGGTTACAGCGGCGGAAGGCGACCGGGGCGCATCGCTGAAATCGGTCGTGCTTCACCCCCGGCGCACCAAGATGAGAGAGCATGCGGCGGCGGAGCACGCGTGGGAGGTGCTGCGACGGTTCGAGATGGAACGGACCGCGAACCACTATGGCCGCGAGCTGAGTGGCGGACAGCGCCGCCTGGTCGAGATCATGCGTTGTCTGATGCGGTCGCCTAAGGTGCTCTTGCTGGACGAACCGATGGTGGGAGTCGCCCCCCACCTGACCCACAAGCTGGTCGACGACCTGCGCGCGATCGGAAGAGACGGACTCGGCATCCTGATCGTCGAGCACGCCCTGGAGGTGGTCCGGCAACTCTGCGACCAGGTCGTGGTCATGGCCCTGGGCAAGGTGATCGCGTCAGGCAGCTTCGAGGAGGTGGTGCAGGACGCGACGGTCCAGGCCGCCTACCTGTCGTAACTGCCAGGAAGCGGAGGGGAATAGTGGCCGGCTGCGGGAGGAGGTTTGATCGTGCCCGGTCGTGAGGCGCCCTTCCTGGTGGGGACCGGCATCACCGCGGGCTACAGCCAGGTGCCGGTGGTGCGCGACATCAGCATCGAGGTTGGGCTCGGCGAGATAGTTGTCATCATCGGCCCCAATGGGGCAGGCAAGAGCACGTTGGTCAAAGCCATCACCGGCGAGCTCGAACTGATCAGCGGTGAGCTGCGTTTGGGCGAGTTCGGAATCACGCGGCTCCGCGAGGACGACCGAATGGTCAAGGGCATGGGCTACGTGCCGCAGCTGCGTGATGTGTTCCCCACCCTGACCGTGATGGAAAACCTCGAGATGGGAGCGTTCCGGCTCGGCAAGCAGGCGACCACAGAGCGGGTCGAGGTGGTGCTCGAGACCTTCCCGGCGCTGCGCCCGCTCCGACGTCGCGTCGCCCGGACACTCAGCGGCGGTGAACAGAAGATGCTGGGCATCGCCCGAGCCCTGATGCCTGATCCCAAGCTGCTCATCCTGGACGAACCCACCGCCAACCTTGCACCCCAGGTGGCGACCCACGTCCTCCGAGACATCGTGGCCAGCCTGGCCGAGGGAGGCCGGGCCGTCCTGCTGATCGAGCAACGCGTCACCCTCGCCCTGGAGGTGGCGTCCTGGGGATACGTGCTCACCGACGGTCAGCTGCGGGTGGACCGCAGCGCCAAGGAGCTCCTCGATATGCCTGACCTCGGAGTCCTGTTCCTGGGGATGTCGCAGTCCGGCGCAGTCTCGGCTAAGGGTCACTAGTCATGGCCAGTCTGAGCTCCGTCGGAGTCGCGTCTGGGTTGCTCCTCGATGGCCGCGAGGAGCCGGGTCACGATGCCGTCCTGGAGATCTGCAATCCCGCCACCGGAGCCCACCTCGCCAACGTGCAGAGCGCGAACGAGGCGGACATCGACCGGGCGGTGCAAGGCGCCCGACGAACCTTCGAGAGCGGCGTATGGACGGACCTTCCGATCCAAGAAAGGTCTCAGGTGTTGCATCGATTGGCCCGGTTGATCGAGGGGAATCTAGACGAGCTCTACCGACTGGAGACCAGCAACAATGGTCGCCCGCTGACCGAGACCAAGGCGCAGATCGGCCGGCTACCCGAGTGGTACCGGTACAACGCCGCCCTGCTGCTGGCAGACCGCACCGCGGTTGTTCCTATGGCCGGACCGTATCACTCGTACCTGCAGCGGTTCCCACTCGGAGTGGCCGGAATCCTCTCCTCTTTCAATCATCCCCTGATGATTGCGTCCAAGAGCCTCGCCCCAGCGCTGGCAACTGGCAACAGCGTGGTCCTCAAGCCCTCCGAGCAGACCCCTCTGACCGCCCTCCTTTTGGGCCAATTGGCGCTCGAGGCGGGGCTGCCTCCAGGCGTATTGAACGTCACACCGGGTCGAGGGCCGGTAGCTGGATCGGCATTGGTGTCCCATCCGCTGGTCGCCAAAGTGTCGTTCACTGGTGGCACCGAGGTGGGCCGCCAGGTGGCGATCGCAGCGGCAGGCCGCTTCGCCAAATGCACCGTTGAGTTGGGCGGAAAGACCCCGGTGCTCGTATTCGCGGATGCCCCCGTCGTCGCGGCAGCGCAGGGAGCCGCCTTCGCGGCGTTCATCGGCGCCGGGCAAACCTGCATCGCCGGGAGTCGCTTCCTCGTACAGGCCAAGATCTACGACGACTTCGTCGCAGCGTTCGTGAGGGAGGCTCAAGCCATTCGAATCGGCGACCCCAGCGATCCCCTCACCCAGCTCGGTCCGGTCATCTCCGCGGCGGCGCTGGCCAAGGTCGTCGACTACATCGCACTGGGCGTCGACGAGGGCGCTCGTCTGGCCAGCGGTGGCGGCAGGGTAGGCGTCTCGGGGTGCGAGGGCGGGTACTTTGTGGCGCCTACCGTGCTGGTCGATGCCAACAACCAAATGCGCGTCGCCCGCGAGGAGATTTTCGGACCGGTCGCAGTGGTGATGAGCTTCGAGGACGAGGAGGAGGCAGTTTTTATGGCCAACGATTCACGTTACGGACTCGGTTCGGCTGTTTGGACCTGCGACGTCGCCCGGGCCCACCGGGTGGCGCAGCAACTGAAGTTCGGCATGGTGTGGGTGAACGACCACCACCGGCTGGATCCATCGTCTCCCTGGGGAGGGGTCCGGGACAGCGGGATCGGAAGCGAGGGCGGCTGGGAGTCGTTCCACGATTTCACGCACCAGCGCTCGGTCACAATCCGCACTGCGGCCGAGCCAGTCGACTGGTATGGCAGCGTCGGCACAGAGCGCCTCAACTAAAATGGGCCAGGGACTCGAGATTACTCAGGATGATCGCGGGGTCGTCGTGGTCAGCCTGGCTCGACCCCCCGACAACTCCTTCACTGTGGCCATGTGTCAGGAGTTGTCGCAGTTGCTTGCAAGCCCGCCAGCCGGCGCCCGCCTGCTCCACCTGCGGAGCGATGTCGGGGTTTTCTGCAGAGGTCGTGAACCTGCAGGCCAGGGCGCGGAAGCGGCCCGGGCCACCGTGGAAGCGCTGACGGAGGCCACCCGCCTGTTGTCCATGACGACTCTCGTCACCGTCGCCGAGGTGGATGGCGAGGCTGCCGGGTTCGGAGTCGGGCTGGTCGCCCAGTGCGACGTCGCGGTGGCCTCAGAATCCTCTCGATTCTGGTTCCCGGAGGTAACGTATGGACTGGCACCGGCCCTGGTGCTCAGCTGGCTGCCACGGCTCGTCGGACGCCGCGACGCGTTCTGGTTGACCGCCACCGGAACCGTGCTATCGGCGACCGAGGCCCAGCAGCTAGGGTTGATTAACTTCATTGCGGGTCCCGGCGCTCTGCGTAGTCGCGTCGACGAAGTGCTCTCGCAGCTTCTGCAGTTTGCTGCCGAGGTGCATCAGGAGATCAAAAGAGATCTCCGCGACTTTGCACAGGTTGACCAAGCCACGACCTATCGGATTGCTCGAGACCGACTTCTCCTCACCTCGGTCATCCACTAGCGGTCACCAGACAGAGGCCCAGGTCCGCTTGGCACTTGCCCCGATGCCGGAACGGCGGGTACGCCTGCGTCGCTGAGGAGTTCGCTGGCGGCCGTTTTAGAGCTGGCCGGGAAGCGGGCGGCTGAGGAATTTACGGGATGGAGAAGACGATGTGATCGCCCATGACCCGCTTCTGCTCCTGGCCGTCGCTGGCGCTGGGTTCGTAGCGGGAGCACTGAACGCGGTGGCTGGGTCGGGTTCCTTGCTGACCTTTCCCACTCTGCTGGCACTCGGATATTCCCCTGTGGTGGCTAACGTAAGCAACACCGTCGGCCTGTTCGCCGGGAACGTCAGTGGGGTAGTCGGTTACCGACGCGAGTTGGCCGGTCGATGGCGTGTGGCGCTCACGCTCGCGTCGTGCTCACTGGTCGGTGGTCTAGCAGGTGCCGCGCTGCTGCTCGCGTTGCCCCCGGTCGTCTTCAAATTGTTGGTGCCCGCGCTCATTCTGCTGGCCATCGCGCTTCTCTTACTGCAGCCGCGCCTGGCGCGCCGCCGCGCGTCACGTCCGCCGAGACGCAGCGGGCGCCTGGCTCTCTGGGCAGCGATGTTTGGCACCGGCGTCTACGGCGGCTACTTCGGCGCCGCCCAGGGGGTGATGTTCATGGCCGCTCTGGGGGTCTATTTGGACGAATCCCTGCAGTGCCTAACCGGAATGAAGAATGTGCTCGCCTCGACGGCGAACGGTGCGGCGGCGGTGGTGTTCATCATCTATGCGCATGTCGCTTGGGAGCCGGCGTTGGTGATCGCCGGTTCAAGCTTGCTGGGGGGACAGCTCGGCGCGGGGTTCGGGCGCAAGCTGCCGGCCCCCGTCCTGCGCGCCATCATCGTTGGCGGCGGTCTCGCGGCAGTGGTCAAATTGCTGGTCTGAAATGACTAACCGCGATCTGGCCTTAGCACGTTTAGTAGCGGTACAGCAGCAGAGCGGTGTGGCGAGCGATGACCCCGAAGTCTTGATTCTGGTGGAGGAGCGGAAGTTCCTGGGAACCCGGTCCGACTCGATGATCATGGCGGCTGGCCTAGGCCCTGGCCGTCTTCTGCTTCAGCTGGGCTGGCGCGAACGCAAAAGGGGAGCCGCCTCCGGGGGCCAGATCGCCCGCAGTGGTTCGGCCACCCGGAATTCGAGGCGGGAAGGCGTTGTGAGATGGACCCAGGGTGAGCCCCCGGGCTCAGCCGCCGGCCGGTATCCGCAGCCAGGGAGGATCACCCAGCACTTGGGCCAGACGGCGGTCCAAGGTGATCAGCTGGGTTTTCTGGCGCCGGGCCAGGGCCACGTACACCATGTCGTAGATGGGGTGGTTGTCATGGCGACGGGAGAGCTCGTAGGCCAGCTCCAGATCGACCGGCGAGTCGGCCAGGCGCACCGGCAGGCTCAAAAGCCGCCTTTCTGACTCGTCGGCCTCGGACCCGCTCCAGCGCTGGCGGCGCACCCCGGTCAGCAGGGCATTGCTGACCTCGAGCCAGAGGAGGCTGGGTGCGAGTAGGAGCTCACCGGCCTCCGCCAGCCTGGAGAGCTCCTCCTGCGCTGGCGATGTCGGGTCCCCCCGGGGCGCCACCCAGTCGACCACCAGGCTGGCATCCACCACCGGCAAGGGATCAGGACCCCCGGGCCCGGTCCTCCAGGACCAGGTCCGCCGCCGAGGGCAGGCTCTTAGCCCGGGTTGCCTCGAGCGCGGCCCTTGCCTCTCCCGCCCAATCGGCAAGAGAACGCGGCAAAGGGCGCCCTCTTCCAGCGGCGACCGCCTCCAGCTCCGATCTCGAGATCAGGTGCTGTCGACCCCGGCGTTGCGAGGTCAGCTCGCCGCCCCACAGCCAGCGCCGCACCGTCTCCTGGCTGCGACCGACCAGGCGCGCGGCCTCTCTCACCGTAACCACCTCTGCGTCCGCTTTCACCTCTCTACTCTACACTAGCCAAGGCGCTTGTTGTAGTGATCTTGCCGAAACAGCCACACCCGTCCCGGCACCGGGACCTAGTACCCACGCAGTTCCAAGGCGGTGTGGTGGGCGATGGCGTCGAAGTCCCGGTCCTGGTGGAGCAAAGGCAGCTCCTCCCTGATGGCCACGGCGGCGATCAGGCGGGGCACGGTCTCACCCTGCTGCTAGCAACCCCGTTAGATCAGCGCTGCCACCTCGTAATCCTGGGGGAGGCAGTGGCGCATGCCTGCCCGGAGCAGGACCTGGCGCAGCTGGACCAAGTGCTGGGGATCCCGAGCTCCCGCCAGCACCTCCATCAGGACGGGGTCGCTGATGGCGACGTCGCCATCCAGCAGCCGGTCGACCTCTTCACAGGCTCTGGAACCGGTACCGCGCAGGAACTCCACCCAGGCGGAGCTGTCGATGAGGATCGGGCTCAGTTGAGTCGGCTCTCCAGCATCTCGGCCAGATCGTCCTCACTCCCCGATCCCCGGAGCCGGCGCGCCTCCTCGACAGAGAGCTCAGCCGCCGGTCGGCGGAGAGCGAAGTTGACCGCGGCGCGCTTGCTGGGCAGCTGGTAGCGCTTCATCACAGGGGCGCAGGCCGGCTCGTCCAGGTCAAGGTTGGTGCGTGCCGAACACATACGTGACACGAAGGTCCGCCGACTCATCTTCGGAGGGGCGTCGCCGCTAAAAGGGCAACGCCTAGGGCCGGGGTCGGGACCCCTTCAGGCGGGGATTGGCACCGGGGCGACCTGCTCCAGCTTCTCCAGCAGGGTCACTGACCCGATCTCGGTGAAGATGGCCCGCGCCTCCCGGGCCGCCTCCTTTGAGCCCTCCCCGTCCGGGCCCTGGAGCGCGACCCGGTCGAGCAGGCAGAGACCGAGATCCAGGGGCAGTTCCATCTCGCGCCAGGCCGAGATCGCCTTCTGGTATGCGGCCAGGGCCAGCTCCCCTTCCGGGCCTAAGGCGAGGAGACCGGCGGAAACGGTCAGGGCGCAGGCGTTGGCCCAGCGCCCCCGGAAGGATCCCAGCCTCCGCTCCACCTCCAGGGCCCCCTCCCTGTCCCGCATCCAGAGGGCGGCTCGGGCCTGAATGGAGAGGGCGTGCAGGCTGTTCATCCCGGCCGCCTCCTCAGAAACCAGGTCCCTCGCCTCCCTCTGGGCCAGCTCCAGCTCGCCCTGGGTCAGAGCGACCATGGCCCGGGCCTTGACGTAGGTCAGGCGACCTGACTGGTAGAGCATCTCCCCCATCTGCGGTGCCATCTCCTCCAGTTGGCGCCGGGCCTGGCCCGGATCTTGGCGCAGGGCCAGGAGGATCGCCTGGCAGCAGCCGCGGAAGGCATGCTCGGAGTCCCGAAGCTGTCGACCCTCCAGGCCCTGCAGGATGCGGTCTGCGGTTGACCACTCGGCGACGTAGATGGCCTGCTCGGCGGCATTGAGCAGGCTGATCACCTCCACGGAGCGACGACCGCCTCGGCGGGCCAGATCGGCACAGCGCAGGGACAGCTTGACCGCCTCCTTGGGATCGTCGGCGATGGTGCAGACGGTGAGGAGTTGGACGGCCTTGGCCTGGTCCAGGGGCCCGGCCGAGCTGTCGGCAAAGTTGGCCGCCGCCCGGGCGATGAGGAGAGCCTCGGCGTGCCGGCCTAGGCTGAAAACCGCGAAGACCCGCTGGTCCAGGGCCTGGAGCAAGAGGCTCTCGTCCTCCAGGGAGCCGGCCAACTCCAGGCACCGCTCCGACCACAGGAGCCCGGCCTGGGGATCTCCCGAGAGGTCGTAGGCCGAGGCCAGCTCGACCGCCAGCTGGGCCCGGGCTCGGGCATCTCCCTCCTCGCCCAGAGCCTGGAATGACTCCTCGGCTCTCCGGATCGCCTCCGGGTAGCGGTCCAGCCCGGCCAGCTGAACGGTGATGCGGGCGGTGGTCAGGGCCTGGGCCACCTGGTCGCCCTGGGTGACGTAAAAGGCCAGCGCCGCCTCGTAGTGGCTGATGGCCAGATCCAGCTGGCTGGCCTCGCCAGCGGCATCACCGGCCAGGTCCTGCAGGAGGGCCTTGGCCCTGCCCTCCTGAGCCACCTCGAGGGCATGCTCGAAGAAGGTGAGCGCCTGCTCCGGCGAGCCCAAGGCCAGAGCCCGCTGGCCGGCCAGCTGGAGCTGCTCCTGGGCCCGGGCTGCGATCTGCTCCGCCTCGGGCGCCGACGGCGCCGCCCGGTAGGCCTCCAGGTAGTGGTTGGCCACCACACCGGCCAGCTCCTCCTCGCCGGTCGACTGGAAGTAGCCGGCTCCGGCCAAGTGCTTGCTGACCCGGTCGCGGCGGGCGATCGTCCCGTAGGCGACCTCCCGGATCAGTCCCTGGACGAATCCGAACTGTCCCCGCTGCGGTGAGCGGGGGTCGGAATCGACCGAGAGCAGCTCCTTCTTCACCAGCTCCTGGAGCTGGCCCTGCAGGGAGACGAGATCACCGCCGCTGACCGCGGCCAGCGCCTCGGGGGAGAAGGTCTTGCCCAGGACCGCGGCATCCTGGAGCAAGGAGCGCTGGGAGGGCGGCAGAGCGTCCAGGCGGGACTGGATCAGCGCGTGCAGCGATTGGGGGATCTCCAGGTCGGCCAGCCGCCCGACCACCTCGTAGGCGCCGTCCCGCTCGACCAGCACTCCCCGGTCCACCAGCATCCGGACCGTCTCCACCGCATAGAGCGGCACCCCCTCCGCCTGCTGCCGCAGCCGCTCCAGGAGCGAGGCAGGCAGCCCCTGCACCAGACCATGGAGGAGTTCTTCCGTGGCTTGATCCGAGAGCGGATCCAGATGGAGCGAGACGAAGCTGCGCTGATGGGCTCCCCAGGTGGGCCGGCGCTCCATCAGCTCGGGACGGGAGAGGGTGAGAATAAGGATCGGAAGAGAGCGCAGCCACTCCGGGATCGACTCCACGAAGTCGATCAGGCCCTGGTCAGCCCACTGCAGATCCTCGATGACCAGGACGGTGGTGCCCCGATCGGCGATCCGCTCGAAGAGGGTGCGCCAGGCCGAGAAGAGCTCCTCGGGTCCTCCCGGGGGGGCTTCGTCCAGCCCCAGCAGGTGGGCCAGACGGGGCAGCACCCAGCTGACCTCCTGGGGGTCGGAGCAGAACTCAGCGACCGTCGCCTCCAGCTTGGGCAGGGCCACCGGCGGCTCCTCGGATTCGGCGATCCCGGCCCGCATCCGCACCATCTCCCCCAGGGCCCAGAAGGAGATGCCATCCCCGTAGGCGGGGCATCTGCCCTGGTGCCAGTAGACGGTCTCGGCCACCCCGTCGGCGTACTTCTGCAGCTCCCAGGCGAGCCGGCTCTTGCCGATCCCGGGCACCCCGGTGATCGAGACCAGCCGGGGCCTGCGTTCGCGGCCGGTAGCCTGGAGCAGCTCCTTGAGTAGGCGCAGTTCCTCGCCGCGGCCGGTGAACGGCGGCTCGGGGCGCCCCTCTGACCCCAGGCCCCGGCGCTGGCCAACGACCCGAAGCGCCCGCCAGGCTCGGACCGGCTCCAATCTGCCCTTGAGATGGAGCTCACCGAGATCAGCGAAGGTCACCGCCAGGCTGGCAGCCTGACGAGTGGACTCCCCCACCACCACCGATCCCGGCTCGGCTGCGGCCTGGAGTCGGGAGGCGGTGTTGACCAGGTCCCCGGCCACCATGCCCTGACCAGCTGCCCCCAGGTTCACGGCCGCCTCTCCGGTCAGCACCGCCGCCCGCGCCTGGAGACCGGAGACGGCCATCCGGGTTCCCAGGGCGGCCACCTGCTCGACCAGATCCAAGGCCGCGCGGACTGCCCGTTCGGCATCGTCCTCGTTGGCGACCGGGGCTCCCCAAACCGCCATGACCGCGTCACCGATGAACTTCTCGATGGTTCCGCCGTAGCTCTCGATGATCGAGCGGCAGCCGTCGAAGTAGGCGGAGAGTAGCTCCCGGACCTCCTCGGCGTCCCGCTGCTCAGATAGGGTGGTGAACCCGACCAGGTCGGCGAACAGCACCGAAACAACCCGGCGCTCGGTGGTGGGCAACTGGGCATCCGGCCTCGAGGACGAGGCCGCGACGGCGGGAGCCGGCGAGCCGACCTGGGGATGGTCCGGGACAGCGGCCACCCCGCAGGCGGCACAGAAGGCGTCGGCGGCCTCCAGGGCGGCACCGCAGTTAGCGCAACTCCGCCCCAGTTTGGTGCCGCACTTGAAGCAGAAGCGACCCTCCGGCTTGGCCGCAGCCCCACAGCTCGGGCAGATCAAGACCCGCCGCCGACCACAACCGATTCCACGATGGCCGAGAGAGTACCGCGCCAGGCCTGGGATCCGTGGGCGAAAGTCAGCTCTGAGTAAGCCGGGCCGGGCGGGCAAGTCTTTCGCTCGTCAGCTGATCCGGGAACGAGCTTGCTCCCATAAGCCGGGCGCCGCCTTGGGCTACTGCCCGACGCGGCCGTCTATGCGCTCTCGGATGAGATCTGCGTGGCCGCAGTGGCGGGCGTATTCCTCGATCATGTGGACCAGGATCTCGCGGAGCTGAAGTTTTGGGGGGTCAGAGTTCTTCGCCACCAGGCCCATGTCCTTGGCCTGCGCGACAAAGCGCTCCGCGTTGGCGACCTCGGAGCGCCACGCCTGCCAGGCCTCCTCCACTACCTTTTCCTCGGGCAGGGCCAGCAGCCAGGGATCCTCACGGGACTCCGCGGTCCGGAAGAGGGGGGCTGTCTCTTCTCCCGCCAGGACCGAGCGGAACCAGCTCCGCTCCACATCTGCCAGATGCCGGACCAGCCCGAGCAGGGACATGTCTGAGGGTGGCACCGACTTCATGGCCATCTGCTGCGGGCTCAGCCCGGCGCACTTCATCTCCAAAGTGAGGCGGTATGCGCGCAGGTACTCGATCAGGTTCGAGCGCTCGTCCGTGACCTCGCCCCCGGCGTAGCGGGGGTCCTCCTTCTCGTCCACCCACATGTCCGGGCGGACGGTGGCCGCCGTCCATCTCTTGGGCTCCTCGTCCGGCATCGGCTCTGACATCTCCCTATTCTCCGCCAGCCAACGCCTCCAGCTCCCCCAAGGCCTGCCCCGCCTGGGCTGGACTCAGCATCCCTGCCTCCAACTGGTTCAGCACCAGCACCCGCCTTTGCTCAGCTGAGTTCAAAACGATCTTGTCCTTCATAGCCGGACAGAATCGCTGAGCTGTTAGGACCGGTCAGAATCCCTGAGCTACAACACAGCGCAAAGAGAGGTCTCGACAAACCCTCAGCTTGATGAGACCATCTCGGAGGCTTGCCGACGTTTTTGCGTCGACCGCCCGAATCCAAGCCTGATTGCTGACAGTCCGGGCTGGCTGGGCGCCGGGCGCGAATGCAACAGGAAACCCAACTGCCAGCAGAATCGCTCCGGAAAGACCGAATTAGCCAGCGCAGTGACCGGCCGAGCGCCCGGATGACTCCCCCCGGCCGACGTCTCCGGGCCAGTCTGCCAGCCTCTAGTTGTGGACGAAAGTGGTCGAGCTGTTGGACGGCGCCGATTGCCCGGATGCCGGCCCCACTGCCCAACAGTCGCTGCGACTGAGGCAGGCTACGGTGTTCAGTCCGAATCGGGCGACTCCGGTCGTGGCGGCCCAGTGCGACCCGCTCAGGGACTCGGCCATCCCCTTCTCGGCATTGTCACCCCCGACCGTCCAGCAGCTCCCTTGGCCGGGACAGCTGATCCCCTGCAGGTAGCCGCCGCTGGGGGTGCTGGCTTGGGCCACTCGCCACGTCCCAGCACTCAGTTGCTCAATCAAGGGCTCGGAACTGTAGATCGTGTGACTCTTGCGACGGAGCAGGCCCAGACTGCCCACCGCAAAGCAGGACTTGGCGCTCCGGCAGCTCACCCCCAGCAGTTGGTTCTGGGTCTGGGAGCGCAGAGTAGGGCTGGCGACCACCGTCCAGCTGGTGCCGCTATAGGACTCGATCAGGGGCTGGCCGGTGATGGGGCCCGCATCGGTTTCGCTGTAGCCCTGCGTGCCCACCGCCCAGCAGGCGTCGGCGCTGGAACAGGTCACCGCCCTTAGTTCATCGGTGCCGGGGTTCCCCGCCTGCGCGCTGGGAACGATTGACCAGGTGCTGCCGTTGTACTGCTCGACCAGGGTGTCGCTGCCTTCGCCCACCGCCCAGCAGTCCTGGCTGCTGAGACAGCTGATGCCATTCAGTGTGCCACCGCTGAAGCTGAGCGCGGCGTTGCTGGGTCCGGTGACGATGGACCAGGCCGAGCCGTCGTAGTGCTCGATCAGGGGAATCTCCCCCGGGCTGTTCTCGTAGTACTCGCCAACCGCCCAGCAGTCGGTTGTTGAGGGACAGGCGATGGCAGATAGCTGGTCCTGGTAGAAGCCGGTGATCGAATTACTGACATTAGGGCTGCTCTGCACGGCCCAGTGGCTTCCCCGATATGCCTCGATCAGAGAGAGTTCGTTGGATGATCCCTGGGCCTTGAAGCCGACCGCCCAGCAGTGCGACGAGTCGGCGCAACTGATCGAAAAGATCTGGTCCTCTCGCTTCGTGCCCGTCGGAGCGGCGGCCTGCTTCCAGGCCGAGCTGGCGGCCAGCGCCACCAGAGGAGCCGACCGCGGCGCGGATGCCAGGGCTGGCCCGGCCCCGCATCCCGCCAGCAGACCACTCCCGACTACTACCGCGAGGACGGTGACTCCGAGCCACGTCCCCGGCCGTGTCAATCGCTTGCAGCCTCTCATCAGCGACGCGAGTGTCCGTGGTCGGCCAGGCGAGGTCAACCCAAAAAGGACCCGACGGCTGTCCGCTCCAACTCGCTGTTCTCACTAATCGCCCCTTCTCCAAGAGAAATCCAAGGGGCGGCCCGAGAGCGCTGCACGGGCTTGGATGGCGCGGCGTCCTCTGCACAGCCTTGCCTGAACGGCTCGGTCTGGCGCGTCCCTTCTACGTGCTCCCAATCCCCGCGCGGAGACTGGCGGCTGGAGTCCAGGCTCGAAGACAACAGCATCCTCAATTCACCCTCTCCAAGCAAGCCGAAGCTGGTCCAGTTGCTGGAGCCGGTCGTCCGGGTAGCCAGCGAGGCCCTCCCGAACAATGCGCTGCGGGGGCCGAAGAGCGCCTCTTTAGGGCCTAGCCCGGGCCGGAGCGCCCGGCCTCGCCGTTCTACCCTGGGAGATCCGAGTTGTCATGCTCCACCGCCGCGGCGGGTGGCCCTGGCAACGAGGTCTTGCCTGCCTGGACCGCGGCCAGCGCCGCCCGGGCGTCCTTGAGCGCGCCGGGTGCGCCTGATGCCTCCGCCTCCTGGACGGCAACTTGCGCCGTTTGGAGAGCGGCCAGGGGGTGGCCCGGCGCCAGCTCGGCTCGCGAAAGCGCGCTCAGCAAGGGGGCGCGGTAGCGACTCCGACCGTCAGTCGTAAGCCGGCCCAGTGCGTCCTGGCGGGTGGCTGCGGCACTCTCGCAGTCGCCCTCAGCCAAGGCCACCCGGGCCAGTCCCTCCAGCACGGCCACGACATCGGAGGCGAAACCACGCTCCTCCATTTCGGTCAGCGAGCTTTCCAGCCAGCTCCTCCAGGACCAGGTCCGCCGCCGAGGGCAGGCTCTTAGCCCGGGTTGCCTCGAGCGCGGCCCTTGCCTCTCCCGCCCAATCGGCAAGAGAGCGGGGCAAAGGGCGCCCTCTTCCAGCGGCGACCGCCTCCCGCTCCGATCTCGAGATCAGGTGCTGTCGACCCCGGCGTTGTGAGGTCAGCTCGCCGCCCCACACCCAGCGCCGCACCGTCTCCTGGCTGCGACCAACGAGGCGCGCCGCCTTGGGCTACTGCCCGACGCGGCCGTCTATGCGCTCTCGGATGAGATCTGCGTGGCCGCAGTGGCGGGCGTATTCCTCGAACAAGTGAACCAGGATCTCGCGGAGCTGGAGGTTGGTGTAGTCAGGGCTCTTGCGTTAGCGACCTCAGCGCGCCACGCCTGCCAGGCCTCCTCCACTACCTTTTCCTCGGGTAGGGCCAGTAGCCACGGATCCTCTCGGGATTCCTGGGTCCGGAAGAGAGGTGCCGCCTCCTCTCCCGCCATAACCGAGCGGAACCAGCTCCGCTCCACATCTGCCAGATGCCGGATCAGCCCGAGCAGGGACATGTCCGAGGGCGGCACCGACCTCGTGGCCATCTGCTCCAGGCTCAGCCCGGCGCACTTTATCTCCAATTTAAGGCGGTATGCGCGCAGGTACTCGATCAGGTTCGAGCGCTCCGTGACCTGGTCGCCGGCATCCCTGTCCCGGGGATCGTCCTTGGGATCCACCCACATGTCCGGGCGAACGGTGGCCGCCGTCCATATCTTTGGCGCCTCGTCCGGCATCGGCTCTGACATCTCCCTATTTTCCGCCATCCAACGGCCCATTCCCACCTGAGATGGAAGTGAATGTCCGTTGTGCCGCGTCCGTCCATGTTCGAGTTCGCTGGTGGCGAGCCTGACTTCATGGCCCTGGCGGAAGCCCACCACAAGTGCTGCCTCCAGAACGATGTCCTGAGCCATCCCTTCGCCCACCCTCTCCATCCTGAGCATGTGCGCCAGCTGGCCACCTACTGGGGCGAGGTGCTTGGTGGACCTCCCCTCTACACACAGCTGTATGGGGACCATTCGCGCATGCTCCAAGTACATCCTGGCCAGGGTGCCGATACGGAGTTCAACCAGCGTTTCGTGGAGTGCTTCGTCGCGGCAGCCGACGATGTCAATCTCCCCGACGAATTGGAGTTCAGCTCGGGCCTGCGCCGCTACATGGAGTGGGCCACCAGCGAGCTCGATCTCTACGGCGCGCCCGGATCCGCGGTACCAGAGGGCCCGCCCCTGCCCCGCTGGGGTTGGAACGGGCTCGAGATGAGGAGCCCAGCTGACTGACCGGATATCCCGGTCTGATCTCCTCGGTTACCGGTCCGCCCCCGCTCGCCAAGTGCTGCCAGCTACACCCAGTCGGAACAGTTCACCAGGGTGTCGGAGGCAGAGCTGAGCCAGCTCCACGGCATGGGCGCACATGCCATCTCGCTGATCCGCACCGCCCTGGCCGGCCGGGACCTGTCCTTCCGAACGTGACGGCGTCCGGGCCGGAGTCAGTCGCTCAGGCGGTCGTGTCAGGCAGCCGCTTGAGCAACCTGAGGAGCTGGGTCTGGGCGAGCTTCTGGTAGCTCCCGTCGGGTGAGACGTTGTTGAAGCTGAAGTCGAACTCGCCGAGAATGTAGGACTTGGGGCGGAGCACGAAGTAGTAGTAGCTGGCCTGACTCGCCGCACCGCCACAGGCGGGACTGTAGGTCGAGGTGAAGACCGACTCAAAGCCCGACCAGCCGGCCTTGTTGACCGATTGGTCGCGGAAGGACTCCGTGTCGGTGTACGCGCACTCGGGATTCAGCTCCGGCTTGGACTCCGAACTCGGGCACTGCTGCAGCACCTTGTGATCGGTGCTGATGAGCTGCTTGACGGACCTCTGGTCGTCGGTGCGGGAGACTTCGTTGGCCACGATCGCCACCTCGGTGATTGCCTCGGCCCCAGTCGCGGCTCCGGCCGAGACGCCAGACTCAGCGAAGCGCCACCCGTAGTAGCCTTGCTCGTTGAATGAGTTCTGCGGGTTGCCACAGGTGGGCAGGTCGAGCTGCAGGGCGGGCACCATCGATCCTACTTCCGCGGTCAGATTGATCACCTGGGAACCGGCCAGGTCTGAGGTCCTGACCAAGTGGGAGCGGACCTGGGCCACCGTGAGCAGCTTGACCTGGCTTCTGCTGACGGTCCGGGCCGGATAGGGGCCGGAGGCGCGTGCGATCCCGACCGTTCCTGATGCCAGCATGATTGCTCCGGCCAGGCAGATCGTCCAGAGCAGGGACCGTCGCCGGCTCGCTTCGAGTACTCGCGACAAGCAGACCTACCTAGTTGTGGACAGAGGTGGTGGCACCGTTGGTCGGGTCGGCTTGCCCGGATGCGGTGACGATGGACCAGGCCAGGCCGTCGTGGTGCTCGATAACGCGAGTCTCCCCCGGATGGCTCCCGACATAGTCGCCAACCGCCCGGCAGTCCGTGGCTGAGGGACGGGAGATGTCAAATAGCTCATCCACGTAGTAGCCGGAAGCAGGGTCGCTAATGTTGGGACTGCTCTGCGCCGCCCACCGTGTCCCCCGGTATGCCTCGATCAGGGAGAGTTGGTTTGACGCTCCCTCCCGGTGGTCGCCGAGTGCCGAGCAATGGGAGGAGTCGGCGCGGCTCATCCCACAGATCTCGTCGTCGAGCTTGGTGTCGCTCGGAGCGTCCGTCTCCTGCCAGGCCGAGCTGGGGGCCAGCTCTAGGCGCGGAGATGATCGCCTAGTGGCCGCGACTGTGAGCCCGGCCCCACATTCCGCCAACAAGGCGCTGCCAAGCACAGGGGTGCCTGCGGTAAGCCCGAGCCATAACCGCCTCTCTGTCACTCTCTTCAGTCCTCTCACAAGTGGGATGAGTCTGAATGATCAGGCCGGGAGGGTCAATCGACAGAGCTCCTCGGGGGGCAGGGACCAGCCGTTTTGTTCTCAGTACTCGCTCGCGGTCCAAGGTAAATCCAAGGCTATCTTGCCGAGGGGCGTCGTTTCTGGTACCGGTGCGGATTTGACTGGGTCGCCTTAGGTGGCCTGGCATTCGACTTGGCGGTCGCCGTGCCAACCGCAGCGCGAGTCGCTCTCGCCTCTTGTATGGCACCCGGGGCTCCTGATGCATCCGCCTCCCTGAGCGCAGCTTCGGCTGTACGGAGCGCCGCGCTGGGCTGTCCAAGCGCCAGCTCGGCGCGTGCCAGGGTGCTCAGCACAGGCGCCAGATAGCGACTCCGACCGTCAGTCGTAAGCCGGCCCAGTGCGTCCTGGCAGGTGGCCGCGGCACTCTCGCAGTCGCCCTCAGCCAAGGCCACCCGGGCCAGCCCCTCCAGCACAGCCACGACATCGGAGGCGAAACCACGCTCCTCCATTTCGGTCAGCGAGCTTTCCAGCCAGCTCCTCGCGGTGGAGATCTCGCCGCCTGCCAAAGCCGCCTCGCCGAGGAGCCTCTCCGCCATTGCCAAGCCCCAGGGCTCGGAGATCAGGCTGAAGTTGCGGCGGCTCTCCTCGGCCAGTTCCAGAGCCTGGCGCGTGTCGCCTCTCAGGAGGGCGATCCGGCCTCGTGAGTACTCGTTGTAGGCGGACTCCAGGGGATCTTCAATGGCCCGGAAGTAGGCCCCGGCGAGGTCGAGCATCTCCTCAGCTGCGGTCAACTCCCCGAGGTCGCGCAGGATCCCCGAGAGCGCATTCTGGGTGTCGGCGAGCCAGCGCGCCTGGCCATGACGCTGCGCGAGTCGGTGAGCGGCTTCGGCTGCGGGTCGGGCCAGCGCCAGCTCTCCCCGATCCCAGTTCACGGCGGCGATCAGGCGCAGGGCTTCGATCTCCGCCTCGACCTGACCAACTTCCCTCGCCTCATCGACCAGGGAGTTGAGCAGGGCCAGGGTCTGGTCAGCGTCGCCATTGCGGGCACGCAGCACTTCCGCCTGGTGCACCCGGATGCGGATGTTCGGCCCGTGGAGTTGGGCCGTCTCGGCGATCGCTTGGGCGGCGGCGAAGGTGGCCTCGGCTGCGTCGAAGTCATCGAGTAGGAACTCGGCCTGTCCCTGGCGGCGCAATGCCTCGAGCCGCGTCTCGGGAGAGAGGCGGGAGTCCAAGCCAAGCTGAGCGATTCGATCGCGGATCTGCCCAAGGCGGTAGCGGCCCAAGGCGTAGCTGGCTATTGCCAGTTCGAGCCGAGCGGCATCCTCCAGTGCCTGGGTGCGCCGCAGTTCATCGGCTGCCGCCACCAGGTCATGCTCCGCCAGAGCCAACTGGGCGATCCACCGCGGTGCCGAGGGGCCGCTCAGAGCCGCCATGGCGGCCAGCCCAAAATCCCGAAAGTGAGCTGCATGGCGACTCCTGGCGAACTCCAATTCCGAGGCTTCTTCCGCTCGCTCCAGAGCGAACTCTCTGGTGGCGTCCAAAAGCGTGTACCGGCGGACCGTCGGTCCCGGGCGACGGGAAACCAGCGATCTCCCCACCAGTTGGGCCAGTGTGCCCGCCACGTGCTCCCCGGAGGCGAAGGTATCGACCACGACCGCCTCCACCGATGCGATGTCGAACGGGCCGCGAAACACACCCAGCTGGCGGAACAACAACTGTTGGTCGGGAGTGAGCAGTCGGTAGCTCCAGTCGAGTGTCCCGCGCAAGGTCTGACCGCCCGGCGCGCGGGTCCCGACCTCGGCATCGAGAGTGGAGATCCGGCTTCCCAGCCGCTCGAGCACGTCGGATAGGGCAAGGGTCCGGGCGCTCACTGCGGCTAGCTCGATCGCCAGCGGCAGTCCCTCCAACCGTCGGCAGAGCCAGACGATGAGATCATGGTCGCCATCTGTCATCTCCGAACCGGCTCGAGGGAGCTGAGCTCGGTCCAGGAAGAGCGCCACCGCATCGCCCAGGTAGGACGGACCGCCGATCCCGGCAGGATCTGGATCGACACCCAATGGAGGAAGTTCAAAGACTCTCTCTCCGCCAACCTCTAGCGGTTGCCGGCTGGTCACCAGTAGCCGGAGCCGAGGCGACCCTTGGATGAGGGCATCGCAGAGGGCACTGACCGCCGATGAAACGTGTTCGCAGCCGTCCAGGATCACCAGCGTGGGCTCGTCAACCAGAGCTCTGGCCAGCTGGTCGGCCGTCACGGCCGGACCCTCGGCCCGAAAGGCGGCGGCGACGGCGCCCACCACCCGCTCCGGATCACTCAGACTGCCGACGTCGACGAAGACCGCTCGCCGTACATCCTGAGAGAGGCTGGCGAAGGCCGCCGCCAGCCGCGTTTTGCCACTCCCACCCGGGCCGGTGATGGTCACCATGCGCCGCGACGCGAGGGCAGCCGAGAGCGCCTGCAGCTCAGCCCGGCGGCCCACGAAAGACGTCGTCCAGGCGGGCAGTATCGGGCCCAATATCGGACCCGGGCCGGCATCTACCGCGCCCTCCCCACCACCTCTGACCGAGGCCGTCCCGACCCAGCCGGGGCCGAGCAGACGAGTGTCGTGCTTGAGAACCGCCCGCTCCAGGTCGCGGAGCAGCGGCCCCGGTTCGAGCGCCATCTCTCTCGACAGCTGGCGTCGGTAAGCCCGATAGGCGGCTAGAGCATCCACCTGCCGGCCGTTGCGGTAGAGCGCAAGTATCTGAAGTGCACGCAATTCCTCGTCGAACGGGTGACCGACCATCAAGGACGCCAGCTGGGGCAGCGCCAGCCCGTGCTCGCCTAGCGCGACCGCCGCCCGCAGGTAGTCGATCTGCGAACTCAGGCGAAGAGCGTCTAGCCGAGCCGCCTCGGGTGCGGCAAACGGCTGGTCGCGGAATCCTTCGAGCGCCGGTCCACGCCAGAGGCCGAGAGCTCCAGCCAGCTCGGCCATGGCGCTGCGGGTGCCCGCTCGGGAGCCCTCGGCCAGCGACTCCCGCGCCGAGGCTGAAGCGGCTTCGAAGCGCTGGGCGTCAAGGAGCAGCTCGCCTCCGCTCAGCGCGTACTCAGCCTGGCGAGACTCGATTCGAAGCGTGGCGGCGTGCAGCGCGGAGCGTAGATGTGAGACGTACCCCTGCAGGGTGGGAACCGCACTTGCCGGCGGGTCATCCCAGACCCCGGACACGATGCGATCCCGAGAGATCCACCCGCCGTGATTCAAAGCGAGCAGAACGAGAACGCTCTGTTGGCGCAGACCGCCCAGTTCGGCCTTCTCGACCCCCTCGATCTCGAGAGGGCCGAGGACCCGCATCTCCACTTCAAGCCCCCACGAAAGCTGCCAGGTGCTCGGCAGTCTACGGTGATCTGACTAATTCGGGGCTCTCGCTCCAAGGGAAATCCAAGCGCCGACCGGCATACTTCCGACACGACCGCCGCACAGGAAGATCGGTCCGATTCAAGGCACGTGAGGGACCCCCCGGGAAAGTAGAGCGGCGGGCCGCGCGGGAAGAATTCGGGTGGCGGGTTGAGGGCGTTTGGGCTATAGCCATGGGTCCATCTCCAGAGGAGCGGTCGATGTGAGGGGAGAACGGAGTGCACACATCTCGTCGCCGGGCGGCAGCAATCCTGAGCACGGGTGTTGCCGGCCTTTTGCTCCTGAGCGGCGCCGGGTCCTCGACGGCGCTGAACACAGGGCAGGCCACCAAGGTCGTTATCCAGTTCTACAAGAGCAACCTCAAGGCCAACGACAACCTCAGCAGCAATCTCCTGAACAAACTGGAGGAGGGCGTCTCGGCGACCATGGATGATCGGGGCTATACCCTCTTGGCCAAGGCCGGGGAGACTACTGAGTCCGCCCCGCCAATCCCGAGCAAGTCCGAGATCTCGCTCGCTCTAAGTCCGAGCCAACCGACCAGCTTCCTGGCACTTATCAAGTTTCCGGCCCGCACCGGGACAACACCGACCGCGGCGACGACGGAGTACCTCGTCTTTCGCAAGGACCGCAAGTCCATACCCTGGCGGGTGCTTTACGAGCCTGCGGTGGAAACCAGCCTGACCTTACCCCGGCTATCGGCCAAGAGCCCAGCCATCAAGAGCGGTGCCAGCACTAGCGAGTTTGTCGACCTCGCCAAGTACTACAACGGCGTGACCGAGCGCTTCGCGTCAGGACCGCTTACCTCCCAGTGGCTTGCCGCAGGGCAGCAAGACATCGCGACCGCGTTGAGCAATGGAATCAACTTCAGCGTCACTTACAAGGTCGCGGCCAGCCCCATTACCACTGTGGCGGTGAACAAAGGAGCGCTGGAGTTCGGCACCCTGTCGGAAGCCAATCAGTCCATCCCCACCCCGTCGGGCACCTGCATGGAGACGAGTTCGGGCGACAGCAATGAGGTACTTGCGCTGGCACCCTCGGGCACACCTTATTCGTCGGTAGCGGCCAGCTACCTTCTTCAGGCGGTGATCTTTGTGCCCCAGAACCGTCGCCAGTTGCCTCAGGTCCTCGGCGCGGACCAGCAGCTGATGAGCGTTTCCGCTCCGGCCTGTTGATGGAGCCTCCGCAGACTCTGAGGTGATGCTCTGCTCGCTCGATTGGTTGTCTTGGCAGCAGCTCCCGCATCGGGGTCGGCACCCATGGTCTTGACGTCGATTTGCAGCTCATGAGCGTCACCTCACCCACCGTCTAAGCAGGCCCGGCCCGTCTTGGGTAGGCCGCATGCTGGCAGCGGCCCATCAGCCGTTCAGAGTCGACTCCAGGGCGATATTGGCCTCGCCTCTGGGACCGAAGTGCCAGCTTCTCGCGCATCCGGTGCATGGCGGTGACGAATGCCTTCACGCACTCCGGGATCGGGCATTCTCCAGGTCAGCAAGCACCTGCTGCTGGTAGTGGACCGTGTCGATATCGTTGAGGCACTCATAAAAGATGGGTTTCAGGTCGTACTCTTCGTGCCCGACGGTGATCGCGTCGATGACCTGATCCAAGTTGAGGTCGGGCAAGTCGTCAGACTCAAACGCAGGCTCCATCCCGGCGCGCTTCTCGACATCCGCAAACAGGATGCTGCCAAACTGCCTCTGCTGCGTCACCACGTCAAGCGTCCTGCTGTCTTGAGGACGGTGAACGCCTCACACCGGTAGACGTTCCCTACCGTCTCGCTCGCATGCCGCTCCTAGTGCTGCCGGGGGCCATTCACAGGAGCTATCAGCCAAAGGGGCGGTTCAGGGCGAACTCCTTCGCCTTTCGCCAGTGTACTGCCCCCTGCGCCCCCCTCAGTGGACCAGCAGCACCAGCACGAACACGGCTACCAGGTAGAGCAGGTACAGGCTGACGTGCCCGGATTGCAGTCGGCCGGCGGCAACCGATAGACGGCGCGTGACGGCCACAGTCGGTCGATAGAGGTAGGCCTCGACGGGCTCGACCATGCGCCGCACGTAGCGAACCGAATGAGCGAAGAAGGGTGCCTGGTGATAGTCCCGCTCGATCGCCCGCTGGGCGCGAAAAACGCCTCCAAAGGTCGAGCGGAAGAGGTTGGTGAACCCGGTCGCCGTGTACTGCATCGATGCCCGGTACTCGCTTCCAGCGCCGACCCACACTGCGCTCTCACGCCGTTCCCGCCGGCCCAGCAGGCGGAGGGCTCCAGCGGTCAAGGCGATGACGCAGACCAGGCTCAAGAAGATGTACGTGGGCGAGATGAACGCGTAGTTGAAGCTGGTCGGCACGATCACCATGCCGTTGTTGTGGAGGATCTGGCTGAGGAAGGTCCCCCCCACCTGGATGGGCAGGGCGAACTGGGCCGGATGGAGGGAGAAGGGAGGCAGAAGCGCATTGAGCAGCCCGGGCACATGGGTGGCCCCCTCGGTTGAGGCGACCGCCCCCCCGATGCCGATCGGCGGGATCAGCGCGGTGATCACGGCCACCCCGGCGGTGACCAGCATGCCCAACCGCATGGTCAGCGGGACCTCCACCGCGTTGGCCGCTCGCTTACTCCGGGGCGCTCCCAGAAAGGCGCCGCCGAAGACGCGTACGTAGGCGGTCGCTGCCAGAGCGAAGGTCAGGGTCAGCAGCATCCCCGCCGCCGCCATGTAAACCCTGGCCTCGGGCGTGTCGAGGACGCGGGCTCGGATCAGCATCTGCAGCCCCAGCCACTCGGTCTGGAATCCGTTCAGGGGTGGGACCCCGGCCAGGCCCATGGCCCCGATGAAGAAGAGCATGGTCGTCCAGCGCATCCGCCGGGCCAGGCCGCCGAGGCGATCCATGTCGAGCCGGTGGGCACCGACATCGACGCACCCGGCGCCCATGAACAGTGTGCTCTTGAGCAGGGCGTGGTAGAGGGCGTGGAGGATCACCACCACCAGTGCCGCCGCCGCCAACAGGCGGTGGTGGCTGCTGGCGAAGACCAGCGCCGCCCCCAGCATGGCGATCATGAAGCCCAGGTTCTCGACGGTGCTGTAGGCCAGCATCCGCTTCAGATTGGGCACCAGCAGCGAGAAAAGGACTCCGTAGGCGGCGGTCACGACCCCCAGTCCCAGAGCCAGGTAACCCCACCACCCCGCGGGGGTGGGGAGCAGGGTGATGATCGAGAGCACCAGCCCGTAGATGCCAATCGAGACGACGATCCCAGAGAGCGCCGCCGACACATTGGCGGGTGCGGCGGGATGCGCCTCGGGCAGCCACCCCTGGAGGGGAACCAGGCCCGCCTTGACGCCGAAACCAAAAAGGAAGAGCACGAAGGCGGCCGAGGCGAGACCTCCGGCGGCGACTGGATGGTGGGACAAGGTGGTGAACGACACCCCGGGCCTCAGGCCACCTACGGCGATGAAGCCGACCGCCATGGCAACGAACCCGATCTTGCTGAGAGCCAGCATCAGAAAGGCCGCTTGGGGTCGGCCGGGGCGGTCGAATTCCAAGGTGACCAGGACGTAGGTCGATATCGCCATCACCTCCCAGGTGATGAGGAAGGTGAAGGCGTTGCCGGCAGCGAGAACCACCAGTATCGATAGAAGGCTCAGGTTGAGCAGGCTGTGCAGGCTGGCCTGCACCTGGCGGCCGCCCACGTGGGGCGCGTAGCCCGCCGTGTAGAGAGAGATTCCGGTACCGACCACTCCGCTCAGCAGCAGGAAGGTGCCCGCCAGTGGAGTCGCCCGGAAGGCCAGTCCGCCGATCGGAGTGGTGATCGGCAGGCTCAGGCGGGCGTGCGATCCTCCCAGCCAGAAGGCGGCAGAGACGACCGCCAGCAGGCCGGCGACAATCGCTGCCGCCGCTGACAGGTCCGCCAAGGCGCGCCAGCGAAGGACCCCCAGTCCGAGCAATCCGGCCAGGGTGTAGCAGGCCACCGCGGCCGCCAGAAGCTCAAGCCCCACCGGATTCCTCCTGATCCGCGCGATACCGCTCGGTGGCCCGCCCGAGAGCCAGTAGAAGCCCGTGCAAAATGGCCTGCGGAGTGGGAGGACATCCGGGCACGTAGGCGTCGACTTGGAGCAGGCGGTCGAGCGGCCCGGCCGTCATCGGGCCCCCGGCGAAGCTGCCACAGCTGATGGCGCAGGCCCCGGCCGCTATGACCAGCTTGGGCTGCGGCATGGCCTGATAGGTCTCCCGGAGCGGTTCCTCCATGTTGCGGGTCACAACGCCGGTCACCAGCAGGACATCGGCGTGGCGCGGCGTCGGGGTGAAGAAGAGGCCCAAGCGATGCAGATCGGCGTAGGGAGCACTCAGCATCTGCAGCTCGGACTCACATCCGTTGCAAGAGCCGGCATCGACATGGCGAATGTGCAGGGAACGGCGGAAGAGATGCTGAGCCGCCAGCTGCACCGCGCTGGCTGCCGCCGAGAGCGACGCCGGGGCTGGTTTCTGCCCGGCGCCCCAGCGGAGGGTGCTGCGCAGGTGATCGCGGCTCTGGACGGCCACCCTGGGGTCAGCGACCCGGGTGAATGCTTGGGGAAACTGGCGGGTGCAGCGACCGCAGAGGATGCACGCGCCGGCGTCGAAGCGGAGCTCGCCCGCCTCTTCGGTCCCGCTGGCCTCGATGGCCGCGGTGGGGCACAGCGACGCTGCCTGGAGCGCCTGACCGGGGCTGAGGCCCTGCCAACGCAGCCGCACCGCGGACGGAGCCTGCTCCTCCCCGCTGACCCCGGAGTCAGGGAACCGGGTGGTGCGGAGTCCAGTTGCGAGCCCCTTGGCGATCCACCGACTCATCGGTCGAACTCCGCAACCGAGATGGCGAAGCTGGCCTCGATCACCGGATAGTCGGTCAGGTTGTTTCCGCTGCCGCAGGCGTGGGCAAAGGTGTGCCAGTTGACCAAAGCCGGTGGCCGAGCCCGCCAGCGCAGAACCCGACCGTTCTGATCGAGCTCCACCCAATGAAGGGCCTCACCGCCGGGCGCCTCAGCCCAGCCCAGCGCCGACCCAGCACTCCAGCGGGGCGGATCCTCGGGTCGCTCCTGATCTGGCCAGCCACCGAGTAGCTGCCGGATGATGCGGAGCGACTGCCTCAGCTCGGCGGCATGCACCTGGAAGCGAGCTTCGGCGTCTCCGTCGGAGACGGTGGGAACGTCGAACTCCACTGATGAATAGGCGGCGTAGGGATGGTCCCGACGCACGTCGCGGTCGATCCCCGAGGCCCGGCCCACCGGGCCTACCAGACGATGCTCGACGGCGTAGTCCGGCAGCAGGGTGGCTGTGGTGTCCAGCCGGTCGATAAAGGTTGAGGTCTGCTCCAGCAGGCGGTTCAGCCGCGCCGCCCGCTGAGACCAGTCGGCCAGCTCCGCTCGCAGTCGCTCACGGTCAACTGGGCTGAGCACGATCTCCATGCCCCCCACCCGCAGCGCTCCGCGCAGGTAGCGGTGACCGGTGAGCCGGCCGCCCGCCCGCAGCACCTCCTCTTTGAGCATGCCGTACTGGGCGACCGCCACCAGGAGTCCGGTCGCCTCCGCCAGCCGGCCGATCATTCCGAAGTGGTTGTAGAGACGCTCCAACTCTGCCAGCAGCGTTCTGGCGTGCTGGTCGGTGGGGCTGACCGTGGCCCCGATCGAGCGCTCAACCGCCCGGGTGAAGGCCAAGGTGTTGGCGAATGAGGATGTACCGGCCAGCCGCTCGGCCAGGTGAATCACCGACTCCGCCGGTTGGCCCTCGGCGAGTTGCTCTATCGCCCGGTACTTGAATCCCAGGCGAAGGTCGACCTCGACGATGTCCTCTCCGCCGGAGGAGAAGAGAAACTCCGCCGACTCCTGGGGACCGCTGCGGACCGGTCCCAAAGGCAGTTGGAATACGCCCTGGCCGCTTACCGACGGTCGCACGGCGGTATGTGCGGAGTGCGGAAGCGGACCTGTTTCGAGGTGTTGGCCGCGCATCGGATGGTGGTTCTCCGGCCACTGATGCAACCGCAGCGGACCCAGGCCCGGATGGCCAACTGGCATCAGCCCGTGCATCTCCAGGATCTCGCGCTCGTACCAGCTGGCAAGGTGGAGCTGGGGGGTCAAGGCGGAAAACGCCGATCCCGGCAGCTTGGTCGAGACGAGCAACCAGCCGGGATCGTCCTCCACCTGTAGTACGGCGGTCAGCGTGGGCTCTTCCCCCGACCTGGTGGTAGCGAACAGATCGGACAGAGTGGCTGAGGCGGCGAGCGCGGTGATCCGGTCCCGGAATACCTCTTCGCCACAGACGGCGCAGGCCTCTTCCTCCCCCTGCCAGGTCACCCCCAGGTCCATCTCCAGAGCCAGGCGATCGATTGGACGTCTCATCGGTTGACCACGCGGCTGGCACCGATGAGCAGCGAGTGGAGGGGGCCGGGCACCCAGAAGCCTAGGAGCAGAACCGCCGCCAGAAGAGCGAATCCGGGGGCTAGTACGCCCACACCCAGTTCGGACCCAGGCGAAGCCGACGGGGCGGTACCGTCGCCCTCGCCAAAGGTCATGCGGCTGAAGGGCGCGACCAAGGCGATAAAGCCCACCAGCAGCAGAGCGGCGATGATGGCACCGGCACCCCAGTTGGGCTGACCCAGAGCCCCCCGCACAATCGAGAACTCGGAGACGAAGAGACCGAAGGGGGGTGCGCCGGCGATCGCCAGAGCGCCCAGAATCACCAGCACGGCGGTGGCGGGGGCGACCCGGATGACGCCCCGAACCTCGGCCATGGTGGTGGTCCGAAAACGCAGCAGCAGATTGCCGGAGTTGAAGAACATCAGCGACTTGGCCAGGCTGTGGGTGAGCATCTGCAGCAGAGCACCGACCACCGCCAGCGGTGCGCCGATGCCGAAGCCGGCGGCGATAAGACCCATCTGCTCAACCGAGGAGTAGGCGAGCAGACGCTTGAAATTGCGCTGCGAGACCAAGAAGACCACCCCGACGATCATCGACAAGAGACCGAATCCCAAGAGCGCGGCGTGCAGGTCGATAGCCCGGTGGCCAGCCGACGGGGTGGCCAGAGAGAGCACCCGGATGATGGCCAACATGGCGCAGTTGAGCTCAGCCCCGGAGAGCATGGCGCAGACCGGAGCGGGCGCCTGACTGTGCGCGTCGGGTAGCCAGGTATGCATCGGCGCCAATCCCGCCTTGGTACCAAAGCCGACCAGCACCAGCATGAAACCCAGCCCGGCGAGAGTGGGCGACAGGTGCGCTCCAGCAGCGCCCAGCACCGGGACGGAGAAGTTGTATGTAGAGCCCAGCAGCGCGATTCCCGATGCGTAGAGGAGCAGGAAACCGAGCAGCGCGATCAACTCGCCGGCCACCGCCAGGACGAGGAATTTCCAGGCCGCCTCGAGTGGCTCCCGGGAGCCGTAGAAGTCGACCAGGGGCGCTGAGGCGAAGGTGGTTGCCGTCACCGCGGTCCAGAGCAGTGCCAAGTTTCCGGAGACGGTGGCGAGCACCATGGTCAGGGTGAAGAGATGGAAGAGTGAGAAGTACTTGCGCAGCTCCCCGGACCGCAGCACGTGACCCTGCTGGGGGGAGCGAAAGTAGGCGATCGAGTAGGCGCCAGCCAGGCTGGAGACGAACATCACCACAAGCAGGACGACGGCGTTGAGGTCGTCCAGATAGAGCCAGTCCCCGAGCGCACGAATCGGACCGCCGCTGAGCACCCTGGCGATCAGCGTCAGAGCCAGGGCAAAGGTGATGAATGAGCTGGGCAGCACCAGCGCATAGCGGATCCGGTCCTGACTGACCGCGACACTGCCGAGGGCCGCCAACAGCGGCACGGCCAGCAGAAGAAGCAAGAGCGTGGTGTTGATCATCCCCGCAACCGGGTGAGTTCGGAGGTATCGGTAGTGGAGACCTCCTGGTGCATCCGCGCCACCAGGAAGCCCATCACCAGAACGGCAATTAGAACGTCGAGAACGATGGCGAACTCGATCAAAAGACTGAGGCCGGGGGCGAGCACCAGCCCAACCAGAAGCAGGCCATTCTCCGCCGCCAGGAGCCCGCCAACCTGGAGGATGGCGTCGCGTCGCGCGGTGGTGGTGAACAGACCCAGCAGGAGCACCGCCAGGGCGATCCCGAGCACTGATTCCGGGAGCAGCTGGTGGGGGTAGGGGATGCGGGTGGCCACGATGAATCCGATCAGGGTCAAGCCCGCCCCGATCAGCAGTGCGGTGGGAAAGCGCACAAAATAAACGGTTTCCCGCCTGCCCGCCAGGGCGAAGCTGCTGCGGCGGCGCAAGATCTGGGGAACCGCTATCCCTTTGACCGCAATCGTCAGTAGCCCGAAGAGCAGCAGCTGAATTAAGTGCGAGTCGGCAAAGAGGGCGATGGAGACTCCACCGAGGAGCCACGACTGCACCGCATAAGTGGAGACAGCGGCGCCCAACTGGCGGGTCACGATGAAGGTGAAGGTGACCAGCAGAATCAGCGCCGCCAGGATGACTTCAGGGAGCATGCAGAGGCCCCCGAGAAGCGCCCACGGCGTGCCCCATCAACGGCCCACCGTGTAGAGAACCAGTCCCAGGAAGGCCAGGACGAAGCTGCCACCCAAATACTCCGGTACCCGGAGGATGCGGATCTTGGCCAGCGTGGACTCGATGCCCACCAAGAGCACGGCGGCACCCAGCATCTTGGCGGACAGGGTCAGGATAGCCACGAGAAGGGCGGGAACCGTAATCGCGTCGGCCAGGCCCAGCGGAAGCACCAGGACGTTGAGCCAGACGATGAGCAGGACGAACAGTTTCATGAACCCACCCCACTCCATCAGCGCCTGGTCGGGTCCCGAGAACTCGAAGAGCCGAGAGGACTCGATCATGGAGAGCTCTTGGGAGCTGTTGGGGTTGTCCAGCGGCAGGCGCCCGGCCTCAGCCAGTACCACCATGAGGAACGCCGCCGCCACAAGCGCATGGCTGGGGACGATGTGCGAAGAACTGGTGAAGAGGGCGCCGTTGACCGCGAAGGGAACCGTGCCGCCCGAGATGAAGCCGACAGCGAAGAACACGACGATGAAGGTCGGCTCGGCCAACGAGGACACAAATCGCGAGCGGCTGCTGCCCAGTCCGCCGTAGGGGCTACCGCTGTCCATGGCGGCCAGGTTGCCGAAGAACCCGCCAATCCCAATGACAAAACCGCTGCCAACCATGTCCGCCATCAGGGCCCAACTGAGGGGCATCGCCGTCAGCACCGGAATCAACATGGCGAAGGCAACCGGAGTCGCGAACACCACGTAAGGAGCGACCCGGAACAAGAAGGAGACGTTGCCAGTGACCGTTCGCTCCTTGCCGAGCAACTTGCGCAGGTCGTAGTAGGGCTGCAAGACCGAAGGACCCTGGCGCGACTGGACCTTGGCCTTGAGATTCTCGATGACACCCTTGAGGAGAGGCGAGAAGCCTACAACCGTGAGGATCGCAACCACCTGCCCGACAGCGGCAGCTAACACGTGGCTCCTGAAGAGCGCCATCGCCGGATGCTCATCCGCGTCTCCTGCTGGGCCAGCGGAGAGCGGAACGGTTCCGGACCCAACTGGCGGCGGCTTCTAGTGGTAGAAGCCATCAGCCGAAACAAGTTCGGCGATTCCAGGAGCGGGCCTCATCGCGCCTTTCGGGATGGTACCAAGAGCACGGACCTCAGTGAAGGGCGAGAACCTGGATCTTGACCCATCTCGTTTCGGTGTCAGAGTCGGAACTCGATCGTCGCTTCGGCAGATCATCGAGGCTGCGGCTAGGAACTTCTCTTCGTCCCGGCCAGCGTATCCCGGCGACCATCGCGAAAACTACGTCGAGCTTCTCCAGCGGCCGTGGTTGGAGGGGGCCAGCCCAGGCCCACGCCGAGCTCCCCGGGAGAGTTGGCTTCCGAGCAGCCGCGAGGAAGACCCTTGTCTCCGACCCAGGTCCGGCCGGGGAAGAGAGTCGTACGGTCTTTGGCCGAAGGGGAATTCGGCGTCCTTATCCCTGCGCCGCCTTGTCGATCGCGTCCGCCCAGCGCATCAGGAAGTCCGACAGCACAAGGAGTCCCGCCCGGGGAAACGTCTGGAGCAAGTCTCGTACCTCCATCTGGAGTGGGCCGAATAGAGGGGAGGCGCTGTCCCGAAGCCGGGGCGTGAGATGGACCATGGCCTTGCGTCGATCCTGGGGATGCGGTTGACGACGGACGTATCCCAAATCGGTGAGCCGGTCAATGGCGACGGTCATGCCCCCGCTGCTCATGCCCACGGCCCGCCCCAGTTGGGCCGGGGTCAGGGGTCCTTCAGAAGCCAGCAGGTCAAGCAGGCGCAGGTCGGTGCGGTTGACGCCTAGGGTCCGGGCCGCCCGCTGGTCCAGCCCGTCGATCGCGGTCGTAACTCGTCGCAGCCGGACGTCGACCTGCTCAATCAGCCCCCCCTCCTCCTCGGTTGACATTCGCGCTCTCCTCCAGTTATCTTTGTTTACAAGATACTTGTATACTAAGGGATAGAAGAGAAGTGGCAGCAAGCGACACCGCCCCTGGCTCGGTGGGAAGCCTGAGTGGACTCCGGGCGCTGGGAATGGGAATGGTCGGTCTCTGTCTGCTCCAGTACGTGGTTGGAATGGTGCTGAACCTATTCGTATCCATCCCCCGACACCACCCCGGCACCAGCGGGCCGAACTACTTCGGCAGGGCTCTGCAGAGTGACCTCTGGGGACTCTCCCAGGGTGGCCTGCTCGCCATCCACGTGGCTGTGGGAGTCCTTCTACTCGTGGGCTCCTGGCGGCTGGCGGTGGCCGCATTCCAGGCGCCCCGGTCCGGGCTCCGGGCGGTGAGCATCCTGGCGCTGCTGGCTGTTGTGGCAGCGGGATTCAACGGAGCCTCATTCCTCAGCTACGGCCAGAACCTGAGCTCGATGATCATGGCGGCCAGCTTCGCCATCGCAATGTTCTGCTTCAGTTGGGTCATCTTCCGGGCGGCAGGAACGTACGGTCCCGACCCTGTCTCAGCCGCCCTCTGAGGCCCTCGGTGCCCAGGCCACCGAGACGGTGCGGGAGACCTCCAAGGGCCAGGTGTCACCCAGGGCGTCGTCGACCTCCTCGTCTCGCTCCGGGCCGAGGCAGAGCCGGCGCCTAGCGAAGGCAACGTATTCAGAGCGTTCGATGGAGGTGGTCCGATGGGTGCGCAGGTGAGACTTCTGACGGGGGGCTAGGCCCATCTCCTTCAGCACCTGGATGAAGAGCCCGGCGGTCGGCTCGGTGGGGCGGCTTAGACCCCAAAACCGCTCCCAGAGTGGATTGAAGGGCGAGGTGGGGTGGGTCTCGGTGAGCTCGACGACCACCAATCGGCGGGCATGTCGGGTGAGCGCTTCCAAGAATGGCACGATGTCGGCGACGTTGTAGACCACGTGGTGGCTAAGGACCAGGTCGGCCCCAGCCACAGCGTCCGCCACGCGAGGCCAGTCACCCCTGATCTCCACATGACCCACGCCGAGTTCCCGACATCCGGAGGCGAAGTTGGCCAGCATGTGGTCGTCCTGGTCGACTCCGGTGATTGTCGCGGCCCACGGCGCCAGCGGCAGGCTGGCGGCTCCCCCACCGCAGCCCACGTCAAGGATAGAGCCGCCCTCGGGCAGACCGGCCCGGGCGAGGCGGGTGGAGGGCGTCTCTATCACCCGGTGGGAAGAGGCGTTCACCCGGAAGAGTGCTGGGGGCAGCGGCCAAGGGGGCTCCGGCGCCTGGGCCAGAATCTGCTCGGGAATAGCCCAGGCAGCGAGCTCCTTCGACCAGCGGCCTGCGGCACCCGTCACTGGGTTCTTGCCGGTAGGTGACCGATAATCAGTCCGTCCACCCGACGTCCTCCTCTAGTGCCCAGGACCAATCCGGCGGTCTCCTCCGAGTACGCAGCCAGACGGCATCTGGTTTGCGGAGGGATGCGCCAACCCCACGACTCTACTCTCGGTCCCAACTGGCTGGATCACGGCTATCGTCTCCAACCAGCCCGGACTGATAGGCGAGGACCACGGCCTGCACCCGGTCGCGCAGGTCGAGCTTCATCAGGATGTGGCCGACATGGGTCTTGACCGTCGAGGCGCCTAGGTGGAGGTTATCCGCGATCTCCGAGTTGGCCAACCCCTGAGCCATGAGGCGCAGCACCACCACCTCCCGCTCTGTCAGCTCCGACCACGGCGGACGGCGACCGGGCTCAGGCCGGGCCCGGGCCGTGTACTGCTCGATCAGGCTCCTGGTGATCGCCGGGGCCAAAAGCGCGTCCCCGGCGGCGATCGTCCGTACCCCGGAGACGATCTGCTCAGGTGGGGCGTCCTTGAGCAGGAACCCACTGGCCCCTGCCCGCAGAGCCCGGTAAACGTAGTCATCGTCATCGAAGGTGGTCAGCACCAGGATCCTGGTGCCGCCTCGATCTGCCACCCTGGAGGCGGCCTGGATGCCGTCCATGATCGGCATCCGGATGTCGAGGATGGCGACGTCGGGCTGGAGCGTCTGACAGAGTCCAACCGCCTGGACTCCGTCGCCGGCCTCGGCGACCACCTGGATGTCTTCCTCGGGCTCGAAGATGAGCCTGAGGCCAGCGCGCATCAGGGGCTGGTCATCCGCGATCAGTACCGTGATCAAGACTCGCCGCCAAGGGGCAGGGTGGCGGAGACCCGCCAGCCGCCTTCTGGGATGGGACTGGCCTCGGCGGTGCCCCCGAATGTGAGGGCACGCTCGCGGATGCCGGCCAGCCCGTGACCGGCACCATTCGATCCCGGGAGAGCAGCACCATCGTCGGTAATCTGGAGGCGGAGCTGGTCGGGGCGGTACTCGATCCGGACCTGGGCCGAACTGGCGTGACTGTGCCTCATGGTGTTGGTCAGCGCCTCCTGGACGATCCGATATGCGGAGAGCTCGATTCCCTGGGCCAGCTGGCGTTGTTCCCCAGCAATGAGAAGGTCCACCTCGATGCCAGCCCGTCGAGTCCTCTCCAGCAGCGGCTCCAGGTCAGCCAGACTGGGCTGAGGCGGGGTTACCGACGCACCGCCAGCACTCCGAGTCAGACCCAGAAGACGCCGCGTGTCGCGCATGGCCTCACGCCCCACCCGCTCGATTTCTCGCAGAGCCCGCTCGGCCTGCTGCGGCTGCTTCCGGACGATCCGCCTGGCACCTCCCGCCTGAACCAACATCACGGTGATGCTGTGCGCGATCACGTCGTGCATCTCGCGGGAGATTCGGAGCCGCTCCTGGTCGGCGGCCCGACTCAGCCGTTGCGCCTGCTCCCGGTCGGTCCGGGCAGCCCGTTCCTGCAGCTCTAGGAGCCGGAGGCGCCGCTGGCGTAGGTCATCACCGAGCACCCAGGCGCTGATGAAGAGCCCGTAATTGAAGGGAATGTCAGAGAGCACCACTTGGTTTTGATGGGACCAGTCCAGGCCGAAGTTCACCGGCAGCAGCAGGGCCACCAGACCGGCCGCGGTCCACGCGAGCCGGCGGGGCGAATACTGGGCGACCGTGAACAGCGCCACCAGCACCGCGAACGTGACCGGGAAGTCATTCTGGTAGCCAAGGGCCACGTGTAGGAGGGCTGCCAGCCCCACGATCAGGAAGGTGGCGAAGGGATGCCTCCGGCGGACAGCCAGCGGCAGCGACGCCACCAGCAGCAAGACCACCGACGAGGGGGTGGCATCGGAGCCGGACGCTGGTGGCAGCCAGAGCAACAGCAGGCTCGTCCCAGCCACCACCAGCGCCAGCGCCCAATCCATCCCAGGAGCCCCTCGGGAGCGCCAATTTGCCAAGGAGCGCATAACGGCGCGATGGTAGTCCGCTACCTGAGCCAGACACATCCTCCTGGAGGAGGAGACGGCGTCATTCGCCGGTCCGGCGAAATTTCACCCTGACGATGGGCGACAGGCGGCCTGAGCTTCCAGAGACTCGGCTGATGCTTGATTTACACCTAACCACCACGATTCGCGATTCTCACGTCGCTGGCCTTGCCCGAGCCCAGGTCTCCTCGGTAAATTTCATCCTGGTCTCCCTGGCGGGTCTGGGATTTGTCGGACACATGCTGGTCGCCGGTAACTACGGCTACTTCCGAGACGAGCTCTACTACATTGCCGCCGGCCACCACCTGGCGCTGGGCTATGTCGACTTTCCTCTGCTGACTGCGGCGCTTGCCCGCCTCATGTTCCTGCTGGCGGGAGACTCCTTGGTCGCCATCCACGTGATCCCCGCCCTGGCCAACGCTTTCCTCATCCTGGTCACCGGCTTGACCGCTCGCGAGCTAGGAGGACGTCGACTAGCGCAGGCGCTGGCCGCGACTGCCAGCCTGGTCTGTCTGACCTTTCTGGCCACCGGGTCAATCTTCTCGATGGACTCGTTGGATGAGCTCTGGTGGGCGCTGATCGCCTACCTCTTGGTGCGGTTGATCCGCCGAGATCAACCGCGGCTCTGGCTGCTCATTGGCGCCGTGGTCGGCGTGGGGATGCTAACTAAGGTCACCGTCCTCTTCTTTCTCGCCGCCCTGCTCCTGGGACTGTTGGGCACACCGGCTCGGCGGGAGTTCAAGTCCAGGTGGATCTGGCTGGGCATGGGGGTCGCCCTCGCCGGGCTCGTCCCCTACCTGGCCTGGGAAGTCCAGACCGGATGGCCGAGCCTCAGCTACTGGCACAACTACGTCGGCACCCTGGTGAACCACTCCCTCCTCAACTTCATCGCCCAGCAGGTCTATGTGATGAACCCTCTGACGCTCCCCTTATGGCTGGGCGGTGAGATCTGGCTTCTACGGGGGGGTGCCGGGCCCCGGCTACGTGCCTTGGGGCTAGCCTTCGCCGTCCTCTTTGTCTGGTTCGGGCTCGGTCCATCCAAGTCCTACTACCTTGCCCCGGCCTACCCGTTTCTCTTCGCCGCAGGTGCCGTCTGGCTCGCGCCCAAGCTCAGTCGCATGGGAAGGATCTGGCCAGGGACGTCCTACCTGGGACTGATGGCCGTCGGTGGAATCCTGCTCGCGCCGGTGGCTATGCCGATCCTGCCCCCGGCCACCTTCGCAGCCGCCTATGGCTTCCTTGGAACCGACGGTGGAGCCCAGATGCAACGCCACGACGGAGCTCCGTTGCCGCAGTGGCTCGCCGACAGGTTCGGCTGGATCTCGCTCACCGAGCGGGTCGCCCAGGCGGTGGATCAGCTCCCGCCTCCAGAGCGAAGGGCCTCCTGCATATTCACCGCCAACTACGGGGAGGCGGCGGCGCTCGACTTCCTCGGCCGCAGCCAGCACCTACCGCCTGCGATCAGCGGCAACAACAGCTTCTACTTCTGGGGTCCGGGACGCTGCTCAGGTCAGGCGATCATCACCGTCGGGCTTCCACGCTCCCAGGTGCTGCGCAGTTTTGCAACGGTGGAGGTGGTGGGCACGACGTCCTGTGGCTTCTGCATGCCGGGCGAGAATGGTCTTCCCATCCTGCGTGCTACGAGCCCCAAGCGATCCATTCCAGCGCTGTGGAAGAGCGTTGAAAATCTCAGCTGAGCGGGAGACACTCAGGCAACCCCCGGATGGGCACTCAGCATCACTAAGAAGCGCAACAGTCGGCGACCCCATGAACACGAGGTCGTCGGCGCGGAACTGTATCTCAGTGTCGTGCTCCTCTGGCTGACGGTATTACCGTCCGCCTCAGATTTCCCCAACCGCCAGGGACGCCATCTTTCTGGAATCAGCCCTCCCGGTGAAGACGCGAATCGTGAATCGTCGCGGCTTCGTTCCAGGATCAGGGGAGGGTGCTCGGTAGTCGCTCCGGTGGGTGATGACCGACGATGCGGATATGCAGTACCTGGCCATCGCTGTCGTCGGATTCATGGCGGGGGCGATCAATGCCGCCGCCGGCTCGGGTTCACTGCTGACTTTCCCCACCCTTCTCGCCTTGGGATATTCGCCGCTGGTGGCCAACGTTTCCAACAGTGTCGGCCTGACCTTCGGCAACGTGAGCGCGTCGTTCGGCTACCGCCGTGAGCTCAGCGGCCAGCGGCGCCGGGCCCTGGGACTGGGGCTCTGCTCTCTGGTGGGAGGGGTGGGCGGAGCGATCCTGCTGCTCGCCCTGCCGCACCAGGTGTTTCGCCTGATCGTTCCGGCGCTGGTCGTCTTCGCCGTGGTCCTCCTCCTCTTCCAACCTCGACTCGCCAAGCTCAGGGCTGCTCGACAGCAGCGTCGAGAGTCTGCCCAAGAGGAGCGGCACGGGCCCTTGCTTCCAGCCGCAGTTCTGGCCACGGCCGTCTACGGAGGCTACTTCGGGGCCGCTCAGGGGGTAATCCTGATCGCCGCCCTGGGGGTCTTCATCGATGACACCCTGCAGCGTCTCAACGGGCTCAAGAACGTCCTCGCCGCCACCGCCAACGGGGCCGCCTCCATCGTCTTCATCATTCGGGCGCCGATCGCCTGGGAGGCAGCTCTGGTGATTGCCGCCGCCAGCATCCTGGGCGGTCAGCTGGGGGCGGGGATCGGTCGCCGCCTGCCTCCGGCGGTCCTCAGATGGGTCGTCATCGTGGGCGGCCTGGCGGCGGTAGCCAAGCTGCTCCTGTAGTCGCCCTCCGGCGATCCCTCAGGTGCTCGGCGATGGACTCGGGCTTGGCGCGGCTGTGGCGGTCGGGGTGGGGGTGGGGCTGGGACTGGCACTGCTTGAGGCGCTGGCTGAGGGGGAAGGGCTGGTCGAAGGCGAGCTCGTGGGACTAGCCGAGGGAGAGGGACTGGCCGTGACCACGGGGAGGTTAGGGGCCGCGGTCGAGGGCTTGGTCGGCCCGCCACCGAAGGGGGCGGGAGCGGTCGGACTTGTGGCTGCGAAGGCCACCACCAGCCCGGCGAAGGCGGCCAGGGCCAACCCGACCGGCAAGAAGACTGCCGCGGAGCGGGACTCAAGCACCAGCCCGCCGCTGTTCTGAGCGGAGCGCAGGTAGATCTGGCGCAGGGGGGTGATGCGGATGCCCTCGGTCGCCAGGCTGGCCCAGGGAGCGCTCAGATACACCGCCGCCTGAAAGAGGAGCAGAACCGCCAGCAGCGAAGTGGTCACGCTGAGGGCTCTCACCTCCATCACCGCTGCCGCGGCCACTGCCGCCACTGCGAGCGACGTCTCGGGCCGGGCCGAACGCAGCGCCTGCCGGACCCCGCTCAGTCCGCCGCGCCGCTTCGGTGTCCGCAGGAAGCTGGCCTTGAGGGCGAGCAGGCCACGGACATCGGCCAGTGCCACTGTCCAGCTGAGAGCGAACCAGACGCGCAGGGCGCGCACGGCGTCACCCCAGCTGAGCTCACCACTGCGACGCATGGCCCAGACCGCGCGCAGTAGGCCGAATATCAGGAAAAGCAAGGGAATTACCAGCACTGCTCCGGTGATTTGCCGGACCGGTAGACGCTCATGGGCCGCCGTGGCGACAGCGGTTGCCACCAGCAGCACGGTGAAGGCGAGCAGCAGAAGATCGCCGAACCACTGCACCGCCCCCACCAGATAGTGCCAGCGCTGGGCGCGTGTCAGCTGGAGTTCATGGGGGGCCAGGGGAACCAGTTCGCGCCAGTGCTGGCGCAGAATCTGCAGGCCACCCAAGGCCCAGCGAAAGCGCTGCTTCTTGAGACCGTCAAAGGTCAGCGGCATCAGCCCTTCGCCCCAGGGAACCTGGTGATAAACGCCGCGGTAGCCGCGGCCCAGGATTCGCAGGCTGGCCTCAGCATCCTCGGTGATGCACTCCTCGTTCCAACCGCCAATCTCATCCAGGACCGAGCGACGGATCAGGCCCATGGTGCCGCAGAAAATGATGGCGTCTCGATGAGCTCGAGCCGGCATCGTGATATCGAAAAAGTAGCGGTAACTGTGGAAGAGGCCGCGTAGGTAGGAGTCGTCCTCCCAGTCCCGGTAGTGCTGCGGGGTCTGCACGAAACCCACCTGTGGGTCCTGGAAAAACGGCACCGTGTCGCGCAGAAATCCGGGCCGAGCCAGGTAATCGGCGTCGACGATCCCGATGATCTCCACCTCTTTGGGCAGGCGTCTGGTGGCCTCGTTGAGCGCTCCCGCTTTGAACCCGGGCCAGGGGGCGAGGTGGATGAACTGGAAGCGCGGCCCGATGCGCTGACAGAGCTGCTGGATGGGCTGCCAAACGGCCGGATCGGCGGTGTTGTTGTCGACGATCTGAAAGAGCAGATTGGGGTAGTCGAGGCGGTCGAGAGCGGCCAGGGTCTCCGCCACTAACTCGACCGGTTCGTTGTACATCGGGACCTGGAGTACGACCAGCGGCCAGGGCCGATCCGGATTCCAGGTGGGGACCGCGGGAGGTGAACTGGGTCGCCGCCCGAGCACGTCAAGGATCTCAAAGAGGTAGGAGAGGGCCAAGCCCATGGCGGCTACCTCCGCCAGCAGCAAGATCACCGATCCGAGGAGCAGGAGCGGTACCAGTCGGGGGACCAGCGCCTGCTCGACCGTCTGCTGCGCCGAATAGGCGATGTAGCAAACCGCGGAAAGGCTGGCGAGCAGGAAGAGTTGAGTCGGCAGCCAGCACCATCCCGCCAGCCAGCGCCGGCAGAGCGGCACCAGGATGATCAGCAACACCAGCCCCGCGCCGACAGCGAGGTATTGGTCTCCCGTGATCCAGGCGGTCAGCCAGCCGGCCACAGCCAGCCCGGCGGCACTCGCAGCAACCCCGAGAAGCAACTCTGCCCGGGCCAATTGCGGGAAGAGGACCAGGACGGTGCAGACCCCGGCTCCGCAGGCGAGGTAGACCAGACTCCAGAGCAACATCAGAGGAGATCCCTCAGCTTGAGCCGACGGTAATCAGAGACTGCGTCAGGGGCGTCTGACAGGGGCAGGCTAACTCGGCCGGGCATGCCCGGCGCCCGGACTGGCAAGCACCCGGAGGAGTCGGATCAGCAGCCAGGCCGCCAGCGTGTAGATGACGATGGCTACCAAAGCGGCCCAAAAAGTGGTGTGGGCGACTGCCGGTGTGGTGCGATGGCTGAGTACCCCCACGAAGGGGCCGGCCAGCCAATTGCCGACATTGATCACCACCTGGACGAAGCTGGAATCACCAGCAGCGATGGCTCTGAGACCGAAGTCCAGGGCCAGGAAGAGGTCGACGACGGCCAGGCACAACCAGATCAACTCCCCCAGACGAAAGCCTCGGCCCGCCGCGGTGCTTGATGTCGCTGGGGTGGGGGTATCGGGTATCGGCGGCGCGCCAGCATTCCCAGATGCGTCGGCGACCGGCGGCGGGGACTCCGCAGTTGGGTCCATCGCCGGCTCGACCGTCGCCGACTCCGAGGTCCACGGCAAGGGGGTTGGCGCGGGGTCGATCGTTGCCTCAGCTGGGTTCTCGGGGGCACCCGAAGAGTCGGGTTCAAACTCCTTCCAACCGAGCTCGCGACTCATGCTAGGCCCCTGCAGAGATAACGTGGATGCCGTGCGCCTCGCCACCAGGGGCGCGATTACAAGCCGAGTCCGGCCTGTCCGCTTCCCGTCTTGGGGGCGATGTCACCAGGTATCAGGAGGCAACCGTAATACGGCGCCGAGTTGCGGAGCCTTTCTCAAGTTCGTCCGCCATCCCGATTGGCGTAATCGGGATGGCGGAGCTGGCTGGCCCGCGGGAGCAGTTTCTATGGGGTGTCGGGCGCAAACCGGATCGTTCAACCGGTCCTCCGCTCCGCCGGCAAGGCGCCCGAAACGGATCAGGTCGATCGCCCCGGGCAGGCCAATCTCGAGCTAGATCCGCTCGGCGACGCTCTGTCCCTGGACGAAGAAGAAGAGGTAGTCGGGTCCTCCGGCCTTGGTATCGGTACCACTCATGTTGAAGCCACCGAAGGGGTGAACTCCCATGTAGGCACCGGTGCTGCGTCGATTGATGTAGAGGTTGCCCACGTGCAAGCTGGCCTTGGCCCGGGCGATTCGTCCCGGGTCCCGGCTGAAGTAGGAGCCTGACAGGCCATAGTCGGTTCCGTTGGCGATGGCTAGGCCGTGCTCGGCATCCTTGGCCCTGATCACCGCCAGCACCGGACCGAAGATCTCCTCCTGGGCGATGCGGGCCTCGGGTGCTACTCCGGCAAAGATGGTCGGCTCGATGAAGTGACCATCGCCCGGGCCGTGCCCTCCTCCGAGAAGCAACTCGCCCTCGCCGCGTCCGATCTGGAGATAGTCGAGGATCTTCTCCTCGGCGGCGCCGTCGATCACCGGACCCACGGTGACCTCCGGATCGATCGGGTCGCCCATACGGAGATGCTTGGCCTGCTCGAGCACCCGCCCGACCACCTCGTCATAGACCCCATCCACCAGTACCGCCCGGGAGCCGGCCGAGCACTTCTGCCCCTGGAAACCGAAGGCGCTGGCGGTGATCGCCTCAGCGGCCCAGTCGAGATCAGCCGTCTCGTCCACCACCACCGCGTTTTTGCCTCCCATCTCGAGCTGCACCCGCTTCAGCCAGAGCTGTCCCGGGTGCACCTTCGACGCCCGCTCATGGATGCGCACCCCGACCTCCCGGGATCCGGTGAAGGCGACGAAGCGGATCTTGGGGTGGTCGACCAGGGCCTCCCCGATCACGGAGCCCCTTCCCGTGAGCAGGTTGATCACTCCGGGGGGCAAACCCAGTTCGAAGAAGATCTCGACCAACCAGGCTGCTGTGGTGCTCGAGGTTTCGGCGGGCTTGAGGATCACACAGTTCCCGGCCACCACCGCAGCCGTCATCATCCCGGTGGCCAGCGCCAGGGGGAAGTTCCAGGGCGAGATCACCGCGCCAACGCCCAGCGCCAGGTAGCGGAACTCGGTCAGCTCGCCCGGCCAGGGGGCCATCCGGTCCCGCTGACCCAACTCCAGCGCCTGGCGGGCGTACCACTCCATCAGGTCGACAACCTCGGCAACCTCACCATCCGCCTCAGCCCAGGCCTTGCCGACCTCGTAGACCATGAGGGCCGCCAGTTCGCCTCGCCGCTGGCGGACGACCTGGGCGGCGCGCAGGAGCAGGTTGACGCGCTCCTCGACCGGCGTCCGCGACCAAACGGGAAAGGCCTCCCAGCCCGCGGCGACCGCGCGTTCGACGTCCTCCTTGCGGCCGGCCGCGTGGCGGCCGATGACCTGCTCGGGGTGGGCCGGGTTGTAGGACTCGATGCGCTCCGGGGTCTCCACCCGTTCGCCACCGATCACCAGGGGATAGTCACGTCCAAGCTGACCGCGGACAGCGGCCAGGGCCTGCTCGAAACCCTGGCGGTGGCTGGGCACCGAGAAATCCAAGGTGGGCTCGTTACGGAAGGGCGCCAGGGGCATCGGTTAAAACCTCCTCGTGAATCAGTAATGCGGGTCAGCCGCCCGGCGGCAGGCAGAACGGCTAGTTACCGGCGCACCAGGTTGCGAGCCAGGAAGAACACGTTGGCCGGACGCTCCGCCAGGCGCCTCATGAAGAAGGGATACCAGTGGGTGCCGTAGCAGGTGGCCACCAGTACGGTGAAGCCCTTCTGCAGCAAATCTCGCTGCAGTTGGGGGCGGATGCCGTAGAGCATCTGGAACTCGAAGTGGTCCCGGTCGATCTTGTGTTGTGCCGTGTAGTCGGTAGCGTGCTCGATCATCCGCTCATCGTGAGTCGCGATTGCGGTGTAGCCGGTCCCGCTCAACGCCATCTCCATCATCCGGATGTAGTTGGCGTCGACTTCGGCCTTGTCGGTGAAGGCTACCTCACGGCTCTCCAGGTAGGCGCCCTTGACCAAGCGCAGGTTGGGGTCCAGAGGGAGCAGCGACTCCAGGTCGCCCAGCGACCGTCGCAGGCAGGACTGCAGCACGGCGCCGACATTGTCGAAGCCACTGGCGCGGAGCTGGCAGTAGACCTTGAGCGTGTCCTCGACATGGCCGGAGTCCTCCATGTCGATGCGCATGGTCATGCCCAACTCAGATGACAGCGCCAGCAGCTTGCCCATGTTGCTCTCGGCCAGCTCCTGGCTGAGGTCGAGTCCCATCAGGGTCAGCTTGATGGCCACGTTGCAGCTCAGCTTCTCACTGACCAGGCGGCGGATCAGCTCGTCGTACGCGGCCACCGCGTGGTCAGCATCAGCGGCGTTGGAGACCGACTCACCGAGCAGAGTGGCATTGCACTTGAAGCCTTGCTGGTTGAGCTTCTGGACCGCCGCGACACACTGGTCCAGAGTCTCGCCGGAAACGAACCTGGAGGCCCCGAGGCGCATGCCATAGCGGCCCATGAAGGCCTTGGTGGCTCGGTTCTGGGCGGCCGCAAGAATGGTCGCCCGAGCAATGCCGTTCAGAGAGGCCAAGCGCTCAGCCTACCGCGGGCAGGCTCGGTCGCACCCCCAGCTGCGAGCCGGCGACATCGGCTTGGCCGCCACCTCTCCTCAGAAGTGCTCCAGCAGCCAGGCATGGATGAGCGGAACCTGGTCTACCAGAAGAGTCAGGTGGCCGGCGTCGGGAAGATAGTGCCAGTCCGCCTCGGGCAACTTGGCGGCCAGCCAGTGGCCGTGAAGGGAAGGGACCATGAGATCGTGCTGGCCCTGCCAGAGCTGCAGTGGCACCGACACTTCAGCCAGCTCGAAGCCCCAGGGACTGACGAAGGCCAGGTCATCGTCAATCCAGCCGTCAGCGCCTTCCGAGACAGCCTCGGTCAGGATGGAGACGAACCAGCTGCCCAGATGCTCGCGGATCGCTGCTTGGTCGGGGGCCGACAGGATCGACTTCATCTCTCCGATCATCCCCTCGACCGATGTGGGCATCGCCTGGGCGGCAGCCTCATGGAGAGGACGGATGCTGGCCTCGCCCTGGAGGACCGCCTCGAACTCCTCGATATTGGCCTGGCCCATCCCGGCCAGGAAGTCGAGTCCCTCGGCGCCGTAGGGTGCCGGGCAGGCGATGGCCGCAGTTGCCACCACGCGGTCGCCTAGGAGTCCGGCGCAACTCAGCGCGTGCGGTCCCCCGCCCGAGTACCCCCAGGTCGCCAACCGAGAGATCTCCAACTGGTCGGCAATCGCTGCCACGTCGACCGCGGCATCGCCGACGGCGCGGCCCGGTGCTCGCGTCGACGCCCCATACCCCGGCCGCGAGTAGCCGATAAGTCGGATTCCCTTCTCGTCGGCGTCGGCCAGCCAGCCACCGAACAGCTGCTTGGCGCCCGGCGTACCGTGGTGGACCACGACTGCGGGATCGCCAACCTTGCCGCAGTCGATGACGTCCAGCCGGCGACCGTCTAGGGCGGGCACCGAGCGCTTGCGGATCTCCATCGTCTTCTCTCCTCGATTTTGTCCCGCCTGCCCGTAGCTGGGAGCCGGCTCGGCACCGGAACGGTCCCCAAGTGACCCGGCCCAGCGTAGCGTCGCGGCCGTGCCGGCGGCGCTCGCCGGGAGTACGGCCGCCGGCCAGGCCGCCACACCTCGTCTGCTTCCAATCTTGCAAACGAACGAGAAACTCCTTGACGGCCCCGCCCGGGTGCTGTAGGGTCCGGATCCATGCTGCCGGGCCGCGCCCGCCAACAGCGCCTCAGGCCTGTTTCGCAGCCGGTCCTCCTGGCGGCGCTTGCCTGCCGCCACGGCAGGCGGCTAGGCGATCCGGGCGAGCACGGTCCGGGCATTGGGGGTTGACCGATATGCGGTTGGCGACGATCCACACTGGCTCCGGCCCTCGGCTCCACGTCCGTGGTCGGTCGGGTTACGTCGACGCGGCCGCCGAGAGCGGCAACCACGAACTGGCGGACCTCAACGTCGTCCTGCGCGCCGGTCCCCAGAGCTGGGACCAACTGCGGGCTCTGGAGGCACGTGAGGGCCGGCCCGTCGAGGAGGCGGAGTTCGCGGCGACGGTGCCGGTACCCAATCGCATCCTCTGTCTTGGCGTCAACTACAGCGAGCACGCATTGGAGACGGGTCGAGAGATCCCCAAGTGGCCCGAGTGCTTCGTCCGAGGCGCTCCCAGCGTGACCGGGCCCTACGCTGACCTGGTCCGACCCGCCCTCACCGAGCGCTTCGACTACGAAGGAGAGCTTGGGGTGGTGATCGGCCGCGGAGGTCGCTACATCCCGGCCGACCTGGCCCTGGAGGCGATCGCCGGATACGTGGTCTGCAACGACGCCTCGGCCAGGGACTGGCAGCGGGCCGGCACCCAGTGGACCCCGGGCAAAAACTTCGACGGCACCATGCCCCTGGGACCGGAGCTGGTCACGGTGGACGAGATCGACGTGTCCGATGTCCAGCTGACGACCACGGTCAACAGCGAGGTGCGGCAAGCCGCGCGCACCTCACAGATGCTGGTGAGCATCCCCCGGGCCATCGAGTTCCTCTCCACCTTCACCACCCTTCAGCCCGGAGATGTAATCGCCACCGGCACCCCGGGCGGAGTTGGCATGGGCCACGAGCCGCCGCTCTGGCTGGTGCCCGGTGACGTCGTCGAGATCACTGTCGACGGGGTGGGGACCATCCGCAACCGGGTGGTCGCGGAGGACACCAAGGCGGTACGGAACACGTGGGTTCCGGCCACGCCGCCGGGGCGCAACCTGTAGCAACGTCAACTCCGGATTCGGGGAGGGCTTCCATGCGTTGGTTCAGACGTCACTCAGCTACGACCAGTCGTCCAGGCTAGCCGAGAGCCTGCAGGAGAACGGTCACCATCGGGTGACCAACGGTCGTCGGCTCTCAGCAGGGGTAGTAGCGCTGGCCCTGGGGGTGGCGGCCGCGGCCACCAGCGGAGCGATCGCATTGGCTCCGGTCTCGGCGAGCAGCACCTTGGTGATCGCCGACCTGGCCCCCTTCACCGGCCCCGACGCGGCCCTGGGAGGCTATTACGACGCCTCCTGTCTGGCGGCGACCAAGGCCATTAATGCGGACGGCGGAGTACTGGGACACCAGCTGAGCTGCGCCACCTTCGATACCAGAGGAGATCCGGCCGACGCGGTGCCGGCGGCAAACCAGATGTTTGCCACCGAACCCAACCTGGCCATGGTGATCGGCTGCACCTCGGACGAGGCTGCTTCCGTCGTCCCGATCATTAATTCCAAGCAGATGGTCATGTTCTGCATGACCGGGCAGTCGGAATTCGACCACGTCCACTACCCCTACTTCTTCCGGCTGGTGCCTCCTGATCTGGCTGAGTCGTATGCCATGGTCGCGATCGCCAAGTACGACAAGCACTACAAGAAGATCGCTCTGGCCTTCGGCAACGACATCGGCTCGCAGACCTTTGTCCAACCCGCCATCACGGCCATCAAGAAGGCGGGCCTCAAGCTCTCGGCCAACGTGACCTTGGACCTCACCGCCAACACCTTCCGCACCGAGGCGGAGCAAGTGGTGCAGAGCCACCCCGATGTCATCCTCAACGACCCGGCCTCGATGCCGCTTCGCGACGGCAAGGAACGGTCCCTGACCCTGCCACTGTCAGCGTCGTCGATGGGGGATCCCGAAGCCGCCCAGAGGCCCTGCCCTCGCTCGCCCGGCGCTCGCCCTAATGCGCCCCGGCTAGGTAGCCGGCGCGACCTGAGGCGACCTGCGGCCCGCGGCCACCACCGACCTGATCGCCTCGGCGAGGGCCAGCGCGGAATCCGCGTCCAGTTCGAGCGCGACTCGGGCTCCGGGCCCCAGGGCCGGGTTGAGGAAGTCCAGGTTGAGGGTGTGGTCAGCGGGCGCGTGGACGGGGTGGTCGAAATAGACACTGGCATCGGTCACCGAGAACCATCCCTGAGCGCCCTTGCCACTGCCTCGGAGGTTGAGTGTCTCGGTCTCATAGGTGCACATCTCAGTTGGCTCCCGGGGCGAGATTGCGGCTGAAGAACTCCCAGATCTCCTCCCAGCCCTCCTGGGCGGCCTCGGGACGGTAGCTGGGGCGATCAACGGCAAAGAAGGAGTGCCCGGCGCCGGGATAGCTGTGGAACTCGAAGTCGGCACCCTGGTTGCTGAGGATTCCTTCCAGCTCGGCCACTTCGGCCGGGGAAGGGTGCTGGTCGTCTGCCCCGAAGAGCCCCAGCAGCGGGCAGGAGAGCTGCGGAGCCAGATGGCCCAACGGGGTCACCTTGAGGGGCATGCCCGCAGGCGGTTCGCCCACGATGAAGGCTCCGTAGCAGACGACTGCGGCATCGAGGGGCAGGCTGCAGGCGGCTAGAAATGACTGCCTCCCTCCGGAGCAGTAACCGATCACCCCGACCTTGCCGTTGCTGGTGGGCAGAGACCGGAGATAGTTGGCGGCTCCCTCCACATCGCCGACCAGTCGCTCGTCGGGTACTCCACCCTTGGCTCGAACCGCCGCCGCCGCATCGTCAGGACTGGCTCCCGGCGCATCCCTCGAGTACAGGTTCGGACAGATCGCCAGGTATCCGTGAGCGGCCAGAGTCCTGGTGACCTCCTTGCTCCAGCTGTCGTATCCCGGCATGTGATGGATGACCACCACCCCGCCAGTCTTCTCCGGGTCCAGAGGCACCGCTTGATAGGCCTCGATCTCATCGCCGCCGTGGCCGGTGACGTGGACCGTCTCCGCCCTGATGTCATCGCGCATGGTGGTACCTCCAGGCAGACCTTGGTTGGTGTTGGGGACGTGGTCCCCTCATGACGGAGCCTTCCGATTGTGTCAGTTCAGTGCTTCGGCACTCCAGCTCAGGCGGCCCCAAGGCTCGATATGGCAACCTAGCCCTACTTTGAACCAGCCCGAAGTCGCTCCATCGCCACCGGGGTCTGACCTCAGCAGCACCACGATCGGTGTCATTGGCACCGGGGCCATGGCCGAGGCCATGATCGCCGGTCTCCTGCGCCAGGGGCTGGTCAGCAGCGCCCAGATCGTCTGCAGTCACCCTCGGTCAGAGCGCGCCCGAGAGCTGGAAGCTCGATTCGGCGTCTCAGTTGTGGCCGACAACGCTCAGGTAGTGCGAGGCGCTGACATTGTTCTGGTGGCGGTCAAGCCCCAGGTCTTGCCTCGGGTTCTCGTGCAGCTTGGGGGAGCAGTGCGCAGCCAGACTCTGGTGATCAGCATCGTCGGCGGAGCCAGCACCAGCGCTCTGGCTGCGGGCCTGGGACATCGGGCAATCGTCCGGGCCATGCCCAACACACCCGCCCAGATTGGCGAGGGGGTCACCGTGTGGTTCGCCACTCCGGAAGTAACCGAGTCGGCCAAAGCTCAAGTGCGAACTCTTCTTTCCGCACTGGGAACCGAGATCGAGGTTGAAGACGAGCGGCAGGTCGCCATGGCAACCGCCGTCAGCGGTACCGGGCCGACCTACGCATTCCTTTTCTCGGAGTCGCTGCTGGAGGCCGCTGTTCATCTCGGATTTCCGCGCCATATAGCTCGGCGCTTGGTGTTGGAGACCCTGCGCGGCTCAATCGCCTTCGCCATCCAGAGTGGCGAGCACCCGGCCCAGCTGCGAGACATGGTCACCTCGCCAGGGGGCACCTCCGCAGAGGCGCTGGCGGCTCTCGAGCGCGGTCGCTTCCGGACCGTGCTCAGCGATGCTGTCTGGGCGGCGTTCCGTCGCACTCTGCAACTGGAAGCTTCCTTAGACGCCGGGGGAGCGCCCACCACACCGGCCGGTCCCAGCACCGGACCGTAGGCAGCCGCTCCGGAGACTAGGAGGCGGAGCTACCCGAGCTGGAACTTCCACTTCCGGACGTGTTGGGACAGTTCCGGGTATTGCCTCCCGGGCTAGCGTTTCCAGGGCTCGGAGTGGTGGTCGGCGTCGCGGCAGCCGTCTGCTGGGCTGCCGTTGAGCCGCTGGGTGAGCTGGCCGCATCTGCGGTCAGGGTGGCGACCACAAAGCCAAGCCCGGAAAGACCGGCCACCGTGGCGCCGACCAGGAGTATTCGCCTAACAACAGGATTCATTGCAGTGTCCTCGATGGCGGCATACCCCCGGCGGTTCTCGGTCGGGCGCGTTGGCCGCTGACACAGTGAACCGTGAGCGACTGAGTCCTCCCTGATAACTGCCTCACAATCAGCCCAGAGTCGATCAACTCCTTTTCTTAGGTGCTGAGACGCGTCTTGAGTTCCCCTGCTGCTGCAAGCAACTCCGGGGAGCTGAGGTTGGGATTGCCGAAGGTGAAACCGCCGATACCGGCATCGAGGTAAGGCTGCAGCGCTTCAGCGGCCTGCTCTAGAAGAACCGGGTCACCCCACACAGCCAAGCGTTCGGCCGGAATCTGCTCCTTCAATTGCCGCGCATGGCTGGCGTCCAGAGCCAAGACGCAGGGCTGCGTCACCGTCTTGAGGATGGTGGCGGGATCACGCCCCTCTTGGTCACAGTACTTCTCGAGGATGCCAATCTTGCGCTTGGTTTCCTCTACCCCAGGGAACCAGTTGGAAATGTCCGCATACTTGGCGACGATACGCAGCGTGCGCTGCTCGCCTGCCCCTCCAATGAGCAGCTTGGGACCGCCCGGCTGGATCGGACGCGGTACGTTGAGGGCCCGGTCTATGTGAAAGAACTTACCGTGGAAGCTTGGGCGCTCCTCGGTGAACATGAGCTTGACAATCTGGGCTGCCTCGTCGAGGCGATCCATCCGCCGGCCGATGGGCGGAAAGTCGAATCCGTATCCAGTATGTTCATGACCGTTCCAAGCGGCACCGATACCGAGGATGGCTCGGCCTTTGGAAAGTATGTCCAGGGTCGTGACCATCTTCGCCAATAGCGCTGGGTTGCGGTAGGTAACACCGGTTACCATGGCGCTGAGACGGACATTGGTTGTCCGCTGGGACAGTGCGGCGAGAGTGGTATATGACTCCAGCATGGGCTCTGTTTCCGCACCGACGCCGCTAATTTGGTAGAAGTGGTCCATGACCGTGACCATGTCGAAGCCGGCGCGCTCGGCCGCTCCGGCCAAGTTGGCCACGTGATCAAAGAGATGGTCGGATGCGACTCCAGGGAAACTGTAGTTGGGCAGGTGGTAGCCAAAGAAGGGTGTTGCCATACCGGGTTCCTCCCTGATGTAGTGCGCCCTTCGCAGTGTGCCGGGCACGGGCGCACATGGTTGCTACGGTTAGGTCCATAGGTTGGCGCAAATAGCGAGGCTGGAGCCGTGGAGGCGGAGTGCAGCGACGCTGTCGATGGCGAGCTAGTTCCGCCCGCTAGCCTCTACACACTTCGTTGGACTCGACTCTCGTGCGCGGATTTCGCCGCCTGCCAGCGAGTCCAGGCGGTCCACGCGGCTACCTCTGAATGACTCGCTCTCTGCACCACTTTCGACGTTCCTACAAGCTCCAGCCACTCCAGCCGAAGTCGCTCGACCTCCGCCGATTGATCGTCGTTGCTTGAGCCTAAGTCCATGTCCGACCCTCTACGTAGGCGCTCTTTGATCATTATCCGCTTGCCGCCAACCGATGGTGCTCACAACCGTAGGTCGGTCGGAGGGGAATTGAGCCAGACGGTGTCGCGAGCGGCCGTCCAGCTCCTCCAACTCAGCGCCATCCTCCCCGGAGATCGGTTTAGATCCTGGCCCAAGATATTGTGTTTAAGGCCTTGACAGCCTACTACATGTAGGTCAGAATCTCTGCCATCGACGGTCCTAAGGCCGCCAGGGCAGTGGGCAT
>Ga0307373_10000858_pt1 | contig 58516 bp, 42 predicted proteins | sample OX2MG_FD_202534 | JGI IMG/M metagenome (GOLD analysis project Ga0307373, IMG submission 202534) | Soil microbial communities from Risofladan, Vaasa, Finland - OX-2 | ecosystem: Environmental > Terrestrial > Soil > Coastal area > Acid sulfate soil | place: Finland: Risofladan, Vaasa | collected... | reverse complement strand
GACGAGGGCATTGCCCGAACGGGTCTGAGGGATTACGGGCCGGCCTTGGCCGACCTCGCCGTGGCGCTGCGCCTCGACCCCGACAACGCCGACATCTACACGCGCCGGGCCGACGCCTGGTACGGCCGCGGCGAATACGAGGCCGCCCTGGCGGATTATAACGAAGCCATTCGTTTGGATGCCGAAGCCGCGGGGGCCTATGCGGGCAGGGCACTCTTGTGGGCCACCTGTCCCGACCCGCATTTGCGCGAGGGACGGCGCGCGGTCGATTCGGCCATGCAGGCCTGTCAGCTCAGCGATTGGCGGCGGCCCGAGTGGATCGACACGTTGGCCCTGGCATACGCCGAGACCGGCCGTTTCGACGAGGCGCTGAAATGGCTGGACAAGGCCCTCGAATCGCCCGCCTTCCCCAGCCACAAGCTGGCCGATGCGCGGCGCCGCCGCCAGCTCTATGCCGCGCGCCGCGGCACATCGCCGACCGGCGGGTAGCTGCTTAGAAGAACACCTGCGTGCGGAACCAGAACAAGTTGTTGTGCCCGGTGGTGCTGGTCGTGGTCAGCAATACCGGCCGGTTGTAGCCCGCATATTGCCAGTCGAAGGTCAGCTTGACGTAGTGGTTCCAGTACCAGTTGAAACCGAGGTCGGTCACGTTGGCGTTGTTGGCCGAGGTGGTCGGATCGGCCAAGGGCACGCCGAAGGCGGCGCTGGAGAACACGTTGTCGCTGAGGTGGATGTTGGCGAAGCGGGCAAAGAGCTCCACCGCGCCCAGCCGGCCTTTTTCCGACCCCTCGCCGCGGACGTGGCTGACTTCCCCCATCGGCCGGCGCGGCTCAAGCAGTTCCACGCGGCGCGTGATTTCCTCACCGGTGAGAAAGTAAAACATGGCCACGGAGTATCCGGTCGACCGCACGCGCGTGTGGATCGGGCTGCCGAATCCGGCGAACTCGTCGGTGCCCAGGTGAATGTTCTCGCGGCTGGGAATGCTGCCCGTGGCGATCGAGTAATCCTGATAGCCGCCCTGATACCCGGCGACGCAGCCAAAGCTTTTGAAGTAATAGGCCAGGTCGCCCGACCATTGCATGCGGATGCCGTTTTCGAAGGCGGCGGGGTTGAAGCGAAAAAAAGTGGGCGAGAGATTGGCGGCGGCCGCCGACGCGCTCTGATCGTTCGCCGTGCGCAGCGAAAACGGCTGGGCCGGGTTGCGCTCGTTGCCGAAATTGAACGAGCCGCCCATGTTCAGTTGTTCCAGAAAGCCGATCTTACTCTTCAAAAACGGCTTTGTGTTCATGAACCAGAACAGGTCCTTGCCGCTGTTGAAATCCTGAAACGACCGCCGCGGGCCGTTGAACAGCCCCAGGGCGTATTCGAACCGCTTCGCGAGGAGCTGGCCGTGAAACATGCCGCCGATCTCGCGGTTGGGCGCCAGGTTCGTGACGTACACCGACCGCTCCGGTGCGATCAGGTCGTTTTCCGAGACCTTGATGTATTCGTAGGTATAAGGCGTCTTCATGCGGCCAATGCGAAACTGGAGTTTCTCCTTGTCGATTTGCTCGAAGCTGATGTCGGCAAAGGCGTCCAAGAGATCGAGCGGCCCGTAACCGCGGTTGATGACCGTGTAAAAATTGACGTGCTCCGAGACATGGCCCATGAAATACCAGCGTTGCCGCGGGATGAAGAAGTTGTCGTGCAGCGGATCGCCGGTGGGGTTGAACATCCGGGCATCGACCTGCGTCAGGTTGTGGAACGTCAACTCGAAATAGTCGTCGTCGGTCTTCCAGCTAAGACCGTCGCCGAACCGCGTGCTGACCTTGCGCCGCACGGCCTCCATGTCGGGGCGATATTCTTCGGCGCCCTCTTCGGCCGCGGGGACGAGTTCTTCCGGCTGACCGACGGTTCCCAGGCTGCGGCGGGGCCGCACCGGTCCCTGCAGGGTCGGCCCGCGCAACCCTTCTTCACCCAGCGTCCCCGGCCCGCCTTCGCGCGGCGGCCCGATCGTGCCCAGCGCCGAACCTGGCCGCCGCGGCTGGAAGGTCAGGCGTTGGATCGACTCGCCCAGCGGGTCGTTCGCCACCGCCGGCTTGGGCGCCGCCGGCGCGAAAGGCCGCACCTGCGGGAACCTGAAAGTATGGTTGGGACCGATCTCGTCGCTCGGAGGGTCCGCGGCCTGCTCGTCTGCCGCTTGCACTTCGCCAGCCTTTGAATCGGCCCTGGCAAACGACAGTTGCGCGGCCGCTTCCCGGCCTTGGCCAAGAACGAAGCCCAGCAGGGCGATGCCCAGCGGAGATCGAAGAAGTGACATAGCTCAGGCGCAGAACCACGCCGCAAGGGAAGGGGCGCGGTTTATAGCACACATCGTCGCCGCCCCGCAAGAGAGAACAACCGCCGCATGCGGCATATAATGCACGCGGTGGCCGTTGCGACGAGTCGTGGTGGCGCTTGCCTAATCTCGTGGCATGAGACGCAACGCGCGTTGGCGGCAGGCGGACATCCTCTTTCCGCAAGTGAAAAGTTTTTTGCGCCTCGCATCGCGGGTGTGGGCGGCAGCGGCCGCGCGGCGGCACCCTACGAAATTGTCATCCTGGCCGCATCCACTTTCGCCCATTAGACTTGCCGCGACTGCAAACCCTCGCGAGCGGCGCGGGCGCCGAGCGCCGCCGACCGCGGTACACCATCTGCCTGTCCGTACCGCCGGCCATCGTTGTCACGGAGGCCGACAGCAGTCACGGCTGACATATTCCTGACGGAACAGTAATGAATCCAATTGTCTTTGCGATGCGGCACCCGATCACGACCATGATGCTGGTCGTGGCGCTGATCAGCGGCGGGGGGCTGGCTTATAGCCGCATGCGGGTCGATATCTTTCCCTCGCTCAATGTGCCCAAGATTTACGTCTTCCTCGATTACATCGGCATGAGCCCCGATCAAGTCGAGGGATTCATCGTCAACCAGCTCGAACTTTACTTCCAGTACGTCGACGGCATCCAAGACATCAACACGCGGAACATCCAGCAGGTTGCCTTGTGCGAGCTGTCGTTCTTCCCCGGCACCGACATGGGCCAGGCCATGGCGCAAGTGGTCGCCATGTCCGACCGGGCCATGTCGTGGATGCCCAAGGGAACGCTGCCGCCCATGATCATGCGCATGGACTCCGGCAGCGTGCCGGTCGGCTACCTGGTGTTCGAGAGCGACAAGACGTCGTTGGGAGCCATGGGCGACCTGGCGCAAAACGTCATTCGGCCGCTGGTGCAGAAATATGTGCCCGGCACGGTCGCCATCTCGCCCTTCGGCCCCAACATGCGGTCGATCGTGGTCACCGTCGATCCGCAGAAGCTGCTGGCCTACAACCTCAAGCCGCAGCAGGTGATCGAGGCGGTGGCCACCGGCAACACGATCATTCCGGCCGGAAATATCTACACCAAAGACTCGATGCCGCTGGTCAGCAACAATGCGACCGTCGTCGACATCCAACGCCTGGGCGACATACCGCTCAAGATCGGCCGGAACGTCTATCTGCGCGACGTGGCCAGCATCACGGACGATACCGACATCACCTACGGTTATGCGCTGGTCAACGGCCGCAAGTCGGTGTACCTGCCGATCATCAAGAAAGACACCGGATCGACCCTCACCGTTGTGGCCGACGTCCGCAAGTCGATGGACTTGTTCCGCAATGCCATCCGTCCCGACATGTATCCGGAGGTCAAGCTCAGCTTCGAGTTCGACGAGTCGCCGACCGTGGTGGCGGCGGTCGAGAGCGTGGCCACCGAAGGACTCATCGGCGCCTGCCTGACCGGCCTGATGATCATGCTCTTTCTCGGCGACGTGCGGAGCGTGATCGTCGTCGTCTCGAACATCCCACTGGCTCTGCTCGGCTCGCTGTTCGGCCTCTGGCTGACGGGCAACACCATCAACATCATGTCGCTGGGCGGACTGGCGCTGGCCATCGGCATTCTCGTCGACGAGGCGACGGTGGAGGTGGAGAACGTCCACGCGCAGATGGCCAAGACGTCGAAGGTGGCCTCGGCGGTGCTGCACGGCAACCTGATTACGGCCGTGCCCCGGCTCTTGGCCTTGCTCTGCATTCTGTCGGTGTTCATCCCGGCCTTCATCATGGAAGACCCGCTCCGCTCGCTGTTCATGCCGCTGACGCTGGGCGTGGGCTTCGCCATGATCTCGTCGTACCTGCTGTCCAGCACCTTCGTGCCGATCATGTGCGTCAGCCTGCTCAAGCACACGGGGCACGGGCATGGCGAGGAGAAACTCGGCCTGTTCGGCCATCTTCTGAAAGCCTACAAGAAAATTGTGAGTGGGTTCGTGCATGCCCGGTGGATCGTGGTGCCGGCCTACCTCGCCGGGTGTGTCGCGATCATCGGCGTGCTGGGTGTGCAGGTTGGCACCGAGCTGTTTCCGCAGGTCGATTCGGGACAGTTCGTGCTGCGGTTTCGCCCGCCACCCGGCTCGAACTTCGAGTTGACGCGGCAGATGGCGGTGAAGTGCCTGGAGGAGATCGAGCGGGAGGCGAAGCCGGAAAACATCGACATTTCGATGGGCTTCGTGGGCCAAGTGGCCCCCAACTTCGGCATCGATAACATGGTGCTCTTCATGCGCGGTCCCGACGACGGCCAGTTGCGCGTGGCGCTCGGCGAAGCGAGCAGCATCAAGCTGGCTGAGTTTCGCGAGCGGCTGCGCACGGTGCTGCCGGAACGGGTCGTTCCCTGGCTGGCGACGCGCCTGGAGCAGGGTGGTTTGTCCAAGGCCGAAGCCGAGCGGCAGGCCGGTCTGGCGACCTTTGGCTTCCAACCGGGTGATATCGTGACCAACGTCATGAGCTTCGGCTCGCAGACGCCGATCGCCGTGCGGCTGGTAGGCACCGATCTCAAGCTGGTCCGCCAGCACGCCGAAAAGATCGCAGCGGAGATGAAAAACATTCCCTACCTGCGCGACGTGGGATTCGAGCAGCAGCTCGACTACCCGTCGGTCGAGGTAACCATCGATCGCGAAAAGGCGGGCCTCAGCGGGGCCAAAGTCGACGACGTGGCGCGCGCCCTGGTGATGGCGACGTCGTCGACCCGCTTTACCAATCTCAATTACTGGGTCGACGTGAAGACCGGCTTCGACTACCTGGTGCAGATTCAGGTGCCGCCGTTGCGGATGGAAAAGCCCGAAGACGTCGAGGTCTTGCCGTTGGAATCGGTCAATCCGCTGGTGAACCTGATGGTCCGCGACGTGGCCGCCGTCAAGAAGGGCGTGCGGCCCGGCGAGCTCGATCGCGACATGTCGCAGCGCTACCTGACCCTGACGGCCAACGTCGAAGGTGAGGACATGGGCCGGGCCTCGCGGCAGGTGCAAGCCGCGATCGACGCCGCCGGCAGCCCGCCCCAAGGCGTTCGCGTCGAGCTGATGGGCCAGTTGCCGCCCATGCTGGCGATGTTCAAGGCGCTGAGCATCGGGCTGGCGGTCGCCGTGTTTGTGATCGTCGTGCTCTTGACGGCGTATTTCCAGTCGCCGCGATTGGCCCTGGTTTCCATCGGTGCCGTGCCCGGCGTGCTGGCGGGCATCGCCACCATCCTCTATTGCACGAATACCTCGCTGAACATAGAGTCGTTCATGGGATCGATCATGTGCCTGGGCGTCTCGGTGTCGAATTCGGTGATGCTCGTGACATTTATGAGCGACCATTGGAAGGGCGGATCGCCCGCGGTCGAGGCGGCCATCGTGGGGGCCGGCGAGCGGCTGCGGCCCATTCTCATGACGGCCTGCGCGATGACGGTGGGTATGGTGCCCATGGCGCTGGCCCTGGAGCGCGGCAGCCAGATGCAGGCGCCGCTGGGCCTGGCGGTGATCGGCGGGCTGGTGATGTCGACCTTTGCCACCCTGCTGGTGCTGCCGTCGGTGTTCGCGATGGTCATCGGCGGGAAGGTCGCCCGTTCGCCGTCGATGTACCCCGACGATCCCGAAAGCCTCTACTACGATCCGCACGCCTTCGACACCGACCGCGCATCGGGCCATGGCGATTCCGGCCACGGCGCCGACCGCTCTCGGACTGGGCCCGCCGGTCAGACCGGGCCGGTAGAAACTGCCGTCGATCGCCGCTTCGACAAGGTGTTGGCTTTCCCTTGGGATCCTACGGCCGTCAGCAGCGACCCGTTCGTCACCCATCACACCCAAGAAGAAATGCTCGACACCCTGGGCTTTGACGCCAAGGACGTGCCGCCCGACGAACGGGTGCGAGATGAGGAGAATCCGCCGCGAAGATAAAGCGATGCGGTGGCGGGCGCACCGCCGCCCAAGAGCAAGCTGAATAACGTACTACACTTTTTGCATGGGAGATTGTTGATGTACTGGCCCTTTCGTTGGAGATCGCTTATGCGACGTGGCATCTTGCCCGCGGTTTTGCCTCGTTCCGCTCACGGGCGGTGGCTGGTGTTGGGGCTGCTGGCCGCGCTGCTGGCGCCCGGTTGCGGCCGGCAACAGAAAACCGAAGTCGCACGAGCTCCGCGGCCCCTGACGGTCCAGGTCCGGCGGCCCGAAACTCGGGATATCGTGCGGTCCGTCGGGCAGCCGAGCTTTGTCGAAAGCTACGAGCGCACCAGCATCTACCCCAAGCTGAGCGCCTATATCAAAAAGTGGCACGTCGACATCGGCGACAAGGTGACGAAAAACCAGGTGCTCGCCGACCTGTTCGTGCCGGAGGTCGAGGAAGATTGCCAGACCAAGTACGAGGCCCTCGAGCTGGCCGAAGAACGCGTGAAGCTGGCCGATGAGAAGGTGAAAGTGGCCGATGCGAACGTGCTGGTGGCCGCGGCGCACCTCGACGCGGCCAAGAAGATTCTCGATCAGTACGAGGCCCAAGTCGCCCGCTGGGACGCCGAAGTGAAGCGCCTCACGCGCGAGACGAAGCTGGGCCACGTCGATGCGCGGGTGCTGGGTGAATCCGACAGCCAGCTTAAATCGAGCATCGGCGCTCGCGACGCGGCCTTGGCCGAGATCGAGAGGTCCGAGGCAGACCTGAAGTCGAAGACGGCCACCTTTGACGAAGACGAAGTGGGCGTCGAAGTCGCTCGGGCGGCGGTCGAAGTCGCCAGGCATGACTACCTACGGGTGAAGTCGCTGGTCGATTGGTACCTCAAGCTGTACGCGCCGTTCGACGGCGTGATTGTCGCGCGCAATGCGAACACCTGGGACTTTGTGCTGCCCGCCACGGGCGACCCCACCGCCGACCATCAGCGCGATCCTGACCTTTCGCCGGGCGGCAAGGCCGCACCCATCTATGTGGTCGACCGCACCGACGTGGTCCGCGTGTTTGTCGACATTCCCGAGCATGAGGCCAACTTTGTCCACGTCGGGTCGAAGGCGACCGTGCTCGCCAAGGCGTTCCGCGATCAGCCCGTGGTGGCCACCGTGACCCGCACCAGTTGGGCGCTGAACGTCAAGAGCCGCACGTTGCGGGCCGAGATCGACCTGCCCAATCGAGGCAGCACGATTCCCGACGACCTGCCGGCGAGCACTCGCGAGGCCCTGACCCACGTCAAGATGCCTGGCACCGATACCGAAATGTTGCCCGGCATGTACGCCTACGGCAAGGTCATGATCGAGCGCCCGAAAGTGCGGGCGCTGCCGGTGGCCGCCCTGATGCACAGCGGCGACCAGACGTTTTGCTGGAGCTACCAGGACGGCACGGCGGTGCGGACCGAGGTCACGACCGGCGTCAGCGACGGCGAGTGGATCGAAGTCACTAACCGCCGCCGCCGGCCGCCGGCCGAGGCCGGCCTACGCAAAGTCCGCCTCGGCGCGCCGACCGAAGTCGCCCAAGAGTTGCCAACGGCCTTCGACGAGGAGGCCGACTGGGTGCCGTTCGACGGCTCGGAGCAGGTGATTGTGGGCGACCTGTCGATTCTCACCGATGGCGCGCCCGTGCAGATGGCCCCGGCGGCAAGGGGTGGCGAGATCGCCCATGCCAGCCCCAACGGAATTTAACGCAGACCCCAACAGAAAGATTGCTCATGAACGACTCTTTTATTCATAGATCGGTTCTTCGTGCCGCACACGCCCTGGGGCCGGCGTTGGGCCTGCTGGCCGCACTGGCGGCGCCGGGTTGCGGTCACCAGCACAAGGCCGAAGTCAAAAGCGTTTCGGATCCCCCCGCCGTTCAGGTGATGCGGCCCGAGACTCGGGATATCGTCCGCATCGTCGGGCAGCCGAGCTTCGTCGAAGCTTACGAACGCACCTCGATCTACCCCAAGCTGACGGCCTATATCCAAAAGTGGAACGTCGATATCGGCGACAAAGTGACGAGAGACCAGGTGCTCGCCGACCTGTTCGTGCCCGAGATCGTGGAGGACTGGAAGCAAAAGGGCGCGACCGTCGAATACGATAAGAAGCGGGTCAAGCTGGCCGAGAAAACGCTGCTGGTGGCCAAGGCCGATGTGGAAGTGGCGATGGCGCTCGTCAAAGCCGCCAAGGCCACCTGGGCGCAATACACGTCGGAGGCGGTCCGCTGGGAATCGGAGGTCAAGCGGCTCAGGGCCGAGGTCGGACGCGGCGTGGTCGATCCCCAAGTGCTGCTCGAATCGGAGAACCGGCTGCGCGGGTGCGTCGCCGCGCGCCAGGCGGCCGAGGCCGACATCGTCAAGGCCGAGTCCGAACTGCAATCGAAAAGGGCCACGGTCGGTCAAGACGAAGTCGCCGTCAGGGTCGCCCAGGCCGACGTGGAAGTGGCCGACAGCGACTATAAACGGCTGGGGGCCTGGGCGGATTGTGGGCCGGGTCAAAAGCCCTACATCAAGCTCTATTCGCCGTTCAACGGCGTGATCGTGGCCCGCAATGCCAATACCTGGGACTTTGTCTTGCCTGCCACGGGCGACCCCTCCGCCGACGAGCACGCTCCCTACCAATCGCCCAGCGGCCAGGGCAGCCCCATCTACGTGGTCGACCGCACCGACGTGGTCCGCATCTTTGTCGACATTCCCGAACACGACGCCAATTTCGTCGACGTCGGCTCGAAGGCGAGCGTGCTCATCAAGGCCTTCCGCGAGCAACCGATCTTGGGCACGGTCACGCGCACGAGTTGGGCGCTCAACGTCAACAGCCGTACGTTACGCGCCGAGATCGATCTGCCCAACACCGGCAGCCCCATTCCCGACGACCTGCCCCAGGTCGTGCGGGATGCCCTGACCCGCGTCAAACTGCCCGACACCGACAGCCAGATCCTGCCCGGCATGTACGCCTACGGCAAGGTGATTATCGAGCGACCCAAAGTCCGTGCGCTGCCGGTGGCCGCGTTGGCCTACGCGGGCGAAAAAACCTTCTGCTGGATCCACGAGAACGGCAAGGCGGTGCGGATCGAAGTGCAAACGGGCGTGAAGGACGGCAAGGGCAAGTGGGTTGAGGTCATCAACCGCCGGCGCAGGACGGCCGCGGAAACCGGCATCCACAACGCCAGCTTCAACGCGCCGGCCGAAGTCACGCAGAACCAACGTCCGGCGATGCACGATGACGCCGACTGGCTGCCCTTCGACGGATCGGAGCAGGTGATCTTGGGCGACCTGTCGGTCCTCACCGACGGCGAGCCCGTCCACGTCGTTGCGGGGAGCGGCGAAAGCAAAGCAGCCGGCGCCGACCCGCACGGGATATAGCGGCGTGACTTCACCGGTTCAATGCTCTCGGGACAGCATGGCGTCTCCGTGGCGTCAAGCGGTGCCCCGGTTCGACGCGCCGGGGCATCGCTTCGCTTCTTGGCAAAACGTCTCGCATGGGTCACGTGAAGTAGGGAGCTGGCGGCTTAAGCACGTGCCAACGATCCATGCGGCACGCCAGTTGCTTGCCCTTCTCTTCGCAGCAGTGTGGCGACCGTCAGCGAGGACTTCTGGATCGCTGTACAGTGACAGTCATGTCTTGTTCTCATTGGCGGCGGCGACGCAAGGCTAGGCGTCGTAACATCTTCGACGGACGAGCAGACCGAGGCACCAGGCGGGGCAAAAGTACCGGGATGGCTCACCGTGCGCATCAAAGGCAGCTTCCACGTGGACAGAAACTTCTTTCCAGCACGGACAGGAAGTTTCCTTCCACTGCGCGGTACAGTGGCCCTTGCGCCGTACAGCGGCCCTCCCGCCTGGCTTTTTTCGGGCGTAGTTTTTTACGGCAGTAGCGTTCCACAGGAGTAAGCCATGAATCCGACCGTCTTCGCCATGCGGCACCCGATCACGACCCTGATGCTGGTCGTGGCGCTCGTCAGCGGCGGCGGGCTGGCCTACCAGCGGATGCGCGTCGACATCTTTCCCGCGCTCAACGTCCCCAAAATCTACGTCTTTCTCGACTACATCGGCATGAGCCCCGACCAGGTCGAAGGGTTCATCGTCAATCAGCTCGAGCTCTACTTTCAGTACGTCGACGGCATCCAGGACATCAACACGCGCAACATCCAGCAGGTCGCCTTGTGCGAGCTGTCGTTCTTCCCCGGCACCGACATGGGCCAGGCCATGGCCCAGGTGGTGGCCATGTCCGACCGGGCCATGTCGTGGATGCCCAAGGGAACCCTGCCGCCGATGATCATGCGCATGGATTCCGGCAGCGTTCCCGTCGGCTACTTGGTGTTCGAGAGCGAGCGGACGTCGCTGGGCGCGATGGGCGACCTGGCGCAGAACGTCATCCGGCCGCTGGTACAGAAATATGTGCCGGGCACGGTCGCCATCTCGCCCTTCGGCCCCAACATGCGCTCGATCGTGGTCAACGTCGATCCGCAGAAGCTGCTGGCCTACAACCTCCGGGGCGAGGACGTCATCGACGCCCTGGCCAAAGGCAACACGATCATTCCGGCCGGCAACATCTACGTCCATGACTCGATGCCGGTGGTCGCCAACAATGCGACCGTGGTCGACATCCAGCGGATGGGCGACATTCCACTCAAGGTCGGCCAGAACGTCTATCTGCGCGACGTGGCGACCATCCTGGACGACACCGACATCACCTACGGCTATGCGCTGGTCAACGGCCGCAAGTCGGTCTATCTGCCGATCATCAAGAAAGACACCGGATCGACCCTCACCGTGGTGGCCGACGTTCGCAAGTCGATGGACCTGTTCCGCAACGCCATACGTCCCGATATGTATCCCGAGGTCAAGCTCAGCTTCGAGTTCGACGAGTCGCCCACGGTGGTGGCGGCGGTCGAAAGCGTGGCCACCGAAGGCCTGATCGGCGCGGGCCTGACCGGCTTGATGATTCTCCTCTTTCTCGGCGACCTGCGGAGCGTGATCGTCGTGGTCTCGAACATTCCGCTGGCTCTGCTGGGGTCGATGTTCGGACTGTGGCTGACGGGCAACACCATCAACATCATGTCGCTGGGCGGCATGGCGCTGGCCATCGGCATTCTCGTCGACGAGGCCACCGTGACCATTGAGAACGTCCACGTGCAAATGCAACACACGCCGAACATCGCCACGGCGGTGCTGCGCGCCAGCAATGCCACCGCCGTGCCGCGGCTGTTGGCCTTGCTCTGTATCCTGTCGGTGTTCATCCCGGCGTTCATCATGGAAGACCCGCTCCGCTCGCTGTTCATGCCGCTGACGCTGGGCGTGGGCTTCGCCATGATCTCGTCGTATTTGCTCTCCAGCACGTTTGTGCCCATCTTGTGCGTCTACCTGCTGAAGCACATGGGGCACGGGCACGACGAGGAGAAACCCGGGCTGTTCGGCCGCATGCTCAAGGTCTACGGCAAGCTCGTCGCTTGGTTTGTGCGATTGCGGTGGGTGATCGTGCCGGGCTATCTGGCCGGCTGCGTGCTGATTCTCGCCGGGCTGGGGTTGCAGATCGGCACCGAGTTGTTCCCGCAGGTCGACTCCGGCCAGTTCGTACTCCGTTTCCGTCCGCCGCCCGGCTCGAACTTCGAGCTCACGCGGCAAATGGCCGTGAAGTGCCTGCAAGTGATCGAGGACGAGGCGAAGCCCGAGAATATCGACATCACCATGGGCTTCGTGGGCCAGGTGGCGCCGAACTTCGGCATTGACAACATGGTGCTCTTCATGCGCGGGCCCGACGACGGCCAGATGCGCGTGGCGCTCAACGAAGAGAGCGGCATCCGGCTCGACGAGTTCCGCGAGCGGCTCCGCAAGGTGCTGCCCGAACGCATCATCCCCTGGCTCGCCGCGCGCCTCCAGCAGGGAGGCCTGTCGACGGCGGAGGCCCAGCGGCAAGCCAAGCTGGCCACGTTCGGCTTTCAGCCGGGCGACATTGTGACTTCGGTCATGAGCTTCGGTTCACTGACGCCGATCGCGGTGCGGCTCGTGGGCACCGATCTGAAGCTGGTGCGGCAGCACGCGGAAAAGATCTCCGCCGAAATGAAAAAGATCCCCTATCTGCGCGACGTCGGCTTCGAGCAGCAACTCGACTATCCTTCGGTCGAGGTGACCATCGACCGCGAGAAGGCCGGCCTGAGCGGCGCCACCGTGGATGACGTAGCTCGCTCGATGGTCTTTGCGACTTCATCCACCCGTTTCACCAACCTCAACTACTGGATCGACGTCAAAACCGGCTTCGACTATCTCGTGCAGATTCAGGTGCCGCCCTTGCGGATGGAACAGCCGGAAGACGTGGAGATTTTGCCGGTGGAATCGGTCAATCCGCTGGTGAACCTGATGGTCCGGGACGTGGCGACGGTGCGCAGAGGCACGCGGCCGGGCGAGCTCGATCGCGACATGTCGCAACGTTACGTGACCTTGACGGCCAACGTCGAGGGCGAGGACATGGGGCGGGCCTCGCGGCAGGTGCAAGCGGCGGTCGATGCCGCCGGCGCGCCGCCCCAGGGCGTGCGCGTCGAGCCCATGGGCCAGTTGCCGCCGATGATCGCCATGTTCAAGGCCCTGGGGGCCGGCCTGGCCGTGGCCGTGTTCGTCATCCTGGTGCTCTTGACCGCCTACTTCCAGTCGCCCCGTCTGGCCCTGATCGCAATCGGGGCCGTGCCGGGGGTGCTGGCGGGCATCGCCGTCATCCTCTACACGACCAACACGGGCCTCAACATCGAGTCGTTCATGGGCTCCATCATGTGCCTGGGGGTTTCGGTGTCGAACTCGGTGATGCTGGTCACCTTTATGGACGACCATTGGAAAAAGGGAGCGCCTTCGATCGAGGCGGCCGTCGTCGGGGCGGGCGAGCGCTTGCGGCCGATCTTGATGACCGCCTGCGCCATGACCGTCGGCATGGTGCCGATGGCACTGGCGCTGGAACGAGGCAGCCAGATGCAGGCCCCACTGGGGCTGGCGGTGATCGGCGGGCTGGTGATGTCGACCTTTGCCACGCTGCTGGTGCTGCCCTCGGTGTTCGCCATCATCATCGGCAACAAGGTGGCCCGATCGCCCTCGATCTACCCCGACGACCCGGAGAGCATCCACTACGATCCGCACGTCTTCGCACACGTCGACGCGTACAAAAAGGAGGTCACCTCCAGCAAAGACGACGCGGCGTGGGACAAGCATGCCACCGAGCACGAGAACCTCCTCGCCACGGGCCGCGCAATCGAGCACAGCGGCAGCGCGCCGGGCGTGCCGCCCGATGCGCCGCCGCCGAACGAAGACGTGGGAAACTCGCCTTGAAGCGCCGCGAACCGGTGAGGATAATCAGGGGCAGGTTGGTCTTGAAAAGCACCTGGTTGCTGGGAGCTCGCTTATGCGTTGCATCGTCCTGTGCGGGGCTTGGATTCGTCCCGCCTATCTTTGTGTTCTGCTGATGGGACTGCTGGCCGCCGCCGCGGGTTGCGGTCACGAGGGCAAGGCTGAAATGAGCCGCCGTGCCGACCGGCCGCGCGATCACCTGCCGCGGCCCGAAACGAGGGGCATTGCCCAGGTCACCGAAATGACGGATCCTGCCGCCAACCAGCTCTCGCCGGCGTCCGGCGACGACGATGACTGGGTGCCCTTCGACGGCTCGGAACAGGTGATCGTGGGCGATCTCTCCATCCTCACCGACGGCGCCCTCGTGCAGATTGCCCCGTCGACAAACGTAGCCCAGGTGGCCGGCGCCAAACCGCGCGGCACGAAGTAAGCCGCCGGTAGCGCCCACGCCAGCGTCCCTCCGGCCGCCAAACGGCACGTCACGTGCTACTTCCTTCGGTCGCGGCAAAGTCACGACTGTCGCCGTAACTTCTCTTCGATGGCGGCGCGGCGACAGCCCTCTTCATGCCGCTGGCGGCAGCCACGCATCCCGCACCGGTTCCCGGCCCGACGTGGTTCGGCGCGCCGGGCATGGGGTCGTCATCCTGTCGCGATGGATGCCGGTTCGGGGGCGAGTACGCACAGAACAGGGTTCGCATCGGATGCACAAATTTTGCGGGCTCCGCGCCGGCTAATTCTCTTGCCATCGCGAACAATTCTTATCCCTTGATGGTAGAAGTTTGTGCCGACTGTACATGAAGCTTCCCCGCATAGCGATTTTGACGGTTTAGGTGGATTTTCCGAGAACGTCGCGACGATGACTCCCGGCAAAGGCCGATTTGTAGCTTCGAGCGACCGCGATGGGCAAGGCAAAAAGCACGCTTTCGTTAAGCCGGCAAGGCGTACGACGATGTTCGGTCGTCGTAGCCATGATCGCAGTTTGCGGCAGTTCGGCCGGTCCGAGTGGGGCACAGCCCCCTGCTCCCGCTCCAGGGCCGAGCATGCCGGCGAGCGTGCGGTTCGACATGCCGCCCGCTTCGCGTGCCCAGGTGCCTCGTCAACGGCCGCCCGTGCAAAACGTGGGCGGGCCGGCGCCGAGCAACGAAGTGCAGTTCATGAGCTACCAGTTCGGCATTCAGCCGGCCAATGGCGAGGTGCCATCGCCGCAGCGACGGCGGCCACTGGCAGCGAGAGGACCGTTAGCGCCGCCAGGCCCGGCCGGCGTCATGGCGCCCCCCCGTGCAGCGTGGCCCGCAGGCGCAGATCGACAGGCGACGCAGCCTCCGCAGTTTCCCAAGGCGGCGCAGCATGATGCCGATCTGCGGCTGGCTCCTCCTGCGCGGATCGACGCGGCACATCAGCTTCAAACGCCGGTGCTGCTCAACCGGCCCTTTCAGCCAAGCACAAAGTCTCCGCTGGAGTTACCGCCGCCGCCCGGAGGCGAAACCGTGGTCCTGCCGCTGCCGCCCGTGCAGTCCGGCGATCTCCGCTTTCCGATTAACCTGGCCACCGCCTTGCGGCTGGCCGATGCGCGGCCCTTGCTCGTCGCCGCCGCCCAAGCCAGCGCCTGGTCGGCCGAGGCGCAACTGCAGAAGGCGAAGGTGCTGTGGGTCCCCTCGTTCATGGTGTCGACTTCCTACGCGCGGCACGACGGCCCGATCGACTTCAATCAGGGCATCAACGTGCCGGTGGGGGTCGGCATCTACGGGCAACCGGCGCCGGGCGGCTTTGGCAAGCCCCTCAACCAGAATTACAACTGGTTCCTGGCCGGCGTCAGTTTGTACCAGGTCGTCTCCACGACCGACGTCATCTTCCAGCCGTTGGCCGCGCGGCAAGTCTTGGATGCCAAGCGTTGGGATATCCAGACCGCCAAAAACGACGTCGTCTTGGAAGTGGCCCGGTCGTATTTCAATGTCCATCGTCATCGCGGACAGTACGCCGGCGCCCTCTATACGGTGCAGGAAGGGCGAAAGCTGATTGCCAAAATTGACGCCTTGAGCAAAGACTTGATTCCCAAGGTGGAGGTGGACCGTGCCCGAAACCTGCTCGCCTTTCTCGAGCAGCAATCCGTCTCGGCGCGCGAGAACTGGCGTCTGGCGAGCGCCGATCTGACGCAGGTCATCCGCCTCGATCCCCGCGCCGTGTGCGAGCCGTTGGAGAACGACCATCTGCAGATCACCTTGATCGACGCCTCGCGTCCGCTCGACGATCTGATTCCGATTGGCCTGAGCAATCGTCCCGAGTTGGCCGCGAACCAGGCCGAGGTCAAGGCGGCAATGGTCCGCATTCGGCAGGAAAAAATGCGGCCGTTGCTTCCGGCGGTCTTGCTCACCGGCTGGCAGACTCCCGGAGGGATGGCGCCTCAAGCATCGATCTTTGGCACGGGCCACGGCGGCAAGCTGAACTTTTGGAGCTTCCGTGACGATATTAGCGCGCAAGTGGTCTGGCAGTTGGACAGCTTTGGCTTCGGCAACATGGCGCTCGTCAAAAGGCGGCGCGGCGAACAATCGCAAGCCATCGCCAAGCTCGCCCAGGCCCAAGACACCGTGGCGGCGGAAATCAATCAGGCCCAGGCCCAAGTTCAGTCGGCGGCGGCGCGAGTGGTCCAAGCCGAACGCTCGTTGCGGACGGGACTGGTCACCTATCAAGGAAATCACGAGGGCCTCGGACAAACCAGGCGCTTTGAGAACGTGCTGGAATTGGTCTATCGACCGCAAGAGGTGGTCTATGCCCTCAAGTTGCTGCACCTGGCCTTCAACGAATACTTCAACACGGTCGCCGACTACAACACGGCGCAGTTCAGGCTGTTCCACGCGCTAGGCTATCCCGCTCGCGAGGTCACGTTTTTCCGGCCGCCGGGCGCGGTCGTACCGGTCAATACCGAGCGGCCGGCTTATCTGCCGCGGGTGGGCACGGGACCGCCGCAGCCACCGCGCTAAGAAACGGACGAATAAATGACTTATGGAATCCAGATAGATGTCTGTAGGGAACGCGCTCTGTGGCGTTCCGCGGACCCGGTATCGACAATCCATCGCGGATCACGGAACGCCACAGAGGGCGTTCCCTACAGAAATGCGGTCCAGCGGACGGGAAAGGAGTCGTCGCGATGAAAGCGTGCAAGCGATCGCTGGTCGTGTGTGCGAGCATGGCGCTACTGTGGGTCGGCACGCCCTGCCGCGCCGAGCGTGCGGGGCGGCCACCGGCCTCTGCTGCGCCTTCACGCGCAACGCCGCCGGAGGTCGTGCCGCCGCCGGCGCCGGCGCTCCCGATGAATCCGGAGGGGCGCGGTGTGAGCGAGCAGGCCCCGACGCCTATGGGGCTGGAGTTGCCGGCCAAGCCCAGCGAGTTATCTCCTCTGGAGGTGCCTCCGCCGGCCGAGGTCGTACACCTGGAGCTGCCCAAGCCTGAACCGGGCGACCTGCGGTTTCCGATCAACCTGGCCACCGCCTTGCGGCTGGCCGACGAGCGGCCGCTGGTGATCGCCGCCGCGCAAGCGACCGCCTGGGTCGCCGAGGCGCGGATGCAAAGTGCCAAAACTCTCTGGATCCCGACCTTGAACCTCGGCTTCGACTACACCCGCCACGACGGGTTGGGACCCGACACGCTCAACGGCTATAATGTCCCCGTGGGGCAAAACGCCAACGGCCAGTTCACCCCGACCACGTTTGGCAAGCCGCTTAGCCAGAACATCAATTTCTTCTATGGCGGCGGCGCCTTTTTCCTGATGCAGTACGCCACGGACATGATTTTTCAACCGCTGGCCGCGCGGCAAAACCTCAACGCTGCACGCTGGAACATCCAGACCGCGAAGAACGATGCCCTGTTGATGACCGCCGACGCCTACTTCGAAGTACACAAGTGGCGTGGCAGCTACGCGGGGGCCATCGATGTGGTCGTCAAAGGCCGCCGGCTGCTGGCGCAGATCGACGAGTTGAGCCGCGACCTGGTGCCGGCCGTGGAAGTCGATCGCGCCCGCAACTTTCTGGCGGACATGGAGCAGCAGGCCGTCATGTCGCGGCAGAACTGGAGGAAATCGAGCGCCGACCTGACCCAAGTGCTCCGCTTGGATCCGCGCGCCGTGGTCGAGCCCCTGGAGCCCGACCACCTGCAGATCACGTTGATCGATCCCGGACGGTCGCTGGATGCGCTGATGCCGATCGCCTTGTCCAACCGCCCGGAGGTGGCATCGCAGAAAGCGCTGGTCCAGGCCGCGCTGGTGAACATTCGCCGCGAAAAAATGCGTCCGGTCCTGCCCATCCCCATGCTCAATGGCTTTCAGACTCCCTACGAGCAGCTCCAATTTGGGGTCAATGGCATCGGCACGGGCAACTCGATGAACAATTGGCTGTGGCGCGACGACTTCGCCCCCGGCATGATGTTTCAGCTCGACTCGATGGGGTTGGGCAACGCGGCCATGGTCAAATGGATGCGGGGCGACGCCTCGGGGGCCATCGTGCAGTTGTTTCGGGCCCAAGACATGGTGGCCGCCGACGTGACGCGCTCGCAGGCGCGGCTGCAATCGGCGGCCGCCCGCGTGGTGCAGGCCGAGCGCGAGTTGCGCGGCGCGCTCGTCAATTACGCGGGCAACATCGAAGGCTTGGGGCAGACCAAACGGTTCGGCAACGTCCTGCAGCAAGTCTTTCGGCCGCAGGAAGCCATATTCTCCCTCAAGCTGCTGAAGTTGGCCTACGATCATTACTGGCTCACGGTCGCCGAGTACAACCAGGCACAGTTCCGCGTGTACCACGCGCTAGGCTATCCGGCCCGCGAGTTGGCGTATTTCCGCCGCACCGGACCGATCCTGGCGATCAACACGGTGCGTCCGCGCTACTTGCCGTCGGTCGGCACGGGGCCGCCGCCGCCGTCGAGATAGTGCCGTTTCCAGTTCAAGTTTTACAAACATCGTACCGAAGCACACTTGAGTTGGGCCATGCCCAAAGTAACGGAAGGAACCGTCTCCATGCGACAAACGAACCGTTTGCTGATCGTCGCCACCTGCGCGTTCGTTGCCGGCATGCATCCTTGGGCCTGCGGCGGGCAACAACCGCCGCCTGTGCCTGCCAATGGCGGTCGCGGTGCGAGCCAGCGGAGCCCAGCGCCGCCCGTGGACGACTCGGCGACGCCGCCGGGCCCGCCCCTGGTCACCTTTCCCGCGCGCGGTGACAAACCACCGGGCCGGCCCGGCCAAAAGTCGCCGCTGGAAGAGCCACCGGTGCCCGGCGGCGAAGTGCTCGGTATGAGGCCGCCGCCGCCCGGCCCGGGCGACTTGCGTTTTCCCATCAACCTGGCCACCGCCCTGCGGCTGGCGGATGCACGACCGATCATCGTGGCCGCCACCAGCGCCAATGTCTGGGTCGCTGAGGCGAAGCTTCAAAAATCGAAGGTGCTCTGGGTCCCGACGATCAACCTCGGCGCCGATTACATCCGCCACGACGGTGGTGGTCCGGATCTCAATAACGGTTACAACATTCCAATAGGACAGAATTGGTATGGGCAGCCCTCGCCGGGCAGCTTGGGCCGCCCGCTCAACCAGAACATCAACTTCTTTTACGGCGGCGGCGGATTCACCTGGGCGCCGCTCGGCCCCAACTATTTCTACCAGCCCACGCCCGGTCTGCCGCTGCTCCCCTCGCCGCAGTTTCAATTCGGCACCGACATGATTTTCCAGCCGTTGCACGACCGGCAGGTGCTCAATTCGGCGCGCTGGGACCTGCAAACCGCCAAAAACGACGCCTTGTTCATGACGGCCAAGGCGTACTTTGGCGTGCATCGCCAACGCGGGCGGTATGCCGTGACGATCGATGCCGTCGAGCGGGGCCGCCAGCTTGTGGCCAAGGTCTCCGCGCTCAGTGCCGACCTGGTTCCGAGAGTCGAGATCGACCGGGCGCGCAACCTGCTGGCCGACTTGGAGCAAGAGGCGGTCACCGCCCGGCAGAATTGGCGCATGGCCAGCGCCGACCTGACCCGCGTGCTGCGGCTCGACCCGCGTGCCGTGGTCGAACCGCTCGAGCACGACCACCTGCAAATCACCCTGATCGCCCCGCGCCGTTCGCTCGACGAGTTGATCCCCATCGCCTTGACCAACCGCCCTGAATTGGCGTCGCAGCAGGCGTTGGTTCAGGCGACGCTGGTGTCGATCCGTCAGGAAAAGCTCCGCGTGGCGATTCCCGCGCTCTACATGAACGGCTTCCAGACGCCCTATGAATTGCTTCAGGTGGGGGCCAATGGCATCGGGAGAGACAGCAAGATGAACCAATGGAGCCCGCGCGACGACATCACGCCGCAGATGATGATGACGGCCGATGGCATGGGACTGAGGAACCTGGCCCAGATCAAGGAGGCCCGCGGAATGTCGTCGCAGCAATTGGTCGAATTGTTTCGCACTCAGGATTCGATCGCGGGGGGCGTGACGCGCACTCAGGCCGACTTGCAGGCCGCGGCGGCCCGCGTCGTGCAGGCCGAACGCGAAGTGAAGTCGGCCCTGATCAACTACAACGGCAACGTCGAAGGACTGGCGCAAACGCAACGCTTCGGCAACGTCTTGGTCCAGGTGTTTCGCCCGCAGGAAGCGGTCTTTGCGTTGCAGTTGCTGATGACGGCCTACGAGAATTACATCGACAGCGTTGCCGATTACAACACGGCCCAGTTCGCGATGTTTCACGAACTGGGCTACCCGGCCCGCGAGATCGCGTTCTCGCGGCGAACGGGGCCGATCGTGCCGGTCAACACCCAGCGGCCCAACTACCTGCCGCCGGTGGGAACAGGACCGCCGCCGGCGACGCGCTAGCAAGTGACCCGCAAATACAAGGATACGTTCAATGACACACCGTTTTACACGCCTTTTTGGTTCGGCGGCCCTGGTCGCGATCATGTCGCTGCCGACGGACGCACAAGAGTATTCCAACGGCGGCACCGGCGCGGCCGGACGCAGAGCGGCGATTCTCACCCCGGTGGAGGCTTACGGCGTTCACCCGCCTGGACTGGCGCCCGCCGACGCGAGGCACTGGAAACCCTATATCCCCTACTACGCACCGCTCTCGCCGGTCGCATCGTCGAGCCGCTGGAGGCCCTGGGCATATTATCCACTGTTGCCTTACTACACGCCTTATTATGTCGGTTACGGCACCCATCGGCTCTCTAACCCGCGGCCGCGGCCCTATGGCTCAAATGGTTGGGGGCAGGGCCCCATGCCCGAGATGCCCCTGCCCGAAGAGCCGGATACAACTCCACTCCACTACGCAAACTACACCTCGGTGGTGGCCGACGATACCACTTACTGGAACATGGGCGGCAACGGTCTCGTTCCGTATGGCGCCGCTCCACCGGCCGAGGTGAGGCCTGCCGATTTGGTAGACGCGATCCAAGCCAGCCGCCCGCGCGGCCGCGGACATGCGAATGTCCGAGGGGCGGCTCCTGGGGCGCCGCCCGCCATTTTTGCTCCCGGGGAGGGCCGTGGTGACCTGGAACAAGGAGATAACCTCGGCCCCGAACCCTCCAGCCACCGGCGTACCAAGCCAGCGGAGGCGATTCCGCCCGGTGATGCTTCGAAGGAACATGGCGTTGGCGCCAGTCCGGACCGTTCCAGCCCGAGTAACCTACCGGCGGCGCCGAGTCCTCCCGGCGATTCGGATTGATGCCATCGCCGCCAAGCATGAGAAAAGGTGACACCTGACGCCTGACGCCTACATCCCACCCTACTCGGTCAATACCTTGCCCACCTGCATGCCGAGAGCGCGGAGCTTGGCCCGCAAGGTAACGCGGCTCAGGCCGAGCAGTTCCGAGGCGCGGGCCTGGTTGCCCTCGGCCTGATCCATGGCGCGACGAATCATCAAGCGGTCGAAGTGCTCCAACGCCCGGCGGTAGAGGTCGGTCTCGCCCGCCGCGATCCAGGCCTCGACCTGCCGCGGCAAGTGCTGCCAGTCGGCCACGTCTTGCGTCGGGGCGGCAGGACCGGGCAGGCCGCGCCGCACTTCGGCCGGTAAGAACTCCGGCAGAATCGTCGGCCCGGCGGAGACGATCAGCGACTCGCGCACGATGCTTTGCAGCTCGCGCACGTTGCCCGGCCAGTCGTAGTTTTGCAGCAGCTCCAGCGCGGCCGGCGAGATCGACTGCACGGTGGTGCCGATCTGCCGGTTATAACGGAACAGGAAATAGTGCGCCAGCTCCGAGATGTCTTCCCGCCGCTCGCGCAAGGGTGGCAGGTGGATGGTCACGCCCCGCAGCCGGTAATACAGGTCCTTGCGGAACCGGTTCTCGTCGATCAGCCGTTCCAGGTTCTGATTGGTGGCCGCAATCACGCGAACGTCGACCGAGATCGTCTCGTTGCCGCCGACGCGCTCGAAGCGGCCTTCTTGCAGCAGCCGCAAAATCTTGGCCTGCGTGTTGGCGGTCATGTCGCCCACTTCGTCGAGGAACAGCGTACCGTTATGGCACTGTTCGAACTTGCCGATCCGCCGCCGTTCGGCCCCCGTGAACGCACCGCGCTCGTGGCCGAACAGCTCGCTTTCCAACAGCGATTCGGGGATGGCCGAGCAATTGATCGCCAGAAACGGCGAACGGCTGCGCTGGCTGTGGTGATAGATGGCCCGCGCCACCAACTCTTTGCCGGTGCCGCTTTCGCCCAACACCAGCACGTTCACGTTCTGCGGGGCCACGCGGCCGATCTGCTTGCAAACCGATTGCATGGCCGCTCCCGAACCGACGAGCAGGTCGGGCCGGTCTTGCGGACGCTCGCCTTCCTCCAGCAGGGCCGGCACATGCATCATGCGGCTGATCGAAAACGCCTGCTCCACAATCTGCTGAAGCTGGTTGGCGTCGAGCGGCTTGACGAGATAGTCGTAGGCGCCGACCTTCATGGCCTCGATGGCCGTGTCGGTGGTGCCATGCCCGGTGATGAAGATCACCAGGCTCTTGGGGTCGATCTCGCGCAGATCCTGAAAAACATCGAGGCCGGAGCGTTGGCCCAGGCGGATGTCGAGCAGGATCACGTCGGGCGAGTGCTCGGCGGCCAGGCGCAGTCCCTCTTCGGCGGTGGCCGCCTCCAGCACCTCGATGCGGTCGTCGGCCAGCACCTGGCCGATGCTGTAGCGGATGTTTGCCTCGTCATCAATGACGAGCAGCTTCAACAGTTTGCTCAAAGAACGTCTCCGAGGCCCGATGCGAAGTGGGACTGTCGCTGCCCGTGAGGCCGCCTTGCTCCCCGGCTTCGGCCAAGGGCACTTCCACGACAAACATGGCGCCGCCCGGCGGCGGATTGGAAGCGGTCAGGCTGCCGCCGTGCTCCTGCATAATCCTGCGGCTGATGGCCAGCCCCAGGCCGATGCCGCGTTCTTTGCTGGTCACGAACGGCTCAAACAGCCGCGACATCACCTCGTCGGAAATGCCGGTGCCCGTGTCGCGAAACACGATCCGCAACAGTCCGTCCGAGGAATTCGCGCCGCGGTCGATCGCCACGTGCAAGATCCCGCCGCCCGTCATGGCCTCGATGGCGTTCAACAGCAGGTTCACAAAGACCTGGTCCAACTGTTCGGGGTCGGCATCGACCGGGGCGGGCACGCAGCCAAGCTCCTCCTCGATGACGACGTGGCCCTGCTGGGCGCGGCTGGCGACGAGCGTCAGTGCCCGCCGCAAGGTGTCGCGCACGTTGTGGCGCACGCGGCGGAGCTTGGGCGGCCGGGCAAAATCGAGCAGCTCCCGAATGGTGGTCTCCATGCGGGCCACCTCTTGCTCGACGACCCGCAGCCGCTCGGCATCGGGCGTCGCCGCCGCCTGGTTTCGCTGCACGGCCTGGATCAGCAGCTTGACGGAAGTCAGCGGGTTGCGCAACTCGTGCGCCACGCCGGTGGCCAGCTCGCCGACGGCCGCCAGGCGTTCCGCCCGCACCGCTTCGCGGCGCGTGCGCTGCAGCTCCGTGACCACTTGCTTGATGCGGCCCGATACGGCCTGCACTTGTTGTTGCAGCGCCGGCAGGCCGTTCAGCTCGTCCGTGGGATGCACTTCGACCAGGCCGATTTGCTGGTCCAGGTCGCCGCTGGCCCCGCGCAGCGTGACGCTGATTTCAGAGATCGTATGGTGCAGGCCGCGCGCGACCCACAGCCCGAGCAGAATGCCGACCGCGGGACCGATGATGATGAAGCTGATGCGCGCGGCTTCAACCCTGCCACGGAGCCGGTCCAGGCGTTGGAAGGCCTCGCTCGTCAACCGCTGAGCCACCTCCGAGAGGTCGTCGCACGGCTTCGCCACGGCCCGCGCCAGCCGCATCGCCGCATCGACCGAACTGGCGGCTTCTTCCGGCGAGAGGCCCGTTCGCGCAAGCTGCTCGCGCGAAAAAGCCTGGTATTTGGCGAAAGCCTCGCCGATTGAAACGATCAGGGCCTTTTCGTCGGCCGTCGAGCTGTTCTCGCTGGCCCGCGCCAGCGCCCCGTCGAAGGCGGCTTCGATCCGCTCCGCGTCGGCCCGGAAGCGCACGCGCGCCCCGCTCCGTTTTTCCAACAACTCGGCGGCTTCCAGCAGCGTGGCCTGCAATCGCCACAGGTTTTCTTGCATGCCGCCGGCCGCCTGAATCACGCTGCGGTTTTGGTTGAGCAGGCTCGTCTGCGTCTCGTCCAATTGATTGAGGACGTACGATGTGCCGCAGCTCACCACCACCCAGAACAAGCTCACCAGCGCGGTGGGAGCGACGACTTTTTTCCACATAGCGACGCCAACATTGCCAGAGGCGAACGATTGGTCTCGAGCGAGGCAGGGCCAAGCCGGCCCGCGGATTAGCGCCCTACCCTTCTCGATAATCCATGTTACCCAGCGCGTGGTCATTTGCGCAGCCACCGCCAAGGTCTCATTCTCGGCCGCGTGATGTAAAATGCCTTGCAATCGTTGCGCCCAAACGGCCGCTGCCCTGGCGAAAAGACGCGCAACGCTTGTGCGGCACGCGAGTAATGGCTTGCCCTTTGGCTCAACGCCGTCGGCAACGTTGCCCGACGACCAGACCGCGATTTCGCAAAGGGTGGAAAGAACCTGTCCCCAAGTGTCAACCCTTATCCACACCGATTGCCAGCACAAAGAGGGCGGACGTTATATCGCCCTTGCCGCGCGCGGCCGCTTTGGCTAAGAATACGGCCCACTTCACTTCCATCGCATTTGCCACTTGGGCCATCCCGGCGGAGCTGCCCGGCTTTCCTTCCCCACGAGGCAGAATCTGTCGTGAACGTACGGCATTCGTGCGTCCTACTGATGCTGGCGGCCGCCGTTTTGGACCCGCCGTCGGCGCGGGCCCAATCCGGGGCCACGGGGACCGTGCCGTCCCTCAGCGACGCGATGTCCGCCGACGCGTCGGGACCGGCGGAAACAACCCCGGCCGGGCCCTCCCTGGCCGCGCTGCAGACCGCGCCGGTCGCCCCGCCTCCCGCGGCACAACCCGCGCCGGTCGCCCTGCAACCGCCCCGCGCGCCCAATATCCGCTCTCTGCTCCAAGGGCCCGAGTTGCCGGAAAACAACGAGGAAGGTTACCGTCGGCGAGTGCGCGCCACGGAGTTGGAGTTGGAAGACCTTCGGCGCCGACTGCAAGCGGGAGAGATCAGCGGAGGCATCTTGTTTCGCGGCCGCGACCCCGACAGCTTCCAGCCGTTCGCCCCGCGCATCTCGGGGCCGGGAGAGGAGCCCGTCAGCTATCCCAATATGTCGGTGAGCGGCTTTTTCCAGCAGGATACCGGGTTCTTTTCACAAGACCAAAACAGCGAGAAGACCTTCGGCACGCTGCAAAACGGCGCCGACTTCCGCCGCGCGCGCATCGCCCTGCTGGGCAACGCGGCCGAGAACCTCAACTATTTCATGGAGCTCGATTTCGCGCTGGCCGGGCACCCCAGCTTCCGTGACGTGTGGGCCGAAGCCACCAACCTTCCCTGGATCGGCGCCATTCGGGCCGGTTATTTCAAAGCGCCGTTCAGCTTGGATGAGCTGCAAAGCGCCCGCAGTTTGGAGTTCTTGGAACGGGCCAATCCGGTCAACGCCTTTGCTCCCTTCCGCCGACTGGGCGTGCTGATGTACAACCACTTGGAGTCGGGACGGGCGACCTGGGCCGGCTCGTTCACCCGCGGGCTGGCCGATCCCTACGGCGGCGACATCGGCAACAGCGGCGGCTGGGCGGGCACCGGACGCGCCACTTGGCTGCCCTACTACGACGAGCCGTCCGGCGGCCGATACTACCTGCACCTGGGGGCGGCCTACGAGCTCAATTATCCGGGTGGCAATGCTTTCCGTTACCGCGCGACGCCGGAGGTTTTCATCGGTTCGCAGCAATCCTCGGGAGCCATCGGCAACAGCGGCGTCACCTTGCCCGGACCTCTCAACGGCACCCCCTTCTTCGTCGACTCCGGCACGCTCAACACCGACCATTTCAGCGTCTACGGCACCGAACTGGCCGGCTCCTGGGGAGCGTTCAATTTTCAGTCGGAATGGATGGGGACCACGGTCAGCCAGATTCACAACCCGGTGGCCTTCATGCAGGGCGCCTACTTTCAAGCCAGCTATTTCCTGACCGGCGAGCATCGCCCCTACACCCGGCCCTCCGGCACGCTGGGAGCCGTGAAGCCCTTCGAGAATTTCTTTATCGTGGGCAAGGGGCAAGGCTGGGGCCACGGCGCCTGGGAAGTGGCCAGCCGCCTCTCGTGGGTCGATCTCGACAGCAAGAACGTGCAAGGCGGACGGCTCACCGACTACACCGCCGGGCTGAACTGGTATCTGCACGCCAACGTCAAGCTGCAGATCAACTACATTCACGCCTGGCTGGACAATCCGGTGTACGGCAAGAGCAACACCGATATCTTCGCCACGCGGCTGCAGGCCCAGTTCTAGAAATAGATCTGCGACCGAAACCAGAACAGGTTGTTGAACTTCGTCGTGCTGCCGGGCGTGAGCGCCACGGGTCGGTTGTACTCGCTGTATTGCCAGTCGACCGTGAGCTTCACGTAATGCACGAGATACCAGTTGAAGCCGATATCGGTCACGTTGGCGTTGTTGGCCGAGGTGGCGGTGGCCAGCCCCGACGAGAGCACATCGCCGCCGAGGTGCATGTTGGCGAAACGGCCGAACAGCTCGATCGCCCCGAAGCCGCGCCGGGGATTGTCGCCCCGCGTGTCGCCGATTTCGCCCAACGGGTTGCGCGGCTGGAGCAAGTAGCCGCGGCGCGTGATCTCCTCGCCGGTAAGAAAATAGAACAGCGAGACCTCGTAGCCGCTCAACGGCACGCGCGTGCGCACCGGAGTGGTGGGGCTGGTCGAGTAATCCTGGAAGCCGCCTTGGTAGCCCGACATGATGCCCAGGCTCTTGTAGTAGTAGGTCACGTCGGCCCCCCATTGCATCCGAAGTCCGTTTTCGAGGTCGTTGGGATTGAAGGTCAGGAAGGCGGGCGAGACGGTCGCCGCCTGATCCAGTCGGCTTTGATCGTTGGCGGTCCGCAACGTCGCCGGCTGCAGCGGGTTGTGCTCTTGGCCGAAGTTGAACGAACCGCCCAAGTTGAGCTGTTGCAGGGCCTCGACCTTGGTCTTCAAAAACGGCCGGCTGCTGAAATAGGTATAAAGATCCTTGCCGTTGTTGAAGTCCTGAAACGAGCGCCGCTGGCCGTTGAAGACGCCGACGGCGTAGCGCAGCCGGTTCTCCAAAACATCGCCGTGGACCATCATTCCGAGTTGGCGATTGCCCGCCATGTTGCCGATGAAGACCGAACGCTCGGGAGCAATGAGATTGCTCTCCGACATCTCGCTGTATTCATAGGTGTAGGGCGTCTTCATGCGCCCCACGCGGACCTCCAACTTTCTCCGGTCGAGCCGCTCGCCGGACATGGGACGCCCTTCGAAGTTGAAGTCGGCGAACGCATCCAAGACGTCGAGCGAGCCGTAGCCCTTGTTGATGACGGTGTAGTAGCTGGCATACTGAGAAACGTAGCCCTCGAAATACCAGCGTTGCCGAGGAATCACGAAGTTATCGACCAAGGGGTTGCCGGTCGGGTTGAAGACCCTCAGGTCCAACTGCGTCAGGTCGTGGAACGCCAATTCGAAGAAACCGTCGTCGCTCTTCCACGTCAACCCGCGGCCGAAACTGGTGCCGACTTTCCGTCGTATCGGTGGCATGTCGGCGCGATAGGGTTCCCGCACGTCCTCGGAAGCACCCCAGTCGGCGCCGCTTGGCGGTCCGCGAGGCGGCCGAAGGTCGCCCTGCCCGGACACCGTGCCGCCCAAAGGCCCGAGTTGCGGAAAGACAAACGTGGGCTGCGAAAGGGCGTCGCCCGGCCCGCTCGGCGGCGCGTCGAATTGATCGGTGATTTGCCCGATCGTCAGGGGCGTTCTTGCAATCGTCGCCGGCGATTGTGCCAGCGCATCGCAGCCACGGGCGGCGACGGCCAACCAGACCGCGAGCACGCGCAGCAAGACCAACTCGCGGCAGCGGAGACTCCCCCCGGTATCGTCCGGCATCTCATCGGCACTTGTTCATGGCGAAAATAGAGAGGTTTTGACGGCAAAACGGCATGGCGGGAATGGAGTTGCATTGGCAGCGGCTCGTTGACAAGCGGAAACCATGAAGAGCCCGCCGCGCCTACCGTCATCATCGGCACAGTCGATGAACTTCTTATTCCCGCCACAACCGGCTTCATCCGGTGGACATGGAAACGACTTGTTTATCGGCAAAGTCCGCCTCTCCCTCCGGCGGCGGTTCGTTGGTGGCCGCACCGAGCTTGACCGGCAGAGACACGGTGAACTCGCTCCCCGCTCCCGGCCCTGCGCTGTTGGCCTCGATTCTGCCGCCGTGCAGCTCGGTCAGCCGTTTCGCCAGCGCCAGACCCAGGCCCAGGCCGCCCTGCGAACGTTGCGGCGCCCCGTCGACCTGAGTGAAGATGTCGAAGATGTGCGGCAACATGTCATGGGGAATGCCGAGGCCCGTGTCCTTGACCGTCACCACGGCCTCGCCGTCGAGTTGCTCGGCCGTCAGCCAGATGCGGCCTCCCGGCCCGGTGTACTTCGCGGCGTTGTTCAGCAGATTCGACAAAACCTGCGTGAGCCGCAACGGATCGACTTCCAGGTACACCGGCTGCGTGGGCAACTTCACGTCGAGTACATGGCCCATCCGATCGATGAGCGGACGGCTGGCTTCGACGGCGTCGTTGCACATCACCGCCAACTCGGTCCGCCGCTTTTGCAGTTCGACTTTGCCATTCGAAATCCGGGCGATGTCGAGCAGGTCATCCACCAGTCGCACCATGTTGGTGATCTGCCTCTCAAGGATCGTATGCGCTTCGTCGGCGATCTGCTTGTCGGTCCCCGACTGTCGGAGAAGTTGCAGGGCACCGTGGCCGGCGCTTAGCGGGTTGCGCAGCTCATGCGCCACGATAGCCAAGAAGGCGTCTTTTTGCCGGTCCGCCTCCCGGAGCGTTTTTTCCGCCTTCTTCCGCCTGAGAATCTCTTCCCGCAGTCGCTTTTGCTTGGCGACACCATATCGCCAATTGGCCTCGGCGCGATTTCGGGCCACGCGCAGCGCTTCTCCGACGCCGACGATAATGAAACACGTAACCAGGTACAGGCCGAGACGCTCGGTGTCCTGAACGGCCCAAGCGCCGCGGGGCTCGATGAACAGGTAGTTGCACGCCAAGTAGCCAAGAACCGTGGCGAGCAGGGCGGGCCGCCAGCCCGCATAGGCGGTCGTGGCGGCGACCGCCGCGTAAAGCGTCACGAGATGCACCGTGTCGCCCACCCACGGATCGACCACCCAGCGGATGAGCACCGCCACCGCCGTGGTGGAAATGGCAATGAAACAGCCCCTGAGGCCCATCAATTTCCCAAACCGGACCGCCATGGTCATCCGCTCCTTTGCAGATCGTGTTTCCGTCAAATCCAAGGCACCGCCGGCAAGTGGGGCGTCTGGCCCACACGCGACTTCCTTGTTTAGCATGCCCGCGGCGGACAGGTAAAGCAACTCGCGCGCGAGGTCTCTTACAAAGCCGTTAGGTTCCGCGACGTCGGACGCAGTGGCCGCGCGCACGAGCTGAGCGCCGTGCCCGGTTGGCTATCAGACAATCGTGTCGGCGTCGGCCGTGAGCAAACCTGCCAACAGCGCTAGGACGAGGACGATCAAAACCTTCGGCAGGCCGAAGGAAATCAGCGCGGTGGCAACCGCCGCGGCGCCGTGAGCGATGAAATTCAACATGATTGATTTCCTTTCCGAACTCGCGGAGGGTTGCCCCCGTCATCTCCACGCGGTGTGGGTAAAAGCAAACCACGGGCCCTCGCGCCTTGAATCCGACGGCGAGCTCCGACCCGCCGGCTGTGCAGCGTGCGACGCGATCGACGAGCGCCCAAACCGGCGATCGCCTTCGACGACCATGAGGCCGTCTCGGCGCATCAAATCGAGCAGATCCTCGCCCTCGGGGCTGGCCGACATCAGGTCCGTGAGGTCAACGCACAGCGGTCGCCCGCCGCCGATCGCTTGCAGAATGCCGCAGCATCTATCCAGTTCGTCCACGTCCGGCCCGCTCAACACGCCCTCGAGCTTCAGCGTGGTGCCCACCGCGCCACTGATCACCGTCATTTTGAGCATCTGCTTTCACCTTCGTTCGGCCGCGGCCGACAAGCGCCTCTCCGCTTGTCCCCTTGCCCTGAGGCGCGCTTTGTCATGGCGCCGGACCCGCAATTGATCTATTGGCATTCTAGCCGGCGGCCGTGGCAGGGCAGCGCCCGGCAGGTTTACATCTTTGCAAGGCCGGGCCGGCCACTCGGCTAGAAATAAATCTGCGAGCGGAACCAAAACAGGTTGTTGAAGCTCGTGGTGCCGGTCGTCGTGAGCGCCACGGGCCGGTTGTAGGCGCCGTACTGCCAATCGAGCGTGAGCTTGACGTAGGCGTTCAGATACCAGTTCACGCCCACGTCGGTCACGTTGGCGTTGTTGGCCGAGGTGCTGGTCGCCAGGCCGGAGGTGAGCACATCCGCGCCCATGTGCAGGTTGGCGAAGCGGCTGAAAAGCTCGATGGCCCCGATGCGCCGCGTGGGGTTCTCGCCCCGCACGCCATCCACACGCCCCAAGGGTCGGCGCGGCTCGAGCAACCGCGGCGAGATCTCTTCGCCGGTGAGAAAGTAAAACAGCGTCACCTGGTAGCCGCTCATGGGCACGCGCGTTCGCAACGGCGTGGCGGCGCTGGTCGAATAATCCTGAAAGCCGCCCTGGTAGCCCGACAAGATGCCCAGGCTCCGGTAGTAATAGGCCACATCGGCCGACCACTGCATCCGCGGGCCGTTCTCGATGTCGCCCGGATTGAACGTCAAAAAGCCGGGCGAGACGCTGCCCACGGCTGTGGAAGAATTGACCTGGTTGGCGGTCCGCAAGGCGTTGGGCGAAAGCGAATTGTGTTCGCGGCCGAAGTTGAAGGAGCCGCCCAGATTGAGCTGCCGCAAGGCTTCCATTCCGGTCAGCAGAAACGGCGTGCTGTTGAAAAACGTGTACAGGTCTTTGCCGTTGTTGAAGTCCTGAAACGAGTTTCGCTGGCCGTTGAACACGCCCACGGCGTATTCCAAGCGTTGCTCCAGCAGGCGGCCGTGGGCCATGGCGCCCAACTGGCGGTCGCCCGACAGATTGGCGACGAACACCGAGCGTTCCGGCGCGATCAGGTCGTTTTCGGCCATTTTGACATATTCATAGGTGTAGGGCGTTTTCATCCGGCCCACGCGCACTTCGAGTGCTTCGCGATCGGCGTCCCGCTCGTTGGTGGCGTTGCCCGCCAGGCTGAAGTCGGCGAACGCGTCCAGCACATCGAGCGGGCCGTAGTCGCGGTTGATGACGGTGTAATACCTGACGTAATTGGAGACGTGGCCGGTGAAGTACCAGCGTTGGCGAGGCAGGACGAAGCTGTCGACCAACGGATCACCGGTGGGCTGAAACACGCGCAGGTCGAACTGCGTCAGGTTGTGAAACGTCAACTGAAAGTAGTTGTCGTTGCTGCGCCAGGTGAGTCCGTCGGCGAAGTAGGTGCTGATCTTCCTTTTCTGGGGCGGCATGTCGGGGCGATAGGGCTCTTGGCGCCCGGCCGCCGTGTCTGGGCGTTCGCCGCTGCCGCCGACGGTGCCCAGGTTTTCGCCGGGCGGGGTGGGGAGGACCGAATATCGGCTATCCGAACGCGCGTCGCTCGTGGCCCTGTGGTTCCCGCCTCTCAGCGGCGCCACCGTGCCCAGCGCGGAACCGCTCGCCGCGGGCGGCGGCGACAGATAGGCCCGCGTGCTGAGTTGAAAGTCGTCGGGCGACTCCTCGGCGAATTGCGGATCGCCGAACGGCCGCAGTTGCGGGAAGGCAAAAGTCCGCTCCGCGGCGGCCGAGATGTCTGGCCGGCCGAATTCGCCGGCCAGTCCGGCGGTCGCCCCGGCCGAGGTTCGGGCGTAACGCGTCGGCGATTGCGCCCAACTGTGCGTACCGCCCGCCGCCGCCAACGCCAACAGGCCGCTGAGCAGTGCTCCGACGCGACGTGGCAGGTTCCGCGCGGGAGCGTCTTGCATTTCAATAGCCATCCGGACGGCGATCGGCTTGAGTTAAGCGGCGCGGCAAAGCCGCCTAGCGTCATAATCGGCACATTTGGCCTTGTCGAGCAAAACGCGCGATTTTGCTGATTGTGACGGCGGAGGCGGCCGATACCAACAGGAAGGGTGAGCCCGCTTTGATTTTCATCAACGGCCCACTGGCCGGAGGGAAGCCAATACCACCAGTGACCCTTGTAGAACTTGCCGTGTGCGGTTTCGCACGGCGACAGTCCGCATTCGCGCGCCTTTCCGGCACACCTGCCGCGACCTCATGGACGCACTATGATTTCTTCTCAGGCTTGGCCGCCGGCAGCTTATCGCGCCAACGGGCGGCGGCGTCTTTCTTGCCAGGCCTCGTAGAGCCGCACGAGTCGTTCGAGCGCACCACGTTCTGGCCCGATTCGACGCGCTCGCCGCCGGTCTGCTGCTGAAAGGTGTTCCAGGCCGACGGCGGCAGGGGAGCGACCCAAAAAACGATGTCTTCGAATTCGATGGTCCCCGTCGCTCGCCATGTTGCGGCCAACTGCGTCGGAGCGCGGGGGATCGACTCATCTCTCATCCCTCATCTCTCATCCCTCGACCGCGAATCCCTCCTACGGAACTACGAGATGATGAAATCCCTCGGGTTTTTCCCGTTCGTGCAAATTTGCACGGACGAGGAGCGGCGCAGCAAGCTTCGCACGGTCCGCTCCGCAGAAGGACGTTTCCTGCGCGCCTTTGACAACCACGGATGACTCGGATGGGCACGGATTTGGTCGGGAAGCCGCACGGCGACGATGCTTGGTTTGGCGTGCCGCTCGTTAGAGCGCGAACGTCGGTAACCGCCGGGCGAGCCGGCGGCATGGCGTCCGACGTCTTCGCAGCCTTTGCGCTGGTACAAGTCGGCGTCCATTTTTTCCCGTACGGCCGCAAACGGCTGGCCCCGACCAGCTTAGATGGCCCAGGCGGCGCGCTTGATTTTTATTTTTCACAAGCAAATCAGCCCTCCAACCCCCAACCCCAACCACCACCTTTCTTGCCGTTGCGATACAATAAAACGGCGAAACCTTGCCTGTTCGAAGCCAACTTGCACCGTCGAAGAATGGACGCAACACCAACCCTGCCCGATAGTTTGAGCCTGGCCTTCGTCGAGGGACTCTACGACGATTACCTGCGCGACCCGCAATCGGTCGATGCCCAGTGGCGGGCCTATTTCGACGCCCTGGGCCGGCCCTCGAACGGCCGCGCCGGACATCGCTGGAAGTCGCGGCCGACGTTTCGCCCGGCCAGCCTGTTCAACCCGCGCCCCGGCGGCGACGGCGCGGCGGCCATGCCGGTCGCCCAGGTCGCCAATCTGCAAGATCGCGTCGACCAGTTGATCCGGGCCTACCGCGTGCGCGGGCATCGGGCCGCCCAGATCAACCCGCTCAACCTGCCGCGGCCCCATCAGCCCGAACTCGATCTCGAATTCTATCATTTCACCGACGCCGACCTGGCGCGCCAGTTTTCGATCGACACCATTCCGGGCGGCGATACGCTGAGCCTGGCCGACATCGTCGAGCACCTCCGCAACACCTATTGCCGCTCGATCGGCGTGCAGTTCATGCACATCGACGATTTGAGCGTCCGCCATTGGCTGCAAGACCGCATGGAGGCCAGCGAGAACCGCTCGCAGCTCACGCGCCAGGAGCAGTTGCGCATTCTCACGCGGCTGACCAACGCCCACCTCTTCGAGGAGTTCATCCAAAAGAAATACGTCGGGGCAAAAAGTTTTTCGCTGGAAGGGGCCGAGAGCCTGATTCCGCTTTTGGATCTGGCGATCGAAGAGGCCGGCGAACAGGGCGTCGACGAGATTGTGCTGGCCATGGCCCACCGCGGGCGGCTGAACGTGCTGGCCAACATCATGGGCAAGTCGCCGCAACTCATCTTCCGCGAGTTCGAAGATCGCGAGCCGGAGCTGCATCTTGGCCGCGGCGACGTGAAATATCACCTCGGCTACAGCACCGATTGGCAGACCGACACCGGCCACCAGGTCCATCTCTCGCTGTGCTTCAACCCCAGCCACTTGGAATTCGTCAACCCGGTGGCCGTCGGCCGCATGCGGGCCAAGCAAGACCGCGTCGACGATGCCGAACGGCGGCACGGCATGGTGCTGTTGATTCACGGCGATGCGGCGTTCGCGGGCGAAGGCGTGGTGCAAGAGACGCTCATGCTCAGCCAGTTGCCCGGCTATGCGGTGGGCGGCACGATCCACGTGGTGGTCAACAACCAGATCGGCTTCACGGCCACGCCCGCCGAGCTGCACTCCAGCGTCTACGCCACCGACGTGGCGAAGATGCTGCAAATCCCCATCTTCCACGTCAACGGCGAGAACCCCGAAGCCGCGGCCCAGGTGGTGCGGCTGGCGCTCGACTTCCGCCGCGAGTTTCAGCGCGACGTGGTGATTGACATGTACTGTTATCGCCGCCGCGGGCACAACGAGGGCGACGAGCCGTCGTTCACGCAGCCGATGCTTTACCAAGCGATCGACGACCGCATGAGCGTTCACGAGGCGTATCTCGAGCAGCTCCTGATGCTGGGCGGCGTCACCTGTGAGGAAGCCGAGAAGATCGTGGCCATGCGCCGCGAGCAGCTCGAACAAGAACTGTCGGCCGCGCGGCGTGACGATTTCAAGGGGCAGGGGGAAATGCTCTCCGGCGTGTGGGCGGGTTACCTCGGCGGAGCGGAGCCGCCGCCGATCGCCACCGGCGTCGAACGTCCGCGGTTGGCGGGCCTGCTCGAAACACTTTCGCGGGTGCCGGCCGACTTTCATCCGCACCCCAAGCTGAAACGCTTCATGGAAGCCCGGCTGGAGATGGCACAGGGCGGCAAGCCGCTCGATTGGTCGACGGCCGAGGCCTTGGCGCTGGCCAGCCTGGCGACGGAAGGGATGCGTATTCGCATGAGCGGCCAGGACACGGCCCGCGGCACCTTCAGCCAGCGGCACGCCGTGCTGCACGATTATGAAACCGGCGACACCTATATGCCGCTGGCCCATATCTCGCCCGATCAGGCGCCGGTCGAGATCTACAACAGTCCGCTGTCGGAGACGGGCGTATTGGGTTTTGAGTACGGCTACAGTCTCGATTGTCCGGCGGGACTGGTGCTGTGGGAGGCCCAGTTCGGCGATTTCTGCAACGCGGCCCAGGTGATCATCGACCAGTTCCTCACCAGTGCCGAGGAAAAGTGGCGGCGGCTGAGCGGACTGGTGCTATTGTTGCCGCACGGCTTCGAAGGCATGGGGCCGGAGCACTCGCACGCCCGGCTGGAACGGTTTTTGACGGCGGGCGCCGACGACAACATTCAGGTGGTCAACCTGACGACGCCGGCCCAGTATTTTCACTGCTTGCGGAGGCAGGTGTTGCGGCGCTGGCGCAAGCCGCTGATCATGATGACGCCCAAGAGCCTGTTGCGTCATCCGCAGTGCGTCTCCCCGCTCGACCACTGCGCGGAGGGCGGGTTCCAACGTGTGATTGCCGAGAAGCCGCCGGAGGGGCAACACGTGGACCGCATCTTGCTCTGTTCGGGCAAGATCTATTACGACCTGCTGGCCGAGCGCGAGCGGTTGGGGCGCGGCGACGTGGCCATCGTGCGGATCGAGCAGCTTTATCCGCTGCCGCTCGACGACCTACGGGCGGCCTTGGCGGTCTATGCTGACGGCACGCCGGTCTTGTGGGTGCAAGAAGAGCCCGAGAACATGGGAGCGTGGCGGTTCTTGCGGGTGCAGTTGGGCGAGCGGCTATTTGAGCGGTTTCCGTTTTCCGGCGTCACGCGTCCCGCGGCGGCGAGTCCCGCCACCGGCTCGCACAGCAGCCACAAGCTGGAGCAGCAGATTTTGCTGGCCAAGACGTTCGGAGGGAACTAAACCGGGCGGGGAAAGGCGTAGGGTGGGACCAGCGAGCTTGCGAGCGCCGGCCCACCGATTGCGGCGTTTGATCGACCGATCGACTTGCGCGTGGTACAAGTAGAGTTTGGTGGGCCAATGTTTTCGGCAATGCGAGGTGCTTATGTCTGCATCGATGAAGGAGCTGGGGATTGATCGGCTCAGTGTGGCGGAGCGTATCTTGTTGGTTGAAGAGATTTGGGACAGCATCGCGGCCAGCCCCGAAGCCTTCACACTGACCGAGTCACACCGGCAGGATCTGGACCGTCGCTTGGAACAATACCGCGACAACCCCAAGGCAGGCGCTCCCTGGGAGGAAGTCAAGGCGCGATTGCAGAGGAAGACCGATTGAGCCTCAAGCTGATCATCAACCCTGAAGCGGAAGCGGATTTGGCCCAGGCGCGGCGATGGTACGACGAGAAGCGCGCTGGACTCGGCGACCGTTCCTTATGTCGGTTGAAGCTGTTTTTGATCGCATTTGCCGCCACCCGGAGCTGCACGCGATCGTATATCGCGACTTGCGGATGGCGTTGGTTCGCCGGTTTCCCTACGCGGTGGTGTACCGCGTGGACGACGATCAAATCACCGTGATCGCAGTTTATCACACTCGGCGAGATGAGCGCGGTTGGCAGTTGCGAGCATAAGATGGTATGGAATTTGAGTCTCTCCGATTTCCGAAGATGCCCAATGGTTGTGGCCACGTCCACCGGAGTCCCGTTCATGACCGAACCATCCGGCGAGCCGCCGGCCCGCTATCAGTTCTCAATTGGCCACATTCTGCTCCTAACCGCTCGTGCGGCACTGAATTCGGTTACGACGATGCGACGCAGCCCATTGAGCAGATCCGACAAGCGTGGGTCGATCGCGGAGCAGTCTGGTGGAGCGATAGCCGCCGGCCGCCCGCGGGTTGGTCAGGCACCCGGCAATTGGAAGAGTCAGGATTGCTGAATCCGAAATCATGAGCATCGAACTGAAAGTCCCCATCGTTGGTGAATCGATCCGCGAAGTGCAGATCGGCGATTGGCTGAAAGCCGAAGGCGAGTTCGTCGAGAAAGACCAGCCGGTCGTCGAGCTTGAGTCCGACAAGGCCACCGTCGAGCTGCCCGCTCCGGAATCGGGCAAGATCAGCAAAGTGCTCAAACGAAAAGGCGAGACGGCAAGCGTCGGTGAGGTCATCGGACAGCTTGAGCAAGCGGCCGCGCCGACGGGCGAGAAGCCGCCGGCGCCAAAACCTGATGAGCAGGCAAAGCCAAAGGCGGCAAAACCGGCGGCGAACCAACCGGCCGCCAAAACGGAGAGCGCCAAACCGCCGCAGCCGGCGCCGAAAGAACACGAGAAATCCGAGCGGTGGGTCGTGCCCGCCGCGCGACGCGCTTTGGCCGAACACGGCCTGACCGCCGAACAAGTCGAAGCATCCGGCCGCGGAGGCCGCTTGCTGAAGGAAGACGTCGACCGCTACTTGGAGCACGCCAGGCAGCCTGCGCCGCAGCGCTCCGCGGTGGCCGACGCCCTGCACACGAGCGTGCTTGTGTCGGCGGGCGGCGGCGAAGACGAAGTCGTGCCCATGAGCCCCTTGCGGCGGCGCGTGGCCGAGCGGCTGGTCGAGGCGCAGCAGACCGCCGCCCTGCTGACGACGTTCAACGAAGTCGACATGTCGGCCGTGATGGCCTTGCGGCAAAAGTATCGCGACCCGTTCCAGGAAAAGTACGGCGTCAAGCTGGGCTTCATGTCGTTCTTCATGAAGGCGGTCATCGAGGCGCTCAAGCGGTTTCCGCAGGTCAACGCCGAGATTCGCGGCACCGATATCGTGTATCACAACTACTACGACATCGGCATCGCCGTGGGCGGCGGCAAAGGGCTGGTCGTTCCGGTGCTGCGCGGGGCCGACCGCATGAGCTTCGCCGAGACCGAAAAGGCGATCGCCGATTTCGGCCAGCGTGCCCGCGACAACAAGATCAAAATCGAGGAGCTCTACGGGGGCACGTTCACGATATCCAACGGCGGCGTGTATGGTTCGCTGCTGTCGACGCCGATCGTGAACCCGCCGCAGAGCGGCATCTTGGGCCTGCACGCCATTCAAGACCGGCCGGTGGCCCGCGACGGGCAAGTCGTGGTGCGGCCCATGATGTATCTGGCCCTGACCTACGATCATCGGCTCGTCGATGGCCGCGAGGCCGTGCTCTTTCTGCGGCACGTGAAAGAACTGATTGAAGAACCGTCGCGGATTTTGTTGGAAATCTGAACCCCGAACCCTTCCTCGGGCCCTTGCCATCGCCGCTCGCCATCGGTAACTTGTTCGGTGTCACCCAGATTAGGAGATCCGTCATGACGACGTTGGTCACGAAGACCCTGCCCAGCAGGCGACTCACCTTGCGAGACAAGCTCTCGCGCCTCACGTTTCTCGAAGCCGCCAAGCTGCTCGGCCCGGAAGGCAAACGGCTCATTCAAACGAGCGGCAATCTTTGGTCGATCAAGATCGACCAGCACGTCCATCTGGGCGACGACCTGTTTCGCCTGCGAATTCCCGGCGAAAGCGTCAACGGCCAGCCGGTGATCGTGACCATCACGCTGATGGCCGAGGCCCGCGACCGGCTTCACTGGAATTGCACCGCGTGCGACGGGGCCTGCAAGCACGTGGGCGCCGCCTTCTCGCTCATTCTCGAAGACAAGACGCCGCTGGGCCTGGCCGCCGTGCCGCCCAAGCGCGTGGCCGTGGCCAGCCTGAGTGAAGAGGAGCTGATCGCCAAGGCCCTGGCCGAGCGGCTGGAGCGGGCCAAGGCCGAAAAGATGAAGCTGGAAGCGGCCGATCCCGCGCGGCCCTGGACCGACTACACCGTCACCAATCGCCTGACCGGCAAGAGCTACCGCGTCGCCCTGCGCGGCCTGGAGCCGGGCGATTCGTTCTGCTCGTGCCCCGATTTCCGCACCAACACGCTGGGCACCTGCAAGCACGTGCTGCACGTGATTCACAAGATCAAGCGGAAGTTCAACGCGGCCGAGCTGCGGCGGACCTATCGACGCAAGCACATCGGCCTGCACTTGCGGTACGAGCGCGACGTGACGCTGCGATGGCTGCTGCCGGACAAAATGGACGAGGCGGCCGCGAAGATCGTCGGTCCCTTGCGAGATCGGCCCATCGAAGACCTGCACGACCTCATCGACCGGTTGGCGAAGCTCGAAAAGCTGGGCCACGAGGTGATGGTCTATCCCGATGCCGACGAGTTCATCCAGCAGCGGCTGGTGCAAGACCGCTTGCGGGAGCGCATGGCCGCCATCCGCCGCGACCCGGCCAATCACCCGCTGCGCACCTCGCTGCTCAAGGCGCCGTTGTTGCCGTACCAGTTGGACGGCGCGGCCTTCGCGGCCGGCGCGGGCCGGGCCATTCTGGCCGACGACATGGGACTGGGCAAGACGATTCAGGGCGTCGGCGCGGCCGAGCTGCTGGCCCGCGAGGCCGATATCAAGAAGGTGCTGGTGGTTTGCCCGGCGTCGCTCAAGTCGCAATGGCGCAGCGAGATTCACCGCTTCTGCCAGCGAGACGTGCAACTCATCGGCGGCGCCGCCCGCGACCGCTGGAACCAATACTCCAACGAATGCTTCTTCACCATTTGCAACTACGAGCAGGTGCTGCGCGACATTTTGTCGGTCGAGCGCGTCAAGTGGGATTTGATCATTCTCGACGAAGGACAGCGGATCAAGAACTGGGAGGCCAAGACCAGCAACGTCGTCAAGAGCCTCAAATCGCGGTTCGCCCTGGTGCTGTCGGGCACGCCGCTGGAGAACCGGCTCGACGACCTTTATTCGGTGGTGCAGTTCATCGACGCCCGGCGGCTGGGGCCGGGCTTCCGCTTCTTCAATAAGCACCGCGTGATCGACGAGAAGGGGAAGGTGCTGGGCTACAAGGACCTGGCCGACCTGCGCCAGGCGCTCAAGCCGGTGCTGCTGCGCCGCACGCGCGACAGCGTGCGTCTGGATCTGCCGCCGCGGACGAGCGAGATCATCCGCATTCCGCCCACCGACGAACAGGTCGCGTTGCATGCGGGGCACATGCACACCGTGGCCACGATCGTGGGCAAAAAGTTCATCAGCGAAATGGATTTGCTGCGGCTGCAAAAAGCACTCTTGATGTGCCGCATGTCGGCCGACAGCACCTATCTATGCGACAAACAAAAGCCCGGCTGGTCGAGCAAGCTGGAATACCTCGACGAACTTTTCGAGCGACTGTTCGAGGAGCAGGGGCGCAAGGTCGTGCTCTTTTCGGAGTGGACGACGATGCTCGATCTGATCGAGCCGCTGTTGAAGAAGCGTCAGCTCAACTTCGTGCGTCTCGACGGCAGCGTGCCGCAGCGGCAGCGGCAAGACCTGGTTCAAAAGTTCCAGACCGATCCGGAGTGCAAGCTGTTTATCACGACCAACGCCGGCTCGGTGGGCCTCAACCTGCAAGCGGCCAATACGGTGATCAACGTCGATCTGCCGTGGAATCCGGCCGTGCTCGAACAGCGCATCGCACGGGCACACCGCATGGGCCAGACGCAAAGCGTGCAGGTCTACGTCTTGGTCACTGAGGAAACCATCGAAGACAACCTGCTGGCCACGATCGCCGCGAAAAAGGATCTGGCCTTGGCGGCGCTCGATTTCGAGTCGGAGGTGGACCGCGTCGACTTGTCCACCGGCATGGAGGAGTTGAAGAGCCGGCTGGAGATTTTGCTGGGCGCCAAGCCCGAAGCGCCGGTCGACGAGACGGTCAAGCAGGCGGCCACGGAGGAAACGCGCCGGCTGACGGAAGGCCATCGCGAGCGCGTGGCTGCGGCGGGCGGCGAGTTGCTGGGCGCGGCGTTCAAGTTCTTGGGCGAGTTGGTTTCTCAGCAAGAGGTGGCGCCGCCGCCGCCCGAGTCGTTGGTCGCCAACCTTCGCGCCGGGCTAGGCGCCTGCGTCGAGGAAGACAGCGACGGCAAGCCGCGGCTGACCGTGACCTTGCCCGACCGCGGCGCGCTGGAGAGCCTGGCGCAGGCGCTGGCCAAACTACTGGCAACGGGCGGCGGGTAGCATGTCGTCCATCGACGCGGGTGCTTGCGTCGGAACGGCGTCTGACCATCAGTGCGGCCGTCTGCTCTAATCAGGTGTCCTTGTAAGGATCGCTCATTTCGGCGTTTTATGCCCGGCCTTTATGAACAGGAACTGCCCCTCGGCACCCGGAAGAAGAGATGGCCAGTGAAATCACCAACGCCAACAGAGCAAAGCTTGTCACGCCGGACAGTTGGAATCAGCGTGGATGACACCACACGTCAGGTGACTCTAACTCAACATCGCGAGCGCATCCACAGCCTGTTACTCGACCAACTCGCAAACGTGGGGCTCGCGATCGACGTAAGGCAAGACTTGCGGGACGTAGATCTCGGTAACTGCTTTGTTCAGGCGATGCGTCTCCCAGGCGGCCTTCGACTCCCACCATTCGACGAGCAGAAAGCGGCGCTCGTCGGCCTGCGACTGGTAGACTTCGAACCGTTCGCAGCCCGGCTCCTGCCGGGAGAGCTGACAAGCCTTGGCCAGCCGCTCGCGAACGGCGGCGATGTTGGCGGGGTCTTTCACCGTCAGCCAGACGTTCAGGTAATACATTCGACGAAAACTCCGTGATGAGCCGGGAATGGTTCAATCGGCTTTGTTGCGCCAGGTGGGCTTCTTGGCGCGCGAGGCCGGGTGCCGCCGCAACATGCGAAACTCGCTCGGCTGTGGGGCGATGGCCGGCGGCGCCGCCTGCATGGGCCGCACCCGACTGGCGCGCGGGCCGCGGTCGGCCGCGTCCGTTTGGTCCAGATCGTATTCGACGCGCTGCCCCGGCACGAGCGTGGCGAATTGGTCGCCCGCCACCGTCGAGCCGTGAAAGAAAACATCGGGCCCGCCGAGCGTCGGTTCGACGAATCCGCAATACTTACCGGGAAGTAATCTTTTGATCGTGCCTGTGGCCATTTTGATGCAAGTCAGGTGCTGGTGAATGGTTATTGTCGCTGGTTTCCGGCCGTTCGCCAAGTGCCTTGCCCGCCCAGCGTAGCGGGTCTGACGTAAAAAAGGTTGGCCGAGACGGGGCCGTTGTATACGATGAGAACGCACGGAACGCATCAAGTGGGGTTGATACATCCGTTGAATTCCGCAACAACCTATGGCAGTCATGCGACCGGCCACCAGACCATCATGGAGGAAAGGTATGGACGTCCCAAACAACTCGGAGACTTTGGTCTCACACCGCGGCGGCCGCGGCAGGTCGGCCGGCAGGCACTGGGCAACGGCCCTTGTCCTGGCGGCGGCGGTCTTGGGTGCCCGCAATGCTCCGGCCGATGAGAAGGCGGCGCCCGACAAACCGGTGGAAAAGCTCAATGGCAAGCTGGTGATCTGCGGCGGAGGAGTGTTGCCGGCGCAGCTTCGCAACCGCTTTCTCGAGCTGGCCGGTGGGGCCGCGGCGCGTGTCGTGGTTGTCACCACGGCCAGCGTTTATGCGGACACCGACAAGATGGCGGCCAAGCTCGCCTTTTGGCACGAGCAGAAGTTGGCCTCGCTGACGGTCCTGCACACGCGCTCGCGTCAAACCGCCGACGACCCGACTTTCGCCCAGCCGTTGCGCGAGGCGACGGGCGTTTGGTTCGTCGGCGGCAATCAGAATTGGCTCACCGAGACCTACTTGGGCACGCTCACTGAACAGGAAATCCGCGGCGTCTTGTGCCGTTCGGGCGTCGTCGGCGGCACTTCAGCCGGCGCGGCCATCATGTCGCCGATCATGATCCGACGCGACAGACCCCAGCTCGAGGTCGGGCCGGGATTCGGCTTCCTGCCCGGCACGGTCGTCGATCAGCACTTCCTGAAGCGAAACCGTCAGGGCCGGCTGCTGAAGGTGCTCGATTTGTACCGCGACCTCGTCGGCTTGGGCATCGACGAAGGCACGGGCGTGGTCGTGGAAGGGAAGCACATCAGCGTGGTCGGCGACTCGCAAGTGGTCGTCTGCTCTCCTGCCACGTCGGACGGACCGGAGTCGGTGCAATCGCTCGATCCCGGCGCCGAGGCCGATTTGGACGAGCTTCGCACGCTGGTGGCGCAGGTGCTGACCAAGCCGCAAATCGCCACCTCGTCAACCGTGAGCGTTTCGGCCCCTATCGCAAAGGAGCCGACGCCCAAAGCCGTTGATCCGCCGGAGCCGGCTGAGCCGGCGGCACGCGCGGCGCAGTGAAAGAGAAATGGAGGGACAGAGAGAGGGAGAGACGGAGCGAGAGAGAGACGGAGAGACAGGGAGAGGGGGAGAAAACAGGGAGCGACCGAAACGGCGATTCTACGTTGTGTCGCTCTTTCCCTCCCTCGCTCCGTCTCTCCGTCCTTCACTTGCTCCGTCCCTCCCTCGCTTAGACGTCCAGCGTTCCCTTGGTGCTGGGAACGCCTTCCAGCCGCGGATCGTTTTCGACGGCCATCCGTAAGGCACGGGCGGCGGCCTTGAAAAGGGCTTCGCTGATGTGGTGGCTGTTGCGGCCGTAATGCACGAGCACGTGCAAATTGCACAGTGCGTTGGCGGCCAGGGCCTGCCAAAAATCTTCGACCAGCTCGCTGTCGAATTCGCCGATCTTGGCCGAGGGAAACTGGGCCTGGAAAACCAGAAAATAGCGGCCGCTCAGATCGACGGCGACCGTGGCCAGAGTCTCTTCCATCGGCAGTGTGAAGTGCCCGTAGCGGCGAATGCCCGATTTGTCGCCCAGGGCCTGGCGCAGCGCCCGGCCGAGGCAGATGCCGACGTCTTCGACGGTGTGGTGCTGATCGACGTGCAAATCGCCCTGGGCTTCGACGGTCAGGTCGAACGCCGCGTGTTTCGCCAGCAGCGTGAGCATGTGGTCGAAGAAGCCGATGCCGGTCGCCACGGCCGCGCTGCCCGCACCGTCGACGTTCAGTTCGACGCGAATCTCGGTTTCAGCCGTCTTGCGTTCAATGCGTGCGGAGCGGGCCATGCGGTTTAAGTCCCTGGAATGCGCGGTAAGGTGGGGCTAGTGAGCTTGCGAGCGCCGGACCACCAATGCAAGTTTAAGCCACGGACGGTCAGGAACCAAATGCCCCATGCCGCAAAGGCATCACCTGACGTATAATAAGGCCATATACCAGAGCGGCGCATTGAGACAAACACGATGCCGGTTCACGACTGGACCCGCGTGAAAGCGGGCATATTCCACGATTTCCATAACGCGTGGATCACGCACCTCAAAGAAACCCTCAACGGCGGTTTGCTGCCGAAGGGTTACTACGCCTTGGGCGAACAGCACGCCGGCCGCCTGATCGCCGATATCCTCACCCTGCACGACGGAGAGCCGCGGACGACGCCGCCCGACAAGGGCGGCGTGGCCGTGGCCGATGCACCGCCGCAAGTCGGCCGCAAAATGGTGGCCAGCGAAAACGCGGCATATCGCGCCCTGCGGCGGACGCTCGCTATCCGCCACACCAGCGGCCATCGGCTCGTGGCGCTCGTAGAAATCGTGTCACCCGCCAACAAAGATCGCCGCCAAAGCGTGCAGGACTTCGTCGAAAAGGCAATCGGCGCGCTTCGCGCCGGGTGCCATCTGACCGTCGTCGATATGTTTCCACCGGGCATTGATGATCCCCAGGGCATGCATGGCCTGATTTGGGAGTACTTCGACCCGGAAGACTACCTGATGCCCGCCGCGAAGCCCTTGACCCTGGCTTCGTACTGTGCCGGCGACGTGCCCGAGGCCTATGTGGCTCATATCGCCCTGGGCGACAAGATCCCTGAGATGCCCTTGTTCTTGCATGACGGCCACTATGTCAACCTGCCGCTGGCCGCCACTTACGATGCGGCCTGGCGCGGCGTTCCGCAATACTGGCAGCAGGTGCTGGAAGCCATCCTATGACCACCATCCACACCGACGCCCACGCGTGTCTCAAGATTCGCTCGTGTGCGGCCGATAAGAGCATTGAATACGGTTGGCCTCACTCATTGTGCCGAGACGTTATCTAATGCGGCTGGCGATTCTGATTGCGGTCTTCGTGTGTGCGGCAGCCCGCTCCGATTTGGCGCTGGCGAGCGGCCCGGCTGCCAGCCTGGCTCGCTTCTCCGTCATCTATCCCGAGGCCGAACTGAAGGACGACGACGATGATTTGCAGCCCAACGCCGTCTGGCTGCGTCCTGCCGTAAAGAATACCGGCGATGCGGAGGCGATGGCCGCTGGCAAGCTGCGCAAAACCGTCGGCCGCAAGGGCAAACAGCCGCCGCCGACTGTGGCTCCCTTGCGCCGCCAGCGCCCCAAGAGCGAGGTCGATCCCCCCAAGACCCGACGTCGCTCGCTCGGTTGGTAGTCATTTCAATAGCCCGTTCAGCCGGGCGGCGATGGTCTCCAGCAGCTCGTCGTTCGTCGATTGACGATCTCGCCGGGTAGCGACGGGAATCGCTTCGCCCACTTCGATCACGGCCGACAAAGGCCGGTGAATTCGCGCACGGTCGGTCACGTCTTCCTCCAGCCGCTCCACCGTCTCCAAAATCCGTTCGGGCGTGGGATCGTCGCGAAGATAGTCGGGCGGATACCACGAAAGCTGCTGCGCCAAATAGCAATGGGCAAGCTGCTGCCAGCGATGCCGCTTGTCGATCTCCTTCAACTTGCCGGCGATCAAGGTGGGCACGATGGCCGCCCGCAAACGCTTGACGCGCACCAGCGTGCTCGTCGCCCCGTCGCCCGTGAGCCATTGGCGCTCGAGCGGAACCAGCAAATGGTCGATCAGCCCGTTCAGCCGTTCGTGGAGCTCGCCCGTTTGCGGCCGGCCGAGATGCTCCAACTCCTTCAAGGTGAGAAGCGCCTGCCCGACCTTGGCGATCCGCTCGGTGAGCGGCATCTGCGTCGCGGCATGCCAGGTGAGCCTGGTCTCGATCTCCGCCACCACGGGCTCGACGGCCGCGCGGAGATCGCCGAGAAAGTGGTATCGCACAGCGACCGGATGCACCACGACTTCTCCCAGCCCCGCCTTCTGCCGCCGCTTGGCGGCCGAGCGCGCGATGAGCGCCGTTCCTTCCAGCAACGGATTCAAGCGGTCGTTGGTCCGCGAGACGGCCCCTTCGGGAAAGATCAACAGCGGCCGCTCCGCGGAGACAAGAATGTCGATGGCGGTGTTGATGGCCGTCCGATCGACGCCTTCGCGAAACACGCTGAAGCCGCCGAGCTTGTGCATCAGCCAGGCCTGCCAGCCTCCGTTCATGAACAGGTGCCAGCTCGCCATGCTGAAAAACGGCTTCCACACCCGCCGCGACAGCTCGCCCACCACCAGCGGGTCGCAAGGCCGCGGATGGTTCGCCGCCAGCAGAACGCCGTGGTTGCCCGCCAGCGACCGCCGGAGGTGTTCCACGCCGCGCAGCTCCGTGCGTTCGATGCCCCAGTAGCGCCGCAAATACCAAGGCAGCCCCCTTTCGACCAACCGCCACCAAAAGCGGCTGTGGTAGGGCGGCACAAACCGGTAAGGCTGCTCGCTCACGACTTCTTGCACCGGCACCGCCTCCCCCCTGATTTTGGATTTTGGATTGTGGTTTGTGGATTGACGATGCCAGTGTACTCAATCCACAATCCAAAATCGAAAATCCAAAATCCAAAATCGTAGCGGGGTGATTTGTGTCTCTCGATTGTCTGTCCGTCGGCGTGTTGGTGGCCGACCACTTGTGCGCGCCGATCTCACATTGTCCGAAGCCGGGAGAGCTGGTGCTGGCGGATTGCCTGTCGTTGAACATCGGCGGCTGTGCCTCGAACGCGGCCATCGACCTGGCGCGGGTCGGCGTGCGGGTCGGCGTGGTGGGCTGCGTGGGCGACGATCCCTTTGGGCGGTTCGTGATCGAGACGCTGCGGCAGGCCGGCGTCGATACGCAGTCGATCCGCTCGCTGGCCGACGTGGGCACGTCGGGGACCTTGATCGTCAATGTTCAAGGCGAAGACCGCCGCTTCATCCACACCATCGGGGCCAATGGCCGGATCGCCGTGAGCGATATTCCGCTCGACCGCGTGCGCCAGGCGCGGGTGCTGTACGTGGGGGGCTACCTGCTGATGCCCGCCCTGGAAGCCCGGCCGCTGGCCGAATTGTTTCGCCAGGCGCGGGCCGCCGGCGTCACCACGCTGCTCGACGTGGTCGTGCCGGGAGCCGGTGAATACTGGCCGCTGCTCGAACCGCTGTTGCCCGAAACGGACGTCTTTTTGCCCAACAACGACGAGGGCGAGATCCTGACCGGGCTGACCGATCCGCATGGGCAAGCCGAGCGATTTCGCTCGGCCGGCGCGCGGACGGTGGTCATCACATGCGGCGGACGCGGCACGGTGCTGGCCGGCGAGGCGTTGCGGCTTGAGGCCGGCAGCTACCCGGTGGAATACGTGGGGGCCACGGGGGCGGGCGACGCCTTTGATGCCGGTTACATCGCCGGCCTGCTCGAAGGGGGCGGCCCGCGGCGGTGCTTGGAGTGGGGAAGCGCGCTGGGTGCAAGCTGTGTGCGTTCGATCGGCGCCACCGAGAGCGTTTTCGATCGCGAACAGGCCGAGGCGTTCATGCGTCAACACCGGCTGGCAATAAAAGAATGGTGAGGCATCCCGTTTGCATGGTGAGGCGTCAGGCGTCAGGCGTCAGGCAAAGGCCAATTCAACTATTCCTGAACCCTGAACCCTGACGGTGGGCCGGCGCTCGTAAGCTCGCTGGTCCTACCCTACGATCAACCGGTAAGGAGGAACGAATGGACACTTGGATCTTGGTTGCCGATTCGAGCCGAGCGCGAATCTTTGCGTCGCCGAAAAAAGGGAAACCGTGGGAGTTGATCGAAGAGCTGGGCCATCCGGAAAGCCGGATGAAAAACCGCGAGATCAACATGAAGGAGCAGGGACGAACGCGGCAGATTTTCGGTGCCGGGCATCGGCCGCGGATGGAGCCCGACACGGAGCCGAAGGAGGTCGAAGCGGAGCATTTCGCCCACGAATTGGTCGACAAGCTCAGCGACGGTCTTAACCAGAATGCCTACGCAGCGCTGGCCTTGGTGGCGCCGCCGCATTTCCTGGGTCACCTGCGTAAGCTCCTGAGCGACCAGGCGAGCAAATGCCTGGTGGCGACGGTCGACAAAGACTACACCGGTTCCGACGTGCGCGAACTGATGGAACGGCTCGACGACGTGGTCCGCGGCGAAACGATGAGGGCTGGAGCTACATAGTCGTCGTTTCGGCCGTGGCCGGATCGATCGTCGCCTTCACTTCCGAGATCTTGTCGACCGGAAAGCCGCCCTGCCGGGCGTGTTCGCGAACCAGTTCTTCGCGGGGTGCGATGTAGACGCAGTAGACCTTGTCGGGCGTGACGTAGCTCTCGACCCACTGAATCGCCGGGCCAAGCTTGTTCAGCACGCCGCAAGAGGTCTGCGAAATGCCGCGCAGCTCAGCGGGCGTTAGATTGCCGACCCCCGGTATGTCGCGTTCAATGATGTACTTGGGCATGACCTCGCCTCGATGTTGCCCTCTGGGGATGTGCTCGCATTGTAGGGTGGGGCCGGCGAGTTTGCGAGCGCCGGCCCACCATTGGCGACGTCGGTTACGGTGGGCCGGCGCTCGCAAGCTCGCTGGTCCCACCCTACCCAGCCACCAATGCCGCATTCTTACGCGTGCGGTAGTTCAGCGCCGCATCGCCTATCGCCCACGGCCAGATAGACGTTATAGCTCTGCCCCTCGTCGTCGCGGATTTGCGACAAGAACGGCACGTCGGGCACGCGCGACTTGAAAGCCTGCTTTTCTTCGTCGGGCGAATAGACCCAGTAGAGGCCGCCCGGCAGAAGCTGAAAGGCGATGCCTTCGCCGGCCGCGTCGGCCGGAACATCGAGTTCTTCCGGGCCGATGCCGAGCCGGCCGGCCAACGCCGCTCGCCGCTTGTCGATGCTATTCATGGCTCTTTGTTCCTGCGATCTTTACCTGCTTTGCCCCGCTTAAGTATGGCACGCATTTGGCGATTGAACTCTATCAGTTGTCCTATGATGAATGCGACGGCTGGGCGGGTAAAAACTTGGCTTTGCAGCCGGAGGATGGCCCTGCTTGGCCGTCTTGGAGCGATTCCGGGGTCCCGTCATTTGCCGGCGGCGGGCAGCCACCGCTTCAACGTCTTGATGGACCGCCGAACGCTTCGCTCGACCGAGTCGCGCGACCAACCCGGCCGGCGCGCGATCTCCGCCAGCAGCATGCCGTCGAATAAACGCCATTGGACGATGTTCCGCTCGCCCCAATTGCCGTCCCGCGAAAGATCAAGACACGTGCCACCCAAACCTTCGCCCGAAAGGCGGACCGCCGAGAACCGCGCCAGCACGTTTGTTCGGTCGGCCGAGAATTCGACGATGTGCGGCTGGCGGTGATAACGGTACCAGCATGCCCAAGAAAAAACCCGCCCGACAGAACGCGTTTGCCGGCCGCTGGCACATGATCGATCAACGACAACTCGGCGAGGCGCTAAGGTCGATACGCAAGCTGCGGGGCATGACGCAAGCGGAGCTGGCCAATGCGGTCGGCGTGGCTTCAAACACGATGGCAATTCTGGAGCGAGGCGAGCGGGCCTTTTCGCTCAAGTTGCTGAACGCCCTGGGCAAAGCACTCGACGTGCCAACGGCTTGCCTGGCGATCATGGGCTCGCCGAGCACCGGAACAAGGAATCCTGCGGCGTCGCAGGCGCTGGCGAAACTGCAGTCGTTGATTTCCGCCACCATCCACTCAGAACGGTTTTAAAATCGTTCTGACCCTTTTTCTGACCAATCACCGCTCGGCGGGCACAAGGCCCGGACGGGGCGAGCGTGCGGGACTGGCGGCGGCGGTCTTGCTTGCCGAACATGTGCTAAATCAACCGGGCGCTCTCGACGCAGTTGGCACATAATCTGAGCGAAGGCTGCGCGGAACGGTGCGGCGCCTCATTGGCCAAAGCGTCACCTGCGGCGGCCAATGGCGTCGCTCAACTCCAAAAGCAGACGAACGCCTAGGAAGAAATACAGGGCCTCGGCCAAACTACATTTGAAACGCTCAACATCGTGCTGCGACGGAATCCGGTAGGATTTGTATAGGTTCATGGCAATACTCGCGAAACGACGTTCAAGTTCATCGCCGTGCATCACTCGTTCTTGTAGCACTGTGCTTACTTTGGGCTCCGGTTGGGTGTTGGTGAACTTCTCATTCCAAACGCGGCGAGCCAAGCCCTTAATGGCCGGCCCCAGACACAGAACAACCTGTTCGGGAAACGCTGAGGCATCGCCTTTTTCAAGCATCGTTTGAACCTGGAGGAGCGTTCCGCGAATCTTGTCCGGCGACGACTCCTCCGTCAGGCGCACAAGGCGTAGCATTTGCTGCGCCGCCAAGCGCGGCGCTGCCGCCCCGCGTGCGTCAGGATCGCCCTGCGCTGAGTGAAGAATCTCGCCGAAGGCGAGCCACACCGCATCTCTAATTACTGATACGTTGCGGATTTCGTCGGCTACGTCGTCCTGCCATTCACCGTACAAGTCGTCCCGAAATCCACCCCACTTGTCAGGGGCTAGCGCCTGAATTTGGTACGGCAAACACGTTTCGGCCAAATGCCGAAGGCAAGTTGCCGCGTTTCCATCGGGGGCTAGAAGCGCGGATTCTGCCAGAATCGGCAATCGTTTACGGATCGTTGCGCGCCAGCCGGCGCGCGCCTTCTCAAACCGCTCAATATCCTTGTTGCCAGAAATGTAGAGAAGGTAGAACAGCTCTTGCTGCCAGTCTTCGCATGCGGCAAGAATGCTCCCAATTGCGCGCCCCGCGTCAAAGGCTGCCGCGTCGTCGCCAGAGGCCAAGCCGCTGATGACGGCATCGATCTTATTCCGATCATCGATGCCCCCTCTTTTAGTGTTCGGATGGTTGAAGCCTCGCTGCTGAACGAGCCCCCAAGGCGTTTCGCTTGTGGCCAGATTGAATCTTGCATCGTCCGCTGGACTTCGTTCCGCATGCGGGGCCACAAGCTCCGCGATGATGTCAAGTAGGTTTCTTGCCGAGGGGTCAATTCGCGTGGACTGAATCGCTTGTCGACTAGCCCAGGCGACGAGCGCCGAGCGGCCCGGACCTTCCTCGGAGCTTTCAACGTCCTCGCGGAGGCTTTCCGAGGCCGCCAGAAAGTACGACTCTGGGAGGCTCCGCGCGAACCCAGCCCGAAAAATCCCCGGCTCTCGCTCGACCCACGTAATGTCGGGAGGAACATCATCCACGTTCATCAAAACGGTCGACACGCGTGCAATAGGCGGATAAAACGGTGAGAGTCTCTTGTCTAGGAAGTCGAAAAAGCACGCCCGCTCGTCATCGGAGTCCAAATACTCCTGAAGCGCACAACCTAAAAGTGCCGCTTCTCGCGGAAAGATAAATGGCATGTTGCGGTCCTTTGGTACAGTCGCGGCCGTCGCTTGGCGACGCGACAACGCATTATGGTGGCATACCGGGCTGCTTCGTGCAATCGGCCGCTCGGCGGCCCCGCCAAGGCCAGTGCCGGAGTCATCTACGTCGTAGATGCCGCATAGGATGCCACCCGTCGTTGCGCGGGCCGACGCAACGGTTGTCGTGGGGGTTTGGGGCCGGTCGCCGTTATCCTTCGCCTTCGCGGACGCACACGCTGCAACGGGGGGACTTTAGCGCGGCTGCTCCGGTTCGCTTAAAAAAGCCCGCACTTTTTCGGCGTTCTCATCATCAGGGAAGCGAGAGATCGCATCCCCCCAAATCTGCAAGGCCCTTGCGCGATCGCCAACGTTCCAGTAGGCACCGCCCAGATTGAACCACGCAACCGCGTAGGTGCGATCTAGCTCGATGGCTTTCTCGTACGCCGCGATGGCGTTGCGGTGATCGCCCACATGGTCGTAGCACGTTCCGAGGTTTCCCCAGGACATCGCATCCGGTTGATGCTTTTCGGCAGCACCCTTGATGAAACCCAGCGCCTCATCGTATTGACCGAGCTGCATGAGCGTTGAGCCAAGGCAGTATCCGAAGGATGCTGGATCGTGCTGCGCTGCAAGGCGAAATGCTTCAACAGCATTTCCAAGTTTGCCTTCGTCGGAGTAGATGTGGCCTAAGCGGTCCGGTATTAGGCCGTCATCGAGAAAGCCGAGCTCGATCGCCCTCGAGAATGCAACGATGCATTGCCGTGTAAGCTGCGGGGTCGCTGCAGTAAGTCGCGATCGCCAGTAGGCATAACCTAGATTGCCCCAGACTTGGCCGTTTTCGGGGAAGCGCGACGCGAGGCGTTCCGCGAAAACCCGGGCGGCGTCGCGCCACATAGTATCGTCGCCTTGCGCAATGGCATAGACGCGCGCTGCATAGAACCACGGCCAGTCGATATTTGGCGCCAGGGAAATGGCCACTTCTACCGCTCGTATGGCGGCCGCGTGATCGCCGAGGTGCGAGAGGCACTCCGCGCGGCGGCCATGCACCCATGATTGTTGAACCGGCGGCAGCTCGACCAGGCGGATTTGCGACAACTCGTCGAGCGAATCCTGGTACGCGCCACGTTCCATCGCCATCGTCGCTAGAGAGTAACGGGCTTCAAATTGCCGCGGATCATGCGCGACCGCTTGGCGGAAGCAGTGGATGGCTTCGCCTGGATTGCCGACATCGACGAATGACGTCCCAAGATTCTTCCAGCACATGGCGAACGCGGGCTCCAGCGAAAGCGCCTGCTTGTAGCACGCAATGGCGTCTTCGTGGCGCTTTAGCACGCCGAGTGCGTTTCCCTGACAGTAGGCGAGGCTGGCCGCCGACGTATGCTTTAGTAGGCTCGGATCCTCCCAGAAGGCGATTGCACTATCGAGTCTCTCCGGGCCGATCGGCTCACCATTCATGGCGAGATTCACGTTTGCCATATGCACAAAGTTGGTGATCAACGGGATGTGGCCGAATTTCAGTTCGATTTGCGGTGCCAACTGATGTATCGCCTTGTCATGGCCGGCACCGTAGAGTTGCTCTAGTTGCTCGTACGCGGCCTTTGGATCGTCGCTCAAGAACAGATCGGGCACCAATTCGAGGGCTACCGCCGGTGGCGTGTAGCGCGGCTGCGGGGGCCCCCCATGGATTTGACGAAAGCAGCGGGTGAATTCTTGGAGCAGCGCGTTTCGGATCTGGGCCGCCAGATCGTGTGGCGTTCTGATTGAGTTACCGCGAAAAAACGTTGCCTGAACCTCGTCGATGAAATGAACCTGCTGGGACTCCCGGTTCTCTGCGTGTAGTAAAAAAGGGAAGATGGGTTTCTTCCGGGATAATGCGTGACGGTATTCAAGATGGGTTGCCGACAGGCCGCGCTCAATGACCGTGCCGTATTTCTCGCCCAACAGGAGAATAATTCCGTCCGCTTCATCGATTCGCCGGAAACACTCTGCCATACCGCCGACCGCAACCGGCGCTGGTGGCCATGCTTCAAAACGCGAGCCATCAATCTCAAGCCCCTCCAATACCCGCTCGGTTTCGTCGCGTTGATCTTTCAGCGCGGCCGGGCTGCTGATGAAGATAATGAGTTTGTGAACCATTTGATCCGTCTCCGGAGGGCAACGCAGTTGCACGAAACCAAAATTATACCGGCGCGAATTGCGTTATAGAGGAAGTGACGGGTCGGAACGGCGTCGGAACGCCTTAAATAAAACGCTCCGAACGCTATACCGAGCACGAGCTTTGGCTTTTAGCGCTCGACGATCGCCGACTAACCGTAGTCGCGCAACGGAAGGACCATCCGATCTGCCCAAGCCGAGCGGCGCGGCAATGCGCGCCCGATCAGCGTTTGAACGGTTGTCGAGCGCCTGGAGAAAGCGGATGAATAGAACATGGCTCTTGGGAGGCGCGCGGCCCGATCGCCAGAAATGCGCTTTTCCCAGCTTTTCGGTAACCATTCATCGCCACGCGGTCGAATTGGCAACGAGCCTTTCAGCGACCAGCGGCGTTGAAGCACATTCACGCGCCACTCAGACCGCACTTGGAGACGTTTCTTCTGGTCAAACAGCCCCGCCTGGAGCTACATTCAAATGTGTGCGGAACCGCGCGGTTTTGTCATTTTCGCACACCTGCGTGGCGCGCCGAATCGCATTGGCACCCGCGGAATATGAACCTAAGCCCCGAAAAACAGGCCGGCTTGGGCCGGCATAGAAGCTGCCACTATGCTCAATCTTGGGGGCAGGTAAACGGGACCGGTCCAATTTCCAAGGATCGCCAATGATTAAGACGACGGACGACGACGACAACCCGTTGCAGTGCCAACCGCTGAACGCCGCGTGAGCCTCAATGTTCTCGCTGGTGCACTCGTCAGCCGAAGGAGAGTCTGCTGGAGAAGGCCCTGAAAGCGAAAATCGGCCCGAACAAATCGGCGGCGGCCGGTGGTCGCGTGCTTCTATCCTGGCGTTGCGTCGGATCGCGGGCAGGATCAATCCCGATTCGGCAGGAATGTGGCGGCCCAGGCGAGGAGGGGAGCAAGACATCCGCCATTGCAGCGCCAACAGGTGAACTCCGGCTGAGCCGCAATGCTTTCGCTGGTGCATTCGTCAACCGAAGGCGAGTTCGTTGAAGCGAAGGCCCTGAAGGCGCAAATCCGCGCGAACGGCTCGCGCGCGCCGCCATGCTCGATAAACGCCCCACCGCCCCACCGCACAGCGGCGCCATCACCCCAAACAGCTTACCGTGTCGGCAGAAAACCACGGCTCGGTACGCGTGCCGGCGGTGCCGTAGCGGCCGTTGCTCCGGCCCCACTGTGAGGTCATGCCAAAGTCCAGTCCTCGACCTGAAGTCCGGTCACTCTGGAGAATTCGTTCGTGTTGTGGGTCGCCACAGTCACGCCATGCTGCAGCGCAATGGCTGCGATCATGGTGTCGTTCGTGTCGAGCGGATAGAGGCTCAAAGTTCCTCGCGCTTTTCGAAGTCGCCCTCGTAGCCGGCCTCAAAGTCGCCCTCCCATGCTCCCACGACCCGGTCCAGGAAGTCCTGCGGCCAAGCGTCCGCGGTCGCGATTTCGGCAGGCGCTTTCTCGGGTTCGATCATGACCGTCAAGCGATAGATTTGCTCTGCTTCATCAACCGGTATCGACAAGTGTATGACACCATCAGGCCCCGCTTGTTTTATGACTTGAAGCGTTTGCATGGCGACTTCCTCCCAATCCCTCGACATCAATCCTATTCTACCGGAGTCGTGCGTTCCGCCCAGGCCACCTCGGCAGAGACACCGGGGCGAGCCCGGCGGATACGACGAACCAAGACGCCCAGCCTCTGCAGCGACCGCCAACATAACAGGTGATCCCAGCAGAAAAGGCGAATTCGGGGCGAGCCGCAATGCCGTCGCTGGTGCATTCCTCAGCCGAACGCGAGTTCGCAGAAGCGAAGGCCCTGAAAGCGAAAATCGGCGCGAACAAATCGGCGGCGGCCGGTGATCGCGTGCTTCTATCATGGCGTTGCGTCGGACCGCGGGCACGATCAATCCCGATTCCGCAGGAATGCGGCGGCCCAGACCGCATCGTCCGGCGGCAAGGGCGGCTCGGGGATTTCGCTGTGGATGGTAGTCGCACGGAGGCAAAACGGGCAGGTGTGGCCGCTTTCCGCCGCGTCGGAGATCTATTAGCGAAGATTAGTGCCGATCAGTGTTCTAGAAGCACGCGGGATGACCGGCGGATCGGAACACTAATCAACGCTGATCCACACTAACCGGAGCACGGTCCGCAGAAAGGGAAAGGGTAGAAGCCCATCGTCGTTGGAAGTTGGCAAGCGAACCTTTTTTTCAGCCGGTGGCCGTCCGTCGAGGACGGATCGGCCGCTTGGCGGCGCTGGTCGATCGCGAAGCGGTGCCGGTGCATCGGCGTTTTCGCGAAACCGAGATCTTTTCGCGTGAGCTGAGCGACGTCGGCTGCCGTTGCGAGAGCGGGGCGGACCGCGAAGTCACGGTCTGGTCCAGTCTTCGACGATAAGCCCAGGAACCTTTTCGAAATCGACCAGATTACGCGACAGCAGCGTATAGCCGTGAACGAGCGCGATGGCCGCGATGCGCAAATCCATCGTGCCAATTCGGATACGTTGTTTCCTCAGCGAGTCGAACTGAGCTGCAGTAGTTTCACACGCTGTTCCAGCGACGATGGCTGCTGCATGGCAACTTCCTCTTTTCACGTTGGCTGCAACTTCACCAGATCATTATATCGGCGAGTCATCGACGCCGCACGTCCCTCATTCGCCTGCCACGTGCCCGCGGCGATTGCGGTTCTGTAGGGGCCGCCGACAGGCAAACTTCGGGTGAGCCGCAAATGCTGGCGCTGGTGCATTCGTCAGCCGAAGGCGACTCCGCTGAAGCGGAGGCCGTGAAAGCGAAAACCGTCCCGAACAAGTCGGCGGCGGCCGGTGGTCGCGTGCTGCTATCATGGCGTTGCGTCGGACCGCGGGCACGATCAATCCCGATTCGGCAGGAATGTGGCGGCGCGAGGCGGCGGCGTTCAGGGTTCGGGGTTCGGTGTTCAGGCCTGGGAGACGCCGACGCCGAGAGTATATGGCAGCGGACGCGGAGAAAAACAAGGGGCGGGTGTGTTGGTCGCCGTTGGAGGACCGAGGACGGCGGAGTAGAATCGTGTGGGGGCATTTTCTGTGGAGGTTTTTATGTTGCGCCGCGCTGACCGCTCCGACGACGAAAAGCGAATCCTGGAGCGCCAACAGAAGGCCCTTTTCAAAGACTTGCGGCGCATCTTTAGCGAGAGCGACTTGCAACAATGGCTCGATGCCCCTAACGCCCAACTCGCCGGCCGCAAACCGAACGACATGTTGGGAACGCCCGATCAGCAGCACCTGGTCGATCTGATCGAGGCCGTAAAAACTGGGGCGTTTACGTGACGACAAAGGAAAGCTGATCTTCAAGCTCGCGCCCGCCGCCGCCCGCCGCTCCCAGAGGCGGCCAAAACGGTCGCGGTGACGAAGGGGCGGATAAGGGGCGGGGGCGAATAAGGGGACGCAGCTCGTTTAACAATCGGCTAACCGAATTCCTGTCCGTCGTGACCTACCGTGCAGCAGCGGGGCTCACGAACCAAGCCACCCAGCCTTTGCAGCGGCCGCCAATAGGTGAAATCCGGGTGGGCCGCAATGCTGTCGCTGGCGCATTCGCCAGCCGAAAGGCGAGTTCGCCGAAGCGAAGGCCCGGAAAGCGAAAACGGGCGCGAACAACTCGGCGGCGGCCGGTGGTCGCGTGCTGCTATCATGGCGTTGCGTCGGACCGCGGGCAGGATCCATACCGATTCGGCGGGAATGGGGCGGCGCGAGGCGGCGGCGTCCGGCGCCAAGCCGCCGCCAAGCTCGAACATCCGAACATCGTCACGGCCTGGTCCCGTCTTCGACGACAAGCCCAGGAACCTTCTCGAAATCGACCAGATTACGCGACAGCAGCGTATAGCCGTGAACGAGCGTGATGGCCGCGATGCGCAAATCCATCGTGCCAATCCTGATACGTTGCTTCCTCAGCGAGTCGAACTGGGCTGCGGCGGCCTCGTCGAAAGAGGCAATTCTTGCCTGCGAGAAATCGCCGAGAATCTTCTCCAGCCGCGTGTAGCCCTTTACCAAGTCAGCCGCCTTTTTGCCGCGGATGATATAGGCGTTCCAGCCCTGGACTTGCTCGTGAAAGCTGACGTCGGTGTCGAGTAAGAACATCGCATTCACCAGCGGTCAAGCGTCAGTGGGGCGGTCCGCGCGGCGTAGTTCGGCGCCGAGTTTGACGATCTCCGCAAACTCGGCGTCGCCCTCGAAGGTGCCGGTGATCTTCTCGATCCAATTCTCCCCCGTGGGCGCGGTCCCGACTCGCTTTTTGAGCGCGGCAACTTCGTTTTCCAGTAGTTTCACACGCTGCTCCAGCGACGATGGCTGCTGCATGGCAACTTCCTCTTTTCACGTGGGCTGCAACTTCACCAGATCATTATATCCGCGAGTCATCGACGCCGCACCGGCCTGTGCAAAATCAACGTCGGACGTTTTTGCCAGGAGCGGCGAGCCGGCGCCGGCCGAAAGACGGTCGCGTGCGAGTGGTAAGGAGCACCCGCTTCCCACGATAGCGCGGCCGTTTTCCGCGCATAGCAAGACGCTCTCGTTCAACCTGGCGCACCAAGAAACCGGCGCCGGCATTACGCCGCGCGGCGGTAATAGTGCTTCAACAATCCGCCCAGCCGCTCACGGCATCGAATATCAGCCAGCGCGAGGCACTCGCTCTTGATCGAGAGATTGAACCGCTCCGCAAAGGCCAGCAAGTTGGGCGAGCGAGGAGGCAGGCGATGCACCTGGATGCCCGACGCACTCGCGTTGAAACCGGCGGGTGCCAGGCGGCGCAAGTGCTTGTGTAGAAAAGGTTTCGGATAGTATCGCTGCCGAAACAAAAGGGGGGATTTCGTTGCGCGCCGCCGCGCGCGGCGGACGACCGTAAAACTCTCCGCCG
>Ga0307373_10000857_pt1 | contig 58534 bp, 85 predicted proteins | sample OX2MG_FD_202534 | JGI IMG/M metagenome (GOLD analysis project Ga0307373, IMG submission 202534) | Soil microbial communities from Risofladan, Vaasa, Finland - OX-2 | ecosystem: Environmental > Terrestrial > Soil > Coastal area > Acid sulfate soil | place: Finland: Risofladan, Vaasa | collected... | reverse complement strand
GACGATCGCGATCCTGAGCGAGCAGCGGCTGTGGCTGAAAGCGCCGGGGGCGGCATGACCGCAGCCGCGCTGCACCTGATGCCGGCGTTGGATTGGGCGATCCTGAGCGTGGTCTGGGTGGCGCTGCTCGGCGCCATGATCGTCGCGACGGCCGTGCTGGAACGCCACTGAGGATTTGCCAATGCGGGCGCCGTGCTGCTGCTCGGCGCAACCGGCGAAATCCGTAGCAGAGAGCGTAAAATGCCGCCAGCGCCACGCAAAACTTCCGCCGACAATTTCCCGACCATCCGCGACAAGGCCACGATCGCCGCCGCCGAGGAATACCGCGGGCTGCGGACCGAGGCGGCGCGGCTGAAGCAGCGGTTGGACGTGCTCAAGCCGATCCTGGAAGCGGCGATGCTCGGCGCCCCGGTGGCGCGCGCCGGCGCCCGCACCCTCGTGCGCGAGGACGTGCCGGCGATCCCGGCCGCGCCGGCGCTCGCGATCACCGCGGCGATGCTCGGCCGGACCATCCCCGGCAGCAACGGCCGCGCCGCGCACTCGCGGCTGAGCGTGCTGTGATCCTCGGCTTCGCAATCGGCTTAACCGCCGGGATCGCGCTCTGTTACCTCCTCGCGTGGCTGGTGTTCCGCGCCGTCAGCAACGCCGACCGCGACTGAGCGTGCTGTGACCCCGACAGCGGTGCTGCGGAGGGACTCCAATCGGCTCCCCTCTAATCCGCGTCCCGGCGTTTAGCTGTCCGGTCGGGCACGGCATGGAGATTCACCGTGTCGCAGCCCACCCATCTCTACTCCTGACCACTGACCACTGACCACTGACCACCGACCACTGACGATCGCGATCCTGAGCGAGCAGCGGCTGTGGCTGAAAGCGCCGGGGGCGGCATGACCGCAGCCGCGCTGCACCTGATGCCGGCGTTGGATTGGGCGATCCTGAGCGTGGTCTGGGTGGCGCTGCTCGGCGCCATGATCGTCGCGACGGCCGTGCTGGAACGCTGCGGCGACTGAGGATTGGCGATTCGCCAACAATGCCCCATCGCGCGCCTCTGCATGGAGCCCGCCATGGTCGAGGAGCGGAGCGCGGGACGGCCTGCGCCCGCGGCTATGATCGGCGTTGGCGCAAGCTGCGCGCCGCGTTCCTGCTTCGACATCCGCTCTGCCTTTGGTGCGAAGAGCATGGCACCACGACGGCGGCGGCGGAGGTCGATCATATCGAGCGCATCGTCGATCGGCCGGATCTGCGCCTCGAGTGGAGCAACCTGCGCGCGCTGTGCCGCGTCCATCACGAGGAGCGCCATTCTGGCGCAACGGCAGGGCGACGCGGGGTATAGGGGGTGTCTAAATCTCTATCTCCTCGCGTCGTAGACCGGGTGTGGATAAAACTTTACGTGGCGCGAATTTGGGGTGGGGGGGGTCCAGAACATCAGCGGACGTTCGCAGCGAAGAAGCTGGTCTGCACCGCTGCCTCGCGGAGGGCGACCTCGATCCGACGCAGATCCTTCTGCATGACGCCGAGCAGGTCGGCGAGGTAGGCCGTCCGTCCGGGGTTCACCTTTCGGACTGCGACGACCTGATTGTCGCGAATGCCGGAGCGCAAAAGCGAGCCGATCCGTTCGACGGATGCCTCGAACCCCCGCGCAAGCTGCTGCTCTTCCTCGGAGGGCGGTATCGGTTCATCGGCCATCAGCGTGAACTGGGCTTCCGCCTGGACAAGCGCGTTGGCGCTGGCGCGGAGGTCGTTGTAGGTCCTGCATCCGCCGGTTCGGATCGCGTTGAAAAGGGTGGTCTGCCCGCGTGGGCCAAGCCGGGTGAGTTCGGTCGCTTCCGACGGCTTCAGGTTTCCGCTCGCAAGGAGCGCCTGGTACTCGGGCTGGAGCGTCAACAGGACGGTGCGCTCGGTGATCCGGTGCGCTGGCTTGCCGATGCGGCGGCCGAGTTCTTCGGGGGTCCAGCCTTGCTCGTCCATGAGCGCCTGGTAGGAGCGCGCCTGTTCGAGCGGGGCGACGTCCTGGCGCGATGTCGAGGATCTTGATACCTCGGTTCTCCGCGTCGAAAAGCCGTTCTACGAGGAGCTGACCATCGCCTTCCTGCCGGGAGATGCGGCGGTATTCCGGGAATGGCTGGACAAGATCGGGAAGGCCAGGCGCCCCGAGCCGCACCTGGTCGGCATCTACGACGACTTTGGGCAGTTCTTCTCGCAACTGCTCTCGGTCAAGAAAGAAAAGCAGGTGTTCAACACGGCCGTCGCGCTTCGGGTGATGGCTGAGCTGGCCGGGGAGGCGCTCGCCCGCCAAAGCGCCGACGGGGAAAAGTGATGCGCGGCGCCAAGCCGAAGGCCACCGTCGTGAAGCTGATAACCGGGAATCCGGGCCGGCGACCGCTCAACAAGGCAGAGGCGAAGCCGCGCGTGGAAATCCCGCGGCCACCCGAAACGCTGAAGGGCGCAGCGCTGTCGGAATGGAAGCGCGTCGTTCCGCTCCTGATGGAAGTGGGACTGATTACAAAACTCGATCGGGCCGTCGTCGCGGGCTACTGCCAGGCCTGGGCGCGCTGGATCGAGTGCGAGCGGATGCTGGAGCAGACCGGACTAGTGGTGAAGGCGCCGTCCGGCTATCCGATGTATTCGCCTTACCTCGCCGCGGCCAACAAGGCGCTCGATCAGATGCGGCAACTCTCGGAGCAGATCGGCCTGTCGGGATCGGCCCGCTCGCGGATCAGGGCCGGCGAGCCCGCAGGGCAGACCGATCCAGCGGAAACCTTCCTGCGTGGGCGCGCGTAAGCCGGCGGCGAAGCGCGCGCCGGCTGATCCGGTCGAGGCTTACGCGAAATCCGTGGTATCCGGCACCGTCCTCGCGGGGCGGCTGGTAAGGCTCGCCTGCGAGCGGCATCTGCGCGACCTGGCCGAAGGCTCCGAGCGGGGTCTTCGCTGGGATCGCGAAAGCGCGATGCGGGCGATCGACTTCTTCCCGGCCGTACTCCGGCACAGCAAGGGGCAGTTTGCCGGCGAGCCGTTCGACCTGCTCGATTGGCAGAAATTCGTCATAGGCTCGATCTTCGGCTGGATGACCGCCGGGGGCGTGCGACGGTTCAGGACGGCGTTTGTCTCTACCGCGAGGAAGAATGGTAAAAGCACCCTGGAAGCCGGCATCGGCCTGAAGGCGCTGGTCGACGAGGACGAGCCGGGTGCGGAAATCTACAGCGCGGCTACCACTCGCGACCAGGCCAAGATCGTGTTCTCCGAGGCGGAGCGGATGCGCGCGGCGTCGCCGGCGCTCATGCGGCGCATCACGTCGACCACCAACAATCTCTCGGTGCTCGGCAAGGCATCGTGGTTCCGGCCGCTCTCGGCCGACGCTTCGCGGATGGACGGGCTGAACACCTTCGTCGCCCTGGTGGACGAGGTGCACGAGCACCCCAATGCCGATGTGATCGAGAAGCTCGACACCAGCATGGGCGCGCGGCTGGCCCCGCTCATGTATGAGACGACGACGGCGGGCGTGGATCGGCAATCGATCTGCTATCAGCACTGGGATTTTTCGGCAAAAGTGCTCGAAAGGCTCGTGCCCGAGGCGACGGCGGATCGCTGGTTTGCCTTCATCGCGACGATCGACGACGACGACGACTGGCAGGACGAGCTGGCGTGGCGCAAGGCCAACCCCTCGCTCGGCGTCCTGCTCAAGATCGGAGACCTGCGCGCCGAGGTGGCGCTGGCGCAGGAGATGCCGTCGAAGCAGAATTCGATCCGGCGCCTCCGGCTCAACCAGTGGACCCAGCAGCTCGTGCGCTGGATCGACATGGACGTCTGGGCGCGCGGCGGCGAGCCGTTCGACGCGGACGCGCTGGCGGGGCGCCGCTGCTATGGCGGGCTCGACCTGGCGCGGGTCAACGATCTCTCCTCGCTGGCGCTGCTGTTCCCGCCGGTAGCACCTGGCCAGCGGTGGAAGGCGATCTGGCGCCACTGGTGCCCGGCGGACGACATCGTGCAGCGGTCGCGGCGCGACCGCGCCCCGTACGTGGTCTGGCGCGACCAGGGGCACCTGATCGCGACCGAGGGGAACACCACCGACTTCAAGTTCCTGGAAGCCGAGATCCTCCGTCTTTCCCGGCGCTACGACATCGTCGAGCTGGCCTTCGACCGCACCTTCGCCGGCGAGATCGTGCGCAACCTGATGGACGAAGGGCTGAACCTGGTCGAGTTCGGCCAGGGATTCCTCAGCATGGGGCCGGCCACGGCCGAGTTCAGCCGAAAGCTGCTGGGCGGCGAGCTGCAGCACGGCGACGATCCGGTGGCGAGCTGGTGCGCGTCCAACGTGACGATCCGCACCGACCCGGCCGGCAACCAGAAGCCGGACAAGGAGCGCTCGATCGAGCGCATCGATCCGATCGTCGCGCTGATCATGGCGGCGGGCCGTTCGATGCTGGCGGACCAGACGAGCCCCTACAGCGACGGACGCGGCCTGCTGGTCATCTGAACGGAGATCCTCGCGATGCCGCTGAAGAGCAAGCCGGCTGCCTCCGGGGCGCCGGCCGGGACCAATCATCCCGTCATCCGGGATAAGGGGATAATCGCCGCGGCCGAGGAGTACCACGCCAAGAAAGCCGACTTCGACCTGCTCGAAGCCCGGCTCAAGGAACTGAAGGGCCTCCTGGAACCCGCGATGGGCGGAGCGCCGACCGCCTATGCCGGGACGCGCATCCTCACCCGAACCGACGTGCCGCCGCTGCCGGCCACGGCGAACGTGGCGATCACGAAAGACATGATCGGCCAGGTGATCCCCGGCAAGAAGGGCCGCGCCGGCTATACGCAGCTCCGGGTGCAATAGAGCGCCGGAGGCCGAACACATACATACGATCGGGGCCGCCGGTGAACTTCTGGTCGCGGATCGCCGCTTTCGCGCTCCGCAAGGCGGGCCCGGATTCGGTCGGCTCGGAGATCTTCTCGCTCTGGGAAGACTGGGGCCTCACCAACGCCGGCGTCGCGGTCAACTCGTTCTCGGCGCTGCAGCACGTCGCCGTCATGGCCTGCGTCTCCATCCTATCGGAGGATGTCGCGAAGCTGCCGGTGGATGTGTTCCGCCGCCTTTCCAACGGCGGCAAGGAAGTGGCAACGGACCATTTCCTGCACCGCCTGCTGCGCCGGCCGAACCCGTGGCAGACGCGCTTCGAGTTCATGGAGATGATGCAGTCCGCGCTCGTTTTGCGCGGCAACGCCTACGCGGCGATCGTGCGCAACGGCCGCGGCACGCCGGTTACATTGGTCCCGGTGCACCCGGATCGGGTCACCCTCTACGAGGCGCCGGACGGCGAGTACTTCTACCTGGTGACCCGCTCCGGCCTGCACGAAATGGCCGTGCTGAGCAGCCTGCCGATCATGATCCCGTCGGAGGACATGCTGCACGTCCGCTGGATGGCGAGCTGGAACAGCCTGCTCGGCATTTCGCGCATCACCATGATGCGCGAGAGCGTCGGGCTTTCGATCAGCCAGGAGCACATGGCGGCGCGCCTGGCCGGCACCGGGGCGCGGCCCGGCGGCGTCCTGATGACCGACCGAAAACTGTCGCCGGAGGTGGCGCAGCGGATCAAGTCGGACTGGCAGCAGAAGCAGGCCGGCTGGCGCAACGCCGGGGCGACCGCAGTGCTGGAGGAGGGGCTGAAATGGCAGCCCCTCACCATGACGATGGAAGACGCCGAGTTCATGGAGAACCGGCGCTTCCAGATCGAGGACATCGCGCGCGGGTTCCGCGTGCCGCCGCACAAGATCGGGCTGCCGGCGCAGGGCGCCGCATCCTCGATGGTGCAGCAGGATCAGCAGTACCTCAACGACGTGATCGTCGGCTACTGCACGCGCTACGCGCTCAAGGTCGAGGACACGTTCGCTCTGGACGGCGAGGAGCTGTTCATCGAGCACGATTACGAGCACGTCCTGAAGGCCGACATCGCTACGCGCCTCGCCGCCAAGCGGACGGGCGTGGTGGGGATGATCTATACGCCCAACGAGGCGCGGCGCGGCGAGGGCCTGCCCTCGGTCGATGGCGGCGACGTGCTCTATCAGCCGACCAACGTCGCGCCGATCGGCTTCACGCCGGCCGCTGGCGCATCGCAGAGCGGTCCCGGCAGCGACACGACCGGCGCCCCCGGCGCGGGCGGCGACGGCGACGCGGGGCGGCTGCCGGGCGACGATCCGGCGCCTTCGGTATGATGGACGGAAAGGGAATCCTGCAATGTCCGAAGCCCAGCCGCCGGCCGTCGAGCCGGTGCACGAACTTGCCCGGAGCGAGGCGCAAGAGGGAGAATATTCACCGAACGATCGGCAGACGGCCGCAGAGTTCAACGCGCGTATGTCCGAGCTGAGCCTGAAGCTCCGCGACGCTGCCGCCCACGCTGCCCTCGCGGCCAAGCAGCTCGACGTGGGCCGTCTGGCGCACGCGGTAAAGCGCCTGGCCGAGGCGATCCACGACCACCTGGTGCCGGCGAAAAAGTAGCGCGCATGCCCGAGCTGGCGTTCTAGGTTGGGTCCCAGCCGGGAAGCACCCGCGGATCGTCGCCAGTCCGAAGTAGAATGCCTCGCACGTATTTGCCCGGCGCGATCTTCACTTCGCCTATGTCGAAGGCGTGGGTCGAGAACGGCATCGGGCGATCGTTCGGCGGCGTCTCCAGAACGGAAGGCCGCGGTAAGCGCCTCGGAACCCTGACAATCGGCCGATCGGCAAATTTCGCCGGTTCGAGCGATGTGCGGCCCGCGTAAGTCCCCGAGCCGTCCGGATGCACCCAATAAGCTTCCATGGACCTGGTGTAACATGAGATGCCCGAGCTGATCGACATCGGCGCGTTCCGCGAGTGGGCGGCGCGCGGCCGGCCGCGCCAGGACGGCGCCACGCCCAAGGTGTTCCGGGTCAGCGCGGGACGCGAAAAGGTCTACGACGACGGATCGCGGCGCATCCGGTTCTGCTTCTCCGACGGCAGCGTCGACCGGATGGGCGATACCATCAAGGCGGCGGGCTGGCGGCTGCACGACTTCCTGAAGAACCCCGTCGCGCTCTGGGCACATGACAGCCTTTCGCCGCCGATCGGCCGGGCCGGCAACGTGCTGGTCGAGAACGAGCGGCTGATGGGCGACATCGAGTTCGCCGCGCCGGAAGTCTATGCGTTCGCGGACACGATCTACCGCCTCGCCGCGGCCGGCTTCGTCAACGCGGTCTCGGTCGGCTTCATGCCGATCGAGTGGGAGTTCTCGCGCGACAAGGGCCGGGAGTTCGGCATCGATTTTGCCGACCAGGAGCTATTGGAAATATCGGTGGTCCCGGTGCCGGCGAACGCCAACGCGCTGGCCGAGGCGCGCGCCAAGGGGATCGACACCCGACCGCTCGCCGAGTGGGCCGAGCGCGTGCTCGACGGCGGGGAGAAGATCCTGGTGCCGCGCGCCGAGCTGGAACGGCTGCAAAAGGCCGCGAGCATGAGCACGTCCCGGCGCCGCGCTGCGGCGGAGGACTGGCGCTGCGGCGCCGCACGCGACCTGCCGGCGGACGACAAGTCGACCTGGGACGGTCCCGCCGCCGCCGAACGCATGCTCGCCGCGGCGGGGTTCAACGGCGACGACCCAAATCCGGACAAGGCCAAGCGCGGTTTCCTGGTCTACGACGCGGCCAATGCCAAGGAAAAGGGCGGCTACAAGTTGCCGTTCGCCGACCGTATCGGCGGCGAGCTGACCGCGATTGCCGAGGGCGTGCGCGCGGCCGCGTCGCGCCTGCCGCAGACCGACATACCCGGCGCCGAGCGGACGATCGCCGAGGCGGTGGTGAAGCATTACGAGGATCGTCTCGACATCAAGACGTTACGCAAGAGAGCAGGCGGCATGAACGAGACGGACCCGGCCGCGGGCGGATTCTTGGGCGAGTGCGGCCGCAAGCCCGAGGAAGCGTGCGGAATGCTGAACCCCGGCGAATGCAAGACGCATGGGCCGCAAACTCAGGACGAGAAAATGACGCCAGAAGTGCTGAACGAGATCCGCGAGCTGTTCCGCTCCGAGTTCAAGGCCAACGCCCGCCGCGGCCGCGCACGACGGCGCGACGCTGCGGACGGCGACGGCGCCGAAAAGGTCGGGCAGGCGCTCGACCATCTCGAGGATGCCAAGGACCTGCACGACGAGGCCGACGAGCACGACGAGAAGGCGCTCGACTGCCGCGAGAAGGCGATGGACCTGCACGACAAGGCGATGGACCTGCTCGGCGATGCCGCGGGCTCGATCGGCGATCCCGAAGGCGGCGATGCCGCAAAAGCGCGCCGGCTGCGCCGCCTGAAGCGCCTGCAAGCCGCAGAGTAGCGATTTCTGCGCCTCCCCCGGCGTACGCCGGGGGTTCCCGAAACCAAGACGACCAGCCGCCTTCGGGCGGTTTTTTATTGGAGAACGCCCGAATGGCCAGGCTGAACGAGCTTCGCCAGCAGCTCGGCACCACGACCGATGAGCTGGAGACGCTGATCGACAATCCGCGCGGCTTCGACCGCAAGGTGCTGGAGATCGAGGAGCTGAAGGCGAAGATCGCACGCGCCGAGGTTGCGCAGGCGGCCTCGGCCGCACTCGCCAATCCGGCCGATCCAGGTCCCGGCGCCGAAATCGCCGGCGCGGGCGGCAAGCGGCAGGCGCCGAAATCGAAGTTCAAGAGCCTGGGCGAGCAGTTGCAGGCGATCGTGCGCGCCTCCTCGCCCGGCGGCTCGATCGACCAGCGGCTGACCCGCGCCCCGTTCGGCGCCGGCGAGACCGATCCCTCGGGCGGCGGCTTCCTGGTCGACGTGGAATTCGCCGAGACCATCCTGACCCGCGCCTACGACATGGGCGAGATCCTGAAGCGGGTGTTCCGCCTCGGCATCAGCGCCGGCGCGAACGGCATAAAAATCCCGGGCATCGACGAGACCAGCCGCGCCACCGGATCGCGCTGGGGCGGCGTGCAGGCCTACTGGGTGGCCGAAGGCGACCAGGCCACGGCGACGAAGCCGAAATTCCGGCTGATCGAGCTCGATCTGAAGAAGCTGATGGCGATCTGGTACGTCACCGACGAACTGATGGCCGACGCCGCGGCGCTGACCGGGATCGCCAACCAGGCGTTCGCGGAAGAAATCACGTTCATGCTCGAAGACTCGACCGTCCACGGCACCGGCGCCGGGCAGCCGCTCGGCGTGCTCAATTCGCCCTGCACCGTGCAGGTGGCGAAGGACAAGGGGCAGGCCGCCGGCACCATCACGTGGCAGAACGTGATGAACATGTACGCGCAGATGTGGGGCCGCTCCCGCAAGAACGCGGTGTGGCTGATCAACCAGCTCTCGGAGCCGCAGCTTTTTGCCATGAGCCAGGTGGTCGGCACCGGCGGCGTCGCGGTGTTCCTGCCGCCAGGCGGCGCATCCGGCGCGCCGTACGCTACCCTGCTCGGCCGTCCGGTGGTCCCGGTGGAATATGCCGAGGCGGCCGGCACCCCCGGCGACATCATCCTCGCGGACTTCTCGCAATACGTGATGGCCGACAAGAACGCGATGCAGCAGATGTCGTCCATCCACGTCCGGTTCCTCACCGACGAGATGACGTTTCGACTCACCTATCGCTGCGACGGCGAGCCGATCTGGCAGGCGCCCCTGACCCCGTTCAAGGGCACGCTGCCGCTCTCTCCCTTCGTTACCCTGGCGGCGCGGTAAAGCGGCCCGGTCCCTCTCAGGAGTTAAACAATGGCTCGCCAGTTCCGCCTGTGGGAGAACGGCCAGGTCGTCTCCCTCCTCGCGCCCGCCGCCGACGCGGGCGGCCGCACCAGCGCCTATGTGAGCGTGAAGAACGCGCACAAGGCGTTCGTGGTCTGCCTGGTCAACCAGGGCAGCGCTACGACCGTGGTGCTCTCGCCGCTGCAGGCCACCGACAACGCCGGCACCAATTCCAAGGCGATCACCTCCGCGCCGATCGTGGCCGACGTCAATACCGGCTCCTCGGATGCCCTGGTCGCGCAGGTCGCCGCGGCGAGCTTCACGACCGATGCCGGGACCAACAACAAGCTGGTCATCTTCGAGATCGACCCGGTGGAATCGATGGACCTCAACAACACCGCGGTCGGACCATTCCAGCACATCGCCATCCAGACCGGGGCGTCGAACGCCGCGAACATCACCGCCGCGGTGCTGGTCTCGCTGCCGCTCCGTTATGCGCAGCAGGTGCCGCCCTCGGTGAACGTCTGATCGGAGCGCACCGACATGGTCAATCGCACGCTGCGCGACGCCGCCGGCAACCTGGTCGCGTTCTACGATGACCTCACCTGGGAACAGGTGCTGCCGGTCAGGCCCTGCGCGTTCCACGACGATTTCCTGGGCGCGGTCGCGGCCGTCCCGGCCGCCGGCTCGGCGGTCGCCGGCTATCCGTGGGTGAAGAAGATCCAGCTCACCGCCGGCGTGCCGACCGTGGCCCGCGTCGCCAGCCAGATCGGCGGCGTGGTCGCGTGCGCGCTCGACGCCACGTCGGAGAAACAGGAGGCGACGCTCTATTTCGGCGACGAACTGGAGTTCGACCTGACCAAGGGCGCCGTGTTCGACGCGCGCGCGGCGCTCTCGGTGCTGCCCAGCGCGACGGGCGTGGAAGCGTTCTGGGGGCTGATGAGCACCTGGATCGACGGGCCGAACAGTAACACCTATTACGTTCGTTTCGCCGCCACCGCCTCGGGCGAGGTGTTCTGCCAGTCCTATGACGGCACGACCACCTTCTCGGTGGACAGCGGCGTGGCGCTGGTTGCCGGCGCGTTCCACCAGTTCCGCATCGACGCGACCAATCCGACCGGCGAGATCGGCTTCTTCATCGACGGCGCCAAAGTCTCGCCGCTGCTCGGCGCCGGCAAGACGCCCATCACGTTCGCCGCCGGTCCGCCGCATTCGACGCTGCAGCCGATGCTCGGGGTCTACAAGGCCAGCGGCACCGGCGTCGCCACGCTCCAGGCCGACGTGGTGCGCGTCTGGCAGACGCGCTGATCAGGCGGTCTTTGCAAGGGCTTTGAACAGGCCCTCGCAGTACTCTTGGACCTTTGACGCCACGTACTCTGCGCTATTTGGCGATAACGCGCGGACGCGGACGCGCAGTTCGCAACTGACGGTTTCGTGCTCGATAACCAAATTCGATGCAGAGATCGTCAGATTTGGAGGATTCTTCTGGTTGGGCATCGCATCCGTCCGTTTCGCATTGGCCTAGCGGCATAGCACGGAGCATAATCTAATGCTATCGATCGACCTCGACTATAGCGCGGCGACGATCGCCGCCGCCGGCAGCTTGTCGGGCGCGGTCGGCCTCGGGTCCAAGACCCTGGTCGGGATCGCGATGCCCGCGGCCTGGACCGCCGCGGCATTGACGTTCCAGGCCTCGGCCGACGGCGGCACGACCTGGCTGGAAGTCTATTCGTCGAGCGGGACGGAAGTCTCGCTCACCGCGGCGGCGGGGCAGTTCATCGCCATCGATCCAGCGACCTGGCGCGGCATCAACGACCTGAAGGTGCGCAGCGGCACCGCCGGCGTCCCGGTCGTTCAGAGCGGCGGCGCGATCGTCACCCTCGTGACCCGCTCGGTTCTCTGATGTTGCGAGCGCCCAACTACGTGACGCGCGACCGGATCGCCGGGCGCGCTTCTCCGAAGGACGGGGCCGAGCCCGAGGAACAGCCCAAGGCAGAGACGGATGTACGCAAGCCTCGCCGTCACGACGCCGCCGGCCGCGGAGCCGGTCTCGGTCGAGCTGGCGCGCCTGCATTGCCGGATCGACACGACGGACGATGACGCGATCCTGGCCGGCCTGATCACCGCGGCGCGGAGCTGGGTCGAAAACTTCCTCGGCCGCGCGCTGATCGCGCAGACGCTGCTCTGGACCGTGGCGCCGCAGAGCGATCTGGCACCGGAGCGCATTCACCGATGGCCGCGCCGCATCCACGGCACGCTCGAGCTGCCGCGCGCCCCGGTGCAGTCGATCGTCTCGGTAGCGGCGCTCGACGACAACCTGACGGCCTGGACCCTCGCCAACCCGGACCCGATCACCGGCGATACCGATTACACGATCGACCTGGCGCTGGAGCCGGCGCGGCTGCATCTCGACGCGCGCTCGCTGGACGCGCTCGGCGTCGCGCTGCCGATCCGGCACCTGCAGGTCAGCTTCGTGACCGGGTATCCGACGCCGGCCGCTGTTCCGCAGCCGATCGTCCAGGCGATTTTGCTGCTGATCGCGTTCTATTACGAGCACCGGGGCGACGGCGGCGGCGAGGTGCCGGCCGCCGTCGAAACGCTGCTCTGGATGCACCGGGTGATGTTCTTTGCCTGACGTCGAGGTGCCGATCGGCCGGCTGCGCTGGCGGGTCACGATCGCCACGCGCGCCCAGGCGCCCGCTCCGGACGGCGGCATCGCGGAAACCTACACCCGGCTGCAGACGGTTCGTGCCGACGTGCAGCCGATCGGCGCACTGACCTTCTGGGGGGCGCAGCAGACCGATACCCCCGTCACGCACCGGATCGCGCTGCGCTGGCTGGACGGGATCGACAACACGCAGGCCATCCTGCGCGACACGATCCGCGCCGACCAATCGGTCCGGACGGAAGTGTTCCGCATCCGCCGGGTCCAGGAGCTGAACGGGCGCAAGCGGTTCCTGGCGATCGAGGCCGAGCTGGAACGGGTCATCGGATGATCACGCTGAAGATCGACGTGCCGGCCTACGAGCTGGTCTACGAGAAGGCACACCTGCGCCGAGTGCTGCGCAGCGCCGGCGCCGAGGTGGCGGCGGTCGCAAAACAGATGATCCTGCGGAGCGCCGGCTCCGGGCGGCAATATCGCGGCTCGGGCGGCGGCAAGTCGTATCGCGGCTACCGGAAGGGCCCGTACATTGCCTCGGCGCCCGGCCAGGCGCCGGTGAGCGTGACCGGCACCCTGGCGCGCTCGCTGGTGGTGCGGCCGTTCCGCAGCGGCGAGGGCGTCGCGATCCGGGATCTGATGTTCTACGCCACCATCCTGGAGGGCGGTTTCGCCGCGGGCGGCCGATCGGCCGGCAAGTCCAGCAGCATGCGCAAGGCCCGCGCCGCGGGCAGCAGGCAGCGCCGGCTGAGCGCGACGCGTTCTATGCAGCCGCGGCCGTTCCTGACGGCGGCGCTTGCCGCACGGGAAAAGTCGATCGGCGAGCGCGTCAAGGCCGCGGTTCTCGAAGGCATAAAATTCCAGCGGCTCAAGGCGGCAGCGTGATCTCGTGAGCGGAGGCGGTATTCGGTAACTCGGGGATCAGTTGATCGATGATCCGCGACATCGAGAGCACCCAGGGAATGAGTATTCGTTCCATTATCGCTGGCGTCGAAGTACGATCGTCTCCGTGTCCGGCAAGCCTTTTCTGTAGGCTCGCCATCACTTCGCGTTCGACCTCGTCGTAGCCGGAACAGAAGTCGCGCGATGCGCGCAATGCGCTGTCGGCGTCGACGGCGCATCCGGCGCCGACAGCTACGGTCTCGCCGCCAAAAACTAGATCATGGCTGGCCCAGACCACCCAAGCGACGCCGCCGGCGGATCGGTCCGTTATCTCGATACGAAGGTCCTGGCCTGACGGTGTCCTGTGCGTAAACACGATCCCCCTCGGTCGCCGGAGCGGCTTGATGAACATCGACGGCGTGATCGGCCAGCTCAAATCGCTGGTGCCGACCTTCGGAGGCAATGTAGCAGGCGCCGCGGCCTATGCGAAGGCGGTCGAGGACCAGGTCTGGCTGCCGCAGCCGGCCGCCTATGTCATCCCGCTCGACGAAAGCGCGGAGCCGAACCAGGAGGAGGTCGGGCTCTACCAGCTCGTCACCGAGCGCATCGGCGTCATCGTCGATCTCGACAACTCCGCCGACCGGCGCGGCCAGACGACCGCGGCGCAGTTGCTTGCGCTGCGCTATGCCGTCTACGCCGCGCTCCTGAACTGGCGCCCCGACTGGGACCAGACCAATCCGACAACCAACCGCGAGGCGCGGGGCCTCTATTACGCGGGCGGCCGGCTGCTCGACTTCGATCGGGCGCGGTTCTTCTACCAGTTCGAGTTCGCGCTCGACACGACCATCACCGATGCGGACGGCTGGCAGCTTGCCGGGCCGCCGCTCACAGACGCGTTCATCACGGTAACCGATCCGGTCGGCGGCGAGACGCTGGCGACCGGCGACGCGGTCCTGACCGGCCTAACGGCCGCTCCCAGCCCCTGAGGAAAACAGCATGTTCGTGAAGCCAGCTCCGGGCCGCAGGGTCCGGGACCCGGTCACGCGCCGACCGCTTCCGGACGGCGGCGCCGAAGTGGTCCGCAACCGGTTCTGGATCAGGCGCCTGCGCGACCAGGACGTGATGGAAGCCGAGCCGGCCGCCCAATCCGAAAAGACGGCGCCTGAGCCGGCAGAGACGGCACCCCAGGTTGAAGGAGCGGCGCCATGAGCGGCAGCAGCGGCGCCAGCATCAACTTCTCGGTCCTGCCGGTCACCACGCTGCGCCTGCCCGGCGTCTTCTTCGAGATCGACGGCTCGCGGGCCAATTCCGGCCAGGTCAACCGCCGCGCGCTCCTGCTCGGGCAGATGACGGCGGCTGGCACCGCACCGGCCGGCACCCCGGTGATCGCCGCGGGGGTTGGCGCGGCGCAGAGCGCGTTCGGCTACGGCTCGATGCTGTCGCTGATGTACCAGTGGTATCGGAAGCAGGACCCGTTCGGCGAGGTCTGGTTCCTGCCGTTCTCGCCCACGCCGCCCGGCGGCACCGGCACCAACGGAGCGATCTCCTTCGGCGGCACGGCGACCGCGGCCGGCTTCGTCCCGCTCTATGTCGGCGGGACGCGCGTCCCGGTCGCGGTGAACGTCGGCGATTCCGCCAATACCGTTGCCGCCGAAACCGCGGCGGCGATCAACGATTCCGCGGCCGAGCTGCCGGTGACGGTGCCGGGATATTCGTCCGGGCCGACCGTCATCCCGGTGACCCGCTGGAATGGCCCGACCGGCGCCGACATCGATATCCGCTCGGCCTATCTCGGCGTTGCCGGCGGAGAATCGCTGCCGGCCGGGCTCACCCTCTCGATCATCCAGCCGTCCGGCGGCGGCGCCAATCCGGATCTCGCCGCGCCGCTGGCCAACCTCTCCAACCGCGGGTTCGACTTCATCGCCTGCCCGTTCAACGACACGACCTCGCTGAACGAGATCCAGGCCTTCCTGAACGACGTCTCGGGGACCTGGTCGTGGGAATCGCAGCTCTACGGCCAGTTCTTCACCGCCTATCGCGGCACGTTCGGTGCCGGCGCGGCGTGGGGCGAGGCGCGCAACGACCGGCACGGCTGCGGCATGCCGTTCTACGACAGCCCGACGCCGCCGTTCCTCTGGGCCGCGCAGCTCGCCGGAGCAACCGCCACCAGCGTGCGCGCCAATCCGGCGCAGCCGCTCGCGCCGATCGCGCTCGACGTGCTGGCGCCGCCGGTGCCGAGCCAGTTCACGCCCTCGGAAATGAACACGCTGCTCTATGACGGCTGCTCGACCTTCAGCGTCGATCAGAGCAACACGGTCTACACCAACCGGCTCGTTACGTTCTATCAGACAAACGCGGCCGGCGCGCCCGACACCGCGTTCCTGGACGTGGAGACCAACTACCAGCTCGAGGCCGGGCTGCAGTTCATCATCATCGGGCTGCAGAGCCAGTTCGTGCGCAGGGTGCTGGTGGACGACGGCAACGTCGTGCCGGTCGGCAGCGCGCTGGTCACGCCGAGCATGATCCTCTCGGCGGCCAATTCGCTCTATCGGCAGCTCTGCCTGCAAGGGCTGATGCAGAATCCCGATCAGTTCGCGCAACAGAGCACGGCAGAGAACGCCGGCGGCGGCCAGGTCCGGCTGCTGCTGCCGTTCATCCTCGCCAACCAGCTCCGCCAGATCGACATCCTGGCGCAGTTCACCAAGCCGTAAGGCGACCCCGCTCCATCCATCCGCATTCGCGAACCCACCATGGACCCCGGCTTTCGCCGGGGCGAGGGACTTGAAACATGAGCGGCAGTTCGGCCCCCACCGTGAATCGCATCGCGGGCATCGTCACGTTCACGATCGGCGGCACGCCCTACAATGCCTCCGACGTGACCTGGAAGCCGAGCGTCCCGACGCGCTCCTGGCTGAAGGACCAGACCGGCATCCCCGGCTACAAGGAGATGCCGGAGACCGGCTACATCTCCGGCACGCTGCGCGACGCGCAGGGGTTCTCGGTGGCGGCGATCGCCAACAAGACCAATGCGACGGTCGTGGTGCAGCAGGCCAACGGCAAGCCCGTCTACGGCTCCGGCCTGGTCAATACCGAGGCGACCGAGCTGAACACCGCCGAGGGGCAGTTCAAGGTCAAGTTCGAAGGCCCGGACGTCACCGACGAAGTGCCGTCCGTCTGATGCGCCGCGTGAAGCTGAAAACCGTCGCGATCGACGCGCCGGGAGCGCCCGAAGGCCGGCTGGACTACGCCGACCTGATCGAGGGCATCGTCGGCCAGGCGCAGGACAACCAGCGTCTCAACATCGCCGAGGTGCGCCGCGCCGTCATCGTGCTCGACGCGCTGGCGCGGGCGCGTGGGAACGCCGGCGCCGAGGTGCTGCTGGAAGAGGCGGACTGGGGCTATCTGAAGGTGCGCGTCGAGGCGCATCGCTGGCCGATCGCGCACCGCGCCATCGTCCGGTTCGTCGAGGACATCGCGGCCGCGGAGACGTTCGACCCGATCCCGCCCGCGTAACGAGGCCCGCCGGCAGCCACCGGGTCGAGCCCGGTGACAGGCTCGAAGCCATTGTCCCCGGACTACGATCCGGGGAGCGAGGCGTAAAAAATAATGTCGCAGACGATCTCGGGGCTGCCGGCGGCCTCCGCCGCGCTTGCGCTGACCCTGGTCGGCATCCAGCCCGCCGGCGCCGCCTTCGCCGACGTGAAAGCGCTGGTCGGATCGTCGCTCGCGGTCGGCGCCGGCGGCACGCTGAACCTGGTCGGCACGCCGAGCGGCCAATTCTACCAGGATCGCGGCGCCACCGTGCACCGGATGGCCGACCGGCTGTTCGTCGGCGCCGCCGTGCTGAACGGCGCGACCAGCTCGCGCCCGACCGGCGACTGGCTCAGCGCCATGATGGCCGCGGCCCCGTTCACCGTGGGTCCGTGGCCGGTGTTCGCCGCTCAGACCGTCTCGATGGCGCAGTTCGGAGGCATCGGGCTGATGGGCGCGTCGCGCGCCTCGGACGCGGTCGCGAGCGCGGCCCTGCTCGGCTACGTGCCGGCCTCGATCGGCGTCGCCGCGTCCGGCGTCAACGACAACCTGCAGAACCCGACATCCGCCAACGCCTGGGGTTTCTACGGCGAGGGCATCCGGATGCCGGGGGTGAACTACCTCCCGACCTTCGCCGCCGAGTTCGAGGCGGTGAACCTCGGAAGCCCTGGCGGCGTCGGCATCGCGTCGAGCTATAACCCGGACATCGGCGGCGGCACGTTCGCGCTCTGGCTCGGCTCCGGCGGCGGGAATTCGACCTCAGCCACGGCGACCAGCGCCATCACCATCATCCCGAACCCGGCGACGTTCCAGAACGGCATCGTGATCGCCGCGAACGCGCTGAACGGGACGAACGGGAGCGCGACCGATGCGGGCATCGGCAACGCGATCGTGCTCGGGCGCAACCAGGCGATCGTCTGGAACACGCCGGACAGTCCCGGCGGACCGGGATCGACCGGAATCGGGTTCTTCATCCGCTCGGCCGTCTCTGCGCAGGCGAGCGGCATGCGCATCGAGGCCACCGACGGCGGCCTGTTCGTCGAGAACGGCAACGGCAACCTGCTTCTGAACGTCCCGCAGGTCGCGGCGCCGAACACGTACATCCAGTTGCTCGCCGGATCGGGCGGCCAGGCTGCGGGGATCTACGCCGAGGGTGCGGTGCCAGGCATCGGCATCTTCCCGGCGGCGGGCGGCGAAATCATCACCACGGCGCCGGTCTCCTCCCCCGCCGGTGCGGTGCCCGCCACCGCCGGCTACGGGTTCGCGCACATCAACATCAACGGCGAGGACTGGCGGCTGGCCGGCTTCACGCCGGCGCAGGTCGGCGGCTGAAGTCTGGAGCAGAAATCATGGACGACGAAGCGAACGCGGAACTGCCCCCCACGCTCGACATCCCGATCGAGCCGCCGCTGAAGCTGAAGGGCGCGGAATACGCCGTGCTCAGCCTGCGCGAGCCGCAGGCGATCGAGGTGCAGAAGGCCGAGACGCACCTCCGCCAGCCCAGCATGGACAAGATGCGCGCCTACCAGATCAACCTGGTGGCGCAGGTCTCGGGCCTGCCCGAGCCGGTGGTCGGCTGCCTCAGGATCAGCACGCTCCGCACCGCCATGGACTACCTCGAGGGTTTTATAAAAGGCTCCCGTCCAACTATCCCGAACTGATCGCCTCGCTGGCGAAGTTCTACGGCTGGGGGCCGCGCGACGCCTGGAGCCTGACCGGGACCGAAATCGTCTGGTGGCTCGACCAGGCGAAGAAGATCAACGAGCGGGCAACCGCCGGGTCGTAGCCCGGCGGCAAGCGCCGGCAGCACCGGGTTGAGCCCGGTGGCAGGCTCGAAGCCATTGTCCCCGGACATCGATCCGGGGAGCGAGGCAGAAAACAGATCATGGCGGGTAGCGGCGGCTTTTCCGTCGTCGTCACGGCGACGGACCACGCCTCGGCCAAGCTGAAAGAGGTCAACAAGCATCTCGAGGAGATGCACGCCCCGGTGGTGCGGCTGCACCGGCAGATGCAGAAATTCTCAGAGCTGTCCGGCCTGAAGAAGGTCGCGGACGGTTTCGGCGAGATCCGCCATAAGGCCGCGGAGGTGGCGCGCAGCATCGGCAACGTGATCAAGCCGCTCGGCCTGTTGACCGGCGCCGCCTCGATCGGCGGCATGTACGAGCTGGTCAACGCGTGGGGCGAGTTCGCCGAAAAGCTGAAATTCTCGGGCGACCGGATCGGCATGACGGCGCCTCGCCTCAACGAGCTGCAGGGCGCGGCGCGCCTGGCCGGCGGCTCGGCCGAGGCGATGACGTCGGGCCTAACCTCGCTGAACGACCAGCTCACCGCCGCGGCGTTCGGGCGGGCGCCGGAAATGGCGTTCGTCATGCAGAAGCTGGGCGTCAGCCTGCGCGACGCGACCGGCCACGTGCGCACCGCCGACGAAGTGCTGCCCGAGCTCGCCGACCGTATCGCGGCGATCAAGAACCCGGCGACGCAGGCCCGGCTCGCCACCATGCTGTTCGGCGGCGCGGCGGAATCCCTGCTGCCGCTGCTGCGCAAGGGTTCGGCGGGGCTGCGCGAGAACGAGGCGCTGATGCGGCGCTACGGCGTCGTCTCGGAGAAGGGCGCCGAGGCCGCGGTCGAGCTGCAGGAAAGCCAGACGCGGCTCGGCCTGGCGTTCGAGGGCGTGCGCAATTCGATCGCGGAACGGCTCGCGCCGGCGCTGGCGCCGGTGCTGAACATGTGGGCCGACTGGATCGCCGCCAACCGCGTCTGGCTCTCGCAGCACGTGGGCGACGCCATCATGGGCATCGTGCACTGGCTCGAGGCGCTCCCCTGGAAGACGATCGGCAGCGACATCAAGGCGGTCTGGATACGCATCGACGAACTCGTGGACAAGATCGGCGGCTGGAAGCGCGCGACCGAGATCGTGTTCGGGCTCTGGGTCGCCGCCAAGATCGCGCCGATCCTCGCGGCGATTGCCAGCATTATCCTGGCGATGAAGGCCTTGGCGGAGATGACCGGCACGACGGTGGTGCTGGCGTTCAAGGCGGCCGACCTGGCGGCGAGCACGTTCGCGCTCAACCCGGCGTTCAGGTCGCTGATGCTGCTGCTGCAGATGTACGAGATGATCACCCACCCGCCCGAGTTGCCGGCGGCGCCGGGCAAGGAAGAAAGGCCCTCGTGGCTGCCGGACTTGCGCGGGGTATTTCCATGGCTGCGCAATTTGTTCGGGGGAGGCCTGCGGGAAGGCGCAAATCGTAACGGCGGAAGCCCCCTGTCGACCGACCTCACGATGGACCCGACGAAACGCGGGTTCCTGGATACGATCGCCGGCCCGGAATCCGGTGGCGCTTACGACATCAAGAACGGCGGCTCGCGGTTCTCCGACTTCTCCCGCTTTCCCGAAGGGGTGGGACCCGGCGGCGCCAGCACCGCTTCCGGTCGGTATCAGTTCACGTCGGACACGTGGCGCGAGGTGGCGAACACTCTGGGCTTGCCGGATTTCGGCAAGCCCAACCAGGACAAGGGGGCGTGGTATCTTGCGAATAAGCGGTATTTCGATGCGAGTGGCCGCGATCTCGAAGCGGACCTGAAGGCCGGCCGCCACGAGGCGGAGATCGCGACGGCCCTCGGCCCGACCTGGCCGTCGCTGCCGTTCGGCAGCCAATCGCGCGAGTCGCTGGCGCAGTTTTCGGACGCGCTTCGCCGCAATACCGAGAGCGAAACGCAGGTCACGGCGCCGGCCGGGATGCCCCCCTCGGTCGTCGGGCTGGCGGGTGGACCGGCGCGCCCGGCATTAGCCCCGCCAGCGGAATTGGCGCCGTCTGCCGCGGCGCCGGCTGCGGCGGGGCCGAACGGGCAAGCGAACCTGACCGTGCGCCTGGATGGCTTTCCGTCCGGCACCACGACGCAGGCGAATGCGAGCGGCGATATCTGGGGCGGCCCGCCGCGCGTCGAGATGGCCATGCCCTTCCTGCAACGGCCCTGAACATCTCTGCCGGCACCGCCGGGAGGTCCCGATGAGCGGCAGACAGAACGGCCTCGGCGCCTGGGCCGACCGGCTGGTGCCGGCCAGTTTTGGCGGCATGCCGTTCCACGTCCGCGAATCGCAGGTGCGCGAGGGCAGGCGCACCGCAAAGCACGCCTATCCGTTCCGCGAAGACAACGTGGTCTGGGTCGAGGACCTCGGCCTCGGCGAGACGCTCTACAGCTTTTCGGCCTTCCTGATCGGCTTCTATGTCTACGACCAGCGCGACGCCTGGCGGGCGGTGGCGCGCACCGCCGGCGCGCAGCTCCTGGTGCATCCCTCGCTCGGCCCGATCACCGCCAGCCTGGTGAATTTCGCCTGGAGCGAAAGCGCCGAGGAGGGCCGCGTCGTGCGGCTCGAGCTCGGCTTCTGCGAGCAGGGCACCCAGCTCTACCCGGTCGGCCAGAGCGACACGCAGGACCAGAGCGGCCAGGACGCAGGCCTGCTCGACGCGGCTTCCGGCGACGATTTCGAGAACGACATCGGCGGCCCGACCGGCGATCCGGCGGCCGGAACCGCGGCGCCTCCGCAAGGGCCGGTGCCCGGCGCCGCCGCGGCGGTGCAGGCCACCTCGGGCCAGTTCGCGACGCAGGTCAACCCCATGGTGTCCGACCCGTCCATGATAGCGGGCTCGGCGAACGGGCTGCAGGGCGGCTATTACGGCCGATATTCGGACGGATCCATGAACGTGTCGCTGGCGCCCGACGCCACCGCGGCCTCCGCGCTCGGCGCCCAGGTCACCGGCGCCACGGCGGTCAGGAATTCGGCGGCCAACGTGACCACGCTCGGGCAGGCGCTGTGAGCGGTTCCGCCTCCTCTCCGGCGCAGGCGCTGGCGGCCGGGGTGCAGGCGCTCGCCGAGGCGCTGCGCGCCGCCGCCAACGACCCGGCCGATCAGGTGCGGCTGTTGTCGGTGCTGGCCGCGTTCCAGGCCGAACCCGCGCCGCCGGCGGCGAGCCCGCTGGCGCAGGCGAGGGCGGAGGTCTCGGCCGCAACCGCGGCGATGTGCCGCCGCGCCGCGCTGGCTTCGCTAGCGCGCGCCTGCGCGGCTTATCGGCCGAGCTCCTATGACGACGCGGCGACCCTCTTGGAGCAGGTGGCGCCGCTGTTCGACCTGGAGATCACCACGGCGGCCGACGCGGGCGACCTGGCCAGCTATGCGGCGCTGAAGACGCTGCGCGCCGACGTGGTGGCCGACCTGACCGCGCGCGGCGCCGACCTGCCGCGGCTCGTCACCCTGACGTTCAACGCGCCGATGCCGGCGTTCGCGCTCGCCTACCGGCTCTATCGGGACGCCAGCCGCGCGATCGACCTGATGAATCGCAACGACGCGCCGCACCCGGCCTTCATGCCGGCCACGATCGAGGCGCTGAGCAGCTAACCCATCACCAGTCTCCATGGATCATCGCGACCAGGTCACTAGCTTCCAGAGACTGGCTGAGGATTGCGCAATGATAGGGGTCCGCGGGGTCGGCGATCGCGAGCATTCCGGCCTGGAGCCAAAGCGTCGTCTTGAAGCCGCCCACCTGCACAGCAGCGTACCAAGTATGGCCCATCTGCAAACGCTCAAGAGCTTCGACGTGAGCAGGACTGCTGTGCTGGCGCTCCCAGGCGACCACGTTAGCTATCTCGGGAGCGGTTAGCTCCCTGATCTGGAAACCGCTTTCGCGGAAGCGTTTCACATCGACTGCATGCCCATGGCACGGAAGAGCCTCGATGCGCGGCGTCGGATGGGCCTTGTCATAATCTTCACGCCAATGCTGATGGCGTTCCTGCGGAAGGAGCGTCGGACCGCCTATCTGTCCCGGCACGCCCCAGGCCTGCTGTGCCGCGGCATTCCCCATCACGCCGAGCAGAAGGCCGACCGCCGCACCTATCGCCTTCAGAGATGATTTCCTGACCGGCTTAAGGGCGGCGTCCAGCAATCGCCGCACCGCTTCGGCGCGCGACGGCAACGGCATCCGGCGGGCGCGCCAGCGGTCGATCCGCTCGACCAGGTCTTTCGGCATGCGCATCTCGAACCGCTCTCCCAATGGGCGTTCCTGCTCCATGGCGCCGTAACTTACGGCGTTTCCGGCGCCGGTCAACCAGAAATTGCATATCAATGAGCGGAACCGCGCCCTCGGCCGGATCGTCGGGGATCGCGCCCGCGGGGCAGCTCGGGTTCGGCGCCGGCGGCGCGGACGACGTATCGATCCAGATCGGCGCCACCCGCCTGTACGGCTGGACCGCGGTGCGCATCACGCGGAGCTGCGAGCGGCTGCCGTCTGACTTCGTGCTCGCGGTGACCGAGAAGTACCCGCAGGACGCCAGCCATGTCGAGGTGAAACCGGGCAATCCGTGCCAGATCATGGCCGGCTCGGACCTGCTGCTGACCGGCTACGTGGACCGCTATCGCGCCGCCATCGGGCCGCAGGGCCACAGCATCACGATCGCGGGGCGCGGCAAGTGCGAGGACCTGGTCGATTGCAGCGCCACCGACGTGGCGGGCCACCAGGTGCTGAACGCATCGCTGCTGCAGCTCGCCACCACGCTCGCGGCGCCGTTCGGCATATCGGTGAGCATGAACGCTGCTGCGGCGCTTCCGGCGCTGCCGCAGATCGTCGTCTATTTCACCGACACGCCGTACGCCGCGATCGAGCGGCCGGCACGCTATAGCGGCCTACTCGTCTACGAAGGGACGGACGGCAACCTGATCCTGTCCTCCGTCGGCACAACGTCGATGGCGAGCGGTTTTGCGCAGGCCGAGAACATCCAGCAGGCCTCGGTCCAGTTCTCGATGGACGAGCGCTTCTCGGATTACTACGCATACCTGTTCGCCTTCGATACGTGGGGCGACGTGAACAGCGCATCGCCGCAGCTCGCCCACACGACCGATGCTGGCGTGCCGCGGCACCGCCCCCGCGCCGTGGTCTCCACCGTGACGAACCTGGGCGAGAACCTGGCGGTCCAGGAGATGTTCTGGGAGCAGTCGCGCCGCTACGGCCGCAGCTTTGCGATCAACGTCGTCGCCGACAGTTGGCGCGACGCGGCCGGCCGGCTCTGGGAGCCGAACAGTTTTGCCAACATCGACTGCGCGGCGCTGAAGATACCGCCGGCAAGCTGGATCATCTCGACCGTCAGCTACATACGCGATGCCGAGCGAGGCACGGTCGCCGAGGTGCTGCTGATGCCGCAGGAGGCGTTCATGCCGCAGCCGACGCCGCTCTCGCCGTTCCCGTTCGGGGTCGAGCTGGACGCCGCCACGACAGCGACCGGATCGGCGCCGAGCCAGGTTCCGGGCCCCGGCGGCGCCCTGGGCCACGCATGATCGGTTACATGGAACGGCTGCTGGCGCGGCTGCACGGGATCGTCGGGAACGGGCTTCTGAACCTGGTCACCGATACCGCGGGGGTGCAGACCGCGCAGGTGCAGCTCAGCCCGAACGACATCCGCGACAACGTTCCGGTGGCTTATCATTTCGGGTTTTCCGCCGCTCCGCCGGCGGGCAGCAACGCGGTGGTCGTTTCGCTCGGCGGCGAGGCCACCACCACCATCGTGATCGCCACCGGCAACGCCGGCTCGCGCCCGAAGAACCTGACCGCCGGGCAGGTCGCCGTCTACGACGCGAGCGGTTCGATCCTGACATTGACCGGGGACGGCAACGCAACGCTGAAACTATCGAACGCGTCGGGCACCCTCGCGCTCACCGGCAACCTGACCGTGACGGGCGACATCACCGATCACAGCCAGGACGGCACCGGCAAGTCGATGAAAGTCATGCGCGCCTTCGACGATCAGCATGTTCATGGCGGCGTGACGACGGGCAGCGGCAATACCGGCATCGCGACCACGCAGGACTGATCCCGCAACCAACGCAGCCCCGGCGTACGCCGGGGGAGGCACGTCCCAAAAGTGACCGACATCGCCATCGTCTGGGACCCCGGCACCTCGACGGGCGACTGGGCCTTGTCCGGCAACGGCGTGGGCGACCTTCTCACCAGCAACGAGCTCGACACGCCGCTGATGGTGAGCGTGTTCAGCGACCGTGTCGCGACGGCCGGCTTCGTTCCGCCGGACGGATCGGGCGATCCGCGCGGCTGGTGGGCCGACACTTACAACGCGGCGCCGATCGGCTCGAACATCTGGCAGGACGAGCGCGGCGTGATCTCCTCGGTCTCGGCCACGCTGCAGAACAACCGGTCCTGGGGCCAGGCGGCGACCGCGTGGATGACCAAGGGCGGCTACGCGCAGACCGTCACGGTGACCGCTAGCTACCTCGGCAATGCGAAACTGGGGCTCGGCTTCGTAATCGTGAAGCCGGGCGCAACGACGCCGCAATCGCTCAGCTACGCCTGGCCCGTCGGGTCATAGAGGCGAAAACAACCATGCCCTATGCCCGCCCGACCCTGACCGCGCTGTACAACCAGGCGCTGCAGGACATAATCGCCGCACAGATCACCGACGCGGGCGGCAACGTGCTGACCGGCCTGCTGCCCAACGCCGTGCTCCGCGTCGTGGCGTGGGTGCAGGCCGGATACGCTTTCCTGCATTACTGCTACCAGGATTGGATCGCGCAGCAATCGGTCCCTTGGACCGCGACCGGCGAATTCGCCTCGGGCTGGGCCGGCCTGGTCGGCGTCACGCAAAAAGACGCCACGGCATCGACCGGCACCGGGGCTTTCTCCGGCACGCCGGGCAGGGACGTTCCCGCCGGCACGCCGATCAGCCGGGGCGACGGCTTCGCCTACGTCAGCACGGCCGATGCAACCGTGTCGGGCGGCGGGACGGTCACCGTCCCCTTCCAGGCAATCGCTCCAGGCGCGGCGGGCAACGCCGCCAGCGGAGCGCCGCTCGCCATCGCGGCGCCGATCGCCGGGGTGAACAGTTTCGGCTCCGCCTCGGGGCCGATCACCGGGGGCGCCGACCAGGAAGCGTTTCCGACGTTCCGGACCCGCTATCTCCAGCAGTTCGCCGCCCCGCCGCACGGCGGGGATCGCGCCGATTACATCGAGTGGGCCGAGGCGGTCGCCGGCGTGACGCGCGCCTGGATAAACCCGAGCGGCGCCGGCGCCGGCACCGTTGTGCTGTGGATCATGCTCGACCTGGCCGAGGCGGCGCATGGCGGGTTTCCGCAGGGCTCGAACGGCGTCGCGAGCAACGAGACCCGCGGCATCGCGGCGACGGGCGATCAGCTCGCCGTCGCCAACGCCATCTTCGCCGTAGAGCCGGTGACAGCGCTGGTCTATGTGAACGCGCCGGTGGCCCAGCCGGTGAATTTCACCATCGCCAATTTCGCGCCCAACACGACGCCGATCCAGGCAGCGGTTCAGGCGTCGCTGGCCGACATGTTCCTGCGGCTCGGCCAGGTCGGCGGCTCGGTCGATCCGGCCGACGGCTCGAGCTGGGGCACGATCTATCCGTCGGACATCGAATCCGCGATTTTCGGCACCGCGGGCGTGCAGCGGTTCACCCTCGTCTCCCCGAGCGCGCCCATCGCGCCGGCTGCGGGGAGCCTGTTCACGGTCGGCAGCACGAGCTTTACGCCGTAGGGGGTCCCTCGCATTGCCCGTCCTCGATCTCTCGGCGGCCGACATCGTCGGCGCGCTGCAGCGGCTCATGCCGCGCGGCCGCATCTGGCGCCGCGATCCGGATTCGGTGCAGTCGCAGGTGTGGGGCGCGCTGGCCCAGACCTATGTTCGGCTGACGGCGCGCGACAACAACCTGCTGGTCGACGCCTTTCCGGCCACCACGGTCGAGCTTCTGCCGGAATGGCAGGCGACGCTCGGCCTGCCCGACCCGTGCGCCGGTCCGCTGCCGACGATCGAGCAGGAACAGGCGCAGGTAGTGGCGCGGCTGGTCGGCCGCGGCGGCGCATCGGTGCCGTACTTCATCCAGTTCGCGGCCAATCTCGGCTACGCGATCACGATCACCCTGTTCAAGCCGTTCCGCTTCGGCGATCCGTTCGGAACGCCGCTCTACGGCGATGCCTGGGCGTTCGCCTGGCAGGTGAACGCCCCCGCTTTCACCGTGAATTATTTCCAGTTCGGCCGCTCGCGCATGGGCGAGCCGTTCGCGTCCTGGGGCAACACCGCCCTCCAATGCGAAATGCAGCGGCTCGCGCCGGCGCACACGACCGTTTTCTTCTCATATCGATAAGGGACGCCGATGGATCGCCTGATCGCCACCGGCTCGGTCGCGGCCGGGTTTGCCGACGCGGCACCCGCTTCGGGAACGCCGCAATTCGCCACCTCCGGCACCCCGGGCGTGACGGCCGCGACGGACTTCCCGGCCTATCAGTACAACGCGATCCAGGAGGAGCTGCTCGCCTGCATCGCCGCCGCCGGCATCGTGTTCGACCGCACCAACAATACGCAGCTCCTGGCCGCCATCCGCAAGCTCGGCTCGCCCGCCGGCCTCATGGCGCAGAACGGCTGGCGGCAGAACAGCGACGGCTCGATCGACCAGTGGGGACTGGCGACGATCCTGACCGGCACCGGTCCGATCACCGTCACGCTGCCGTACACGTTTCCCAACTCGTTCTGGAATGTCGTCGCCACGATGCAGAATTTTCAGTACATCGTCGAGGCCGCGATCGTGAACACGTCGAGCTTCACCCTGACGATCTCCGGATCGGTCGGCACGCCAGCCTACATCTTCTGGCGCGCGCTGGGCAAATGATGGCCACGCTCGGGCCGAGCGCGGCGCGCCGCGTTGCGGTCCTGCTGGCGTCCGCCTCGCCGCTTTCCGGCATGCCGGCCTCGCAGCCGCTGCTGCGCTGGCCCGCAAAAGCGTCCGCGGACCAGCTCGATTTCTGGCTCGACCTTACGGGCTTCCTCGCGGACGGCGGCGATGTCGTGAGCGGCGCGTCGGTGACGATCAGCCCCAGCGGTTCGCCGACCGACCTGGTGGCCGCCGCGCCGGTGATCGGAACGAACTATCTGCTCGTCTCGCTCGCCGGCGGCGTGCCCGGCACGCTCTACCGCATCGGCATCGCCGTGGCGACGCTGTTCGGCCGCAGCCTGGCGGTACTGGTCTCGCTGCCGGTCGGCCACGTCTCGCCGGCGACCGCGGCGCCCTCGCCGTTCTGGCCGCTCAACGCGCTGCGGACCGAAAGCGGCGCGCCGTTCGCGACCGAGGGCGGCCGCGTGCTGTGCGGCGAAGTTCCCTAACGTCCCCTTCGAGGAAACAGAATCATGTCCGTGACGCCGAACAACCTGACGTTCATCGGGTCGGCCAGCATGCCGGACGGCGACGGCACCACGACCGGCGGCGCGCCGAATTTTGCCGCGATCGTGAATTTCTCCGACATCAGCCCGTCGGGGACGCTGACCTATTACACCAGCTCTGCGTCGGACACCGCGGCCACCATCCAGGTGTACGGGCGCGACGGCACCGGGGTCATCCAGAACGAGACGAAAACCGCCGCGCAGGCCGGGACCGCTGGAAGCCAGGCGTTCGAGCGGCTGCTGAAGGGCCTGGCCGGAGGCACCACGGCAGTCGGCGATCTGGCCGCGCTTTCCACCACGGCCGTCGTCACCGGCACGGCGCCGGGCGCGGCGAACACGTCGGGCAATGTGCCGCCCTATCTGCAGCTCCAGGCGGGGCAGGGCGCGTCGGTCGCGCTCGGCCAGATCATCCGCATCACCAACAACACGCCGGCCGGCGCGCAATACCACATGCGCCGGATCGTGCAGATCAACCCCGCCAACCTCGGCGGCGATTTCGTCGCGGTGAACCGCGACTGGACCACGGTTCCGACCAGCGCCACCACCTATACGGTGAGCGAGGGCATGCTGTTCGACATCCTGCCCAACCAGGTCACGCAGAACCGGCGGCCGTTCTACAACGCGGCGGCCGACATCGCGGGCGGGACGAACCGAACCTATTTCGAGAAGTTGTTCGCGGTGAACAACAACACCGCGACCGCGGCGACGGTTGCGAGCATCCTGAAGCAGGCGGATCTCAACACAGGCTCGGCTTCGATCGTGGTCGGCGCGGCCGGCGCGACCAGCGGCGCGACCGTCATCCCGACCGCCAGCACCACGGGCGTCGCCGTCGGCCAGCAGGCCGTGGGCACCAATATCGCGCCCGGCTCGACCGTGCTTTCCTTCGTGGCCAACACCTCCGTCACGCTTTCGATACCGACCACCGGCGCCATCGCGGCCGCGGCGACGATCAGCCTCTACGCGGCGAGCTCGGTGGCGATCGTGGTTGGCGCGGCCGGCGTCGGCAGCGGCGGCACCTCGGTTCCGACCGCCAGCACGTCGGGCGTCGCGAACGGCATGCTGGTAACGGGGCCGGGCATCGCCGCCGGCACCACGGTCGCGAGCTTCGTGGCCAACACCTCGATTACGCTGTCAGCCGCCACCACGGGCGCGATCAGCGCCGCGGCGACGCTGAACCTTTATGGCGCCTGGGTGGATTTCGCGCTCACCGCCGCGCTCGACGACAGCGGCACGGTGGCCGCCCGGCAGACCGCGCCGGCGAGCGGCATCGGTTCCTGGTCGGCCGGCCCGGCACCGGCCTCGATCGCCGTGCCGTCGCCGCAGAACCTCCCGAACGGCGCGGCGCCGAACACCGCCGGCACGCAGGGGCTATGGCTCCGGCTGAGCCTGATCGCCGGCCAGGCTCCGTTCAAGGGCAGCTTCGTCGTGCGCTCCGTCGGGCAGACGACCTGATCCTCGCTTCCGCCTGGAGCGCGGGATGAAGCGCGGCTGATCGGAGCGGCGCCGCATGACCACGAACGTGTTTTGCGACAGCGGCGGAGCCGCCGGCTTTGCCGCCGCGCTCGCCGCCGCCGGCGCAGCGCCGCCCTGGTCCGCGGGCCTATCGACGCGGCGCCAGGCCAGCGCCACCTACATCGACCAGAACGGCGCGATGCAGACCGCCGGCCCGGGCGTGGTGCGGCCGCTATATTCGGGCGGCGTGCTGCAAGGGCTGCTGATCGAGGCGGCGAGCACGAACGAAGTCCTGAACGGGTCCGCGTCCGGAGCCGGCCCCGGCGCGCTCCCGACCGGCTGGACCGGCGGCGGCGGCTCCGGTGTGACCATGACGGTGATCGGCGGCGGCACCGAGGCCGGCCTACCATATGTCGATGTCCGGTTCTCCGGAACCGCTACCGCGACCAATACGCTCGGCATTCAGTTCGGCGCTCAGACCGGCATCGCTGCTTCGAGCGGGCAAACGTGGGACTACTCCGCTTTTATAAGGGTCTCAGGCGGGTCGCTTGCCGGCATCTACGCCATTGCAACTGAAGCTATTGAATACAATAGCAGCCTTGGGGTTGTTGGCGCCCCGTTCTTGGCTATCGGCCCCACAGCCGCCATTCTGACGGCAAACAGATTTTCGTTTTCGTTCGTTACGCCGGCCGCGACGGCTTATCTCTGGCCGGTTTGGTATTTCGGCGTTACCAGCGGCGCCGCCATCGACGTGACGTTCCGGTTCGCCGGCATCCAGGTCGAGCAGGGCTCAGCCGCCACCAGCTACGTCCCGACCTCCGGCACCGCGGCGACGCGCGACGCGGACACCCTGTTCTTCACGGTTCCGGACGGCGGCCCGGCGAACGAGTTCTGCGCCGCGGTCGCGGTCGGGGGCGCCGCGCCGCCCTGGTTCGCCGGTCTTTCGACGCAGCGCCAGGCCAGCGCCACCTACATCGACCAGAACGGCGTGATGCAAACGGCCGGCCCGGGCGTGGTGCGCCCCGATTGGATCGGCGCGGCGCTGCAAGGGCCGCTGGTCGAGGCGGCGAGCGCGAACCTGCTGCCGAACAGCACCATGCAGGGCGCGAGCGCCGGCGTCGCCCCGACCGGATGGCTCGGGTTCGGAACGGTCAACGGCGCGACGCTTTCCGTCGCGGGCACCGGGACGGAGGACGGGATCGCCTACGTGGACCTGCTCTGGTCCGGCACCCCGACCGCCTCCTTCAATTTCGGCCTCTATCTTGGCCCAGGCACCGCGGCGCCCGCGACCAACGGGCTGCCCTACGTCAGCAGCGCCTATCTTCGCGTCGCGGGCGGCTCGCTGCCGGCGTCCGGGGCGTTTCTCAATCAGCAGTTCGGCGATTCCTCGGGCGCGTGGCTGCAAAGCGCGGCGAGCGCGACGATGCCGGGTGCGGCGCCGCTGTCGTCGCAGCGGTTCAGCGTCGCGCAGACCGCCGCGAACAGCGGCATCCGCTACATGGTGATCCAGATCTATCTGTCCCTCGTCTCCGGCACGCCGGTGAACCTGACGCTGAGGGTCGGGGCGCCGGATATCGAGCAGGCTTCGGCGATCTCGAGTTTCATCGCGACCTCGACCGGCCCGGTCTCTCGCGATGCCGACACTATTGTCTTCGCCCCTCCCGACGGCGGCCTGGCGCTCGCGCTGCCGGGTTCGCCGTTTGCCGACGCGCCGGTGGCCGTGGCGAATATCGGCACGCTGCTCGCCGATTCCGCGCCCATCCTGGCGGCCGGACGGCTGACCGGCGCCGCCGATGCGGCGCCATCGATCGAAGGATGCGCGCGCAGCATCGGCATACCGGCGTCAGCCGCCGAAAGCCTCGCGAGCGGGTCGTGCGATGCGGCGGCGCTCGCGGCGGAGGGGAGCGCCCCCGCGGCCGATTCCGGAGTCGGCGCCGAGGGCCAGCGGTTGCTGCTGGCCGATTCGGCTTTCCCTGCCGATGCCGGAACGAACACCGCCTCCGACCAGGTCGCGACGTCGCAATGGCTTGCCGGAACGATGCTCGATTCCGCCGGCGCCTCCGAATCGCGCGCCTCGTTCTGGCGCGACGCCGCACCGCCGGCCGGCGCCGGCCTGGCGCTGCGATCGGATGCGTCCGGGCCTGCCGCCGCCGGTGCCGCGGCCGCGTCGGACGCGCCCGATCCGGCCGAGTGGCAGGCGATGCACGCCATGCAGCTCGATTCCGCGGCGCCGGGCGAATGGCGTTCGAGCGTTCCCGCCGATGTTGCGGCGCCCGTCGCGTGGATCGCGCCGGTCCAATCGGTCGCCGCGGGCGCCGCCGATGCCGCGTTCAGCGCAGCGGCGCAGCATCCAGGCCCGGCAGAGCCGGGCGTCGCCGTCGCGCGGGGCGAGCCGGTCCCGTCCGAATGGTCGGGCAGCCTCGGCGTCTTCGCCGATGCGGCCGCGGCCGCGGAATTTTCGGCCGCCATGGTGTGCGGACAGGCGTTCCGATATGAGGCGCGGCTGTCCCTCCAGGCCGACGTACCGGCAGCGCCGGAGGCGGCGGCGGCGGCGGCGAACGGCGCTCCCGCTCCCTCCGAGCCGAACGCCGGCGCAGCCGGTGGCTGGGCGTCGCCGCTCGAATGGGGCGGCGTGCTGTTCGTGTTCGTCGACGCCGCGGTCCGGGCCGATTGGCTGGGCGCTCCGGGGTCCGACACCGCGTTGCGGGCGCCTTTTGCAGCCCCTGCCGCCATCGACGCGGGCGCCGCTCCGGAGGCGTCCGGAACGGCTGCCGCGGCGGGCGGCATCGCGAGCGAAACCGGGGCCGTCGCGGCCGGGGCCGCCCCGGCGCGCGCCGGGCCGCTGGGGGGTGTACGCGCCGATCTCGCGGCGCCGACCGAATGGACGGCGCACACCTTCGGGATCGCGGCTGACGGCGCCTTCGCGATCGAGATCCTGGTCGCGCTGCATTCCGACACGGCGGTTCCGGCTTCGGCCTTCCGGGCGCCCACGCAATCCGCGGCGCGCACCGTGCTGGTGCTCTACCCGGCCGGCGAGCCGCTGCGCGGGGTGCGCGCCGTTCCGCCGCCGGTCCTCTGGCCGCGCAAGGCTTCGGCGGACGTATTGGATTTCGGGCTCGACCTGACGGGCTGGCTCGCCGACTGCGCCGATGCGCTGGCCGGCGCCGCCGTCTCGATCAGCCCAAGCGGCGGCGCCGACGATCTTGCTGCCGCGGCACCCGCGATCAGCGGCAGTCGCGTGCTGATGACATTCGCCGGCGGCGTGCCGGGAACCAGCTACAGAATCGCCGTTGCCATCGGCACCGCCGCCGGCCGGAGCCTGACGCTCTCGGGGACGGTCCCGGTGGATCTCGATTCCGCTGCGACCGCCCCGCCGGCCCCGCTTTATTCCGTTTGAGGAATTTTCCGTCCATGACCAGGTTGAGGCGAGATCGAGCGGCGAGGCGATGACCGAGCAGCAGATGACCGACCGCCTGACCCGGCTGGAGACGCGGGACGAGGAGACGCGCGCCCGCGTGCTAGAGCTGCGCGAGCTGCTGCGCGACGGCATGGACAAGATCGGCGGCGAGATCCGCGACATGCGCATCGCCCACGCCGCGGAGCACGCGGAGCTGTCGGCCGACATACGCAGCCTGCAACTGAGCCGCGCCTCGCTCAAGGCAGTGCTCGCGACGATCGGCACCGGCTCGAGCGTGGTCGGAGCGGGTGTCGTCCTTGCGCTGCAGCATTTTATCGGACGGTGATTCTCATGGCAGCGACAACGCTGTTCGACGCCTGCTTCGCCGCGCTGATCGGCAACGAGGGCGGGCTGAGCCTGGAACAAAGCGACCCCGGCAATTGGACGGGCGGGCGCGTGGGAGTCGGGCGGCTGCTCGGCACGAACTGGGGCATCTCGGCGGCGGCGTATCCGATGCTCGACATCGCCACGCTCACCAGGGCCGCGGCCGCGGCGATCTATCTCCAGCGCTACTGGGGACCGATCGGCGCCGAGCATCTGCCGCCGCCGCTCGCTTTGCTGGCGTTCGACGCGGCCGTGAACCTCGGCGTGGCGGGCGCGGCAAAGCTGCTGCAGCTCGCGATCGGCGCGGAAGAGGACGGCCTGGTCGGGCCGGCCACGCTTGCGGCCGCCGCGCGCTCGATCGGCGCGGTCGGACTGAACGCGGTGTGCGCCGAGTTTTTAGCCCGGCGGCTGATGTTCACCGTTGCGCTGCCGACCTGGCGCACCTTCGGCCTCGGCTGGGCACGGCGTCTGTGCCGCTTGCCATTCCAGGCGCAGGCGATCCCTACCGCGGCCTGACCCAAAAAGCTCCGGAGATAATTTAATGCACGCATCCGTCTCGGCAGCGGTCGCGGCCGGCTGCCTGCTCGCCGCCGCTCCGGCCCTGGCGCAGACCGCGCCGCAGGCGCCCAACGAGCTCGCAACCAACTTTCTGCTGCTCGACAACTACCCGGTGCATCGCGACTGCACCAGCGACGACAGCGCCGGCGTCGCCCTGGCCGAGACCGCCGCCATGGCGCAGAGGCGCGCGCTCTATCTCGGCCCCGGCTGCATCGTCATCGCCAACGCCGCCGCCCTGCCGCTGCTCGCCAACATGGCGTTCATCGGCGAGGCGGTCGACGCGTTGGGCGACGTTCCGGGCCAGGGCACCGCGTTCCTCATCACCGATCGCACGGTATCGCCGTTCCGCGCCGCGGCACAGGGCAACGTGGCGTTCTACGGCTCCTCGTTCCGCTGGCCGGCGCAGACCGAGGCCGCGGCGCACGCGGCCGGCGGCCCGATCGCTTTTCCGCCGATGCTCACCGGCGATGGCCAGGGCCACGGCATCTCCGCGCTGCGCCTGGTGCACTCGCGCGTCGTCAATGCCTACGACCTGCTGGCGATGGACGACGGCGGCCAGATCGGCGACGTGGTGATGGACGACGTGCGGGCCTATGCGGTGCACGACTATTTCCGCATGCGCGGCCCGACCGTGGAAGTCTGGCAGATCAGCAACTCGCTGTTCAGCGTCGAAAGCGACCTCGATGCCCGGTGGAGCGTGACCAATACGCTCTACACCTAGTCGGCCAACAATTCGACCCTGTTCCATGCCGCCGGAAACGGCACCCCGACGGCGGCCGACACGACCGGAGCGTCGATCTGGGCCTCGGTGAAGAACAGCTACGTCTATGGCGTGAACAAAGTCTTCTGGGCCGACCGCGGCTGCATCCAGGGCCGCTACGACCTCGGCGCCGACGCGGTGCAGAACATCCTGCAGCTCGATCCCGGCGGCTGCCTGATCGATTTCAGCCACGACCATGGGGCCGTCTATGCGACGCCGCCGGCCGGCGCCGGCGCGGTGACCAACGCCAATCCGTTCGCTTATACGATCAATCAGCCGTCCCCGGAGGGCGCGGCGATCGTGGTCGGCCCGTTCGACGGCGGGTGGTTCGACCACGGCATCGTCTCGGCGACGGGCAGCAATGTCGGCCAGATCGAGGTGCGCGTGCGGCGGCCGTTGTTCGCGCACGCCGCGCCGGCGACCGGCATCCAGGTAAGCGCCGGAGGCGGCGGCACGCGCATTCTGCTCCAGGACGCCGAGCTGCTCGGGCTGACGCCTGGATCAACCGGGCTCGACGTGGAAGGCCCGGTTCAGGCGTGCATCGTGCGCGATACCGATTTCGTCACGCTCGCCCAGCCGGTGCTCGACAACTCGACGTACGGCTGCGTGTTCACGGGCAATACGAGCGCTTTCACGACCGGCCCCGCGGCGATCACCGGCACGGGCGGTGCGACAACCGGGGGCGCCAACGCCTGGGACAAGTTCCGCCACTCCGCCGCCACCGACTGACCCTCCCCCCATCGAAAGAAAATCCCATGCACGCATCCGTTGCGGATGCGGCGCTCACGTGGACGCAGGCTTTCGCGACCGCGCTGGCGCCGTCGCTGTTCGCGCTCGCCCTGGTGTGGCTGCGCCGGCACAAGATCAACACCACCGTGATAGAGGCGGTGGGCCGCGCGGCGGGCGAGGGCTACAAGCAGCTCGTCGCCGCCAACGGCGGCGCCGGGCCGGTCTCGCTCGCCGCCGCGGTGGCCCAGGGCAGGGATTATCTGCTGAAGCGGATTCCCGCTACGCTGAAGGCGGCCGGGGTCACGCCCGAGGGCGCCGCGCAGATGGTTTCGGGCGAGCTGGGCAAGCTGCTCGCGCTCGATCCGACAGTCGGCGTAGGCCCGAAACCGCCGCCGGCGCTGATCCCCGGCGTCGGCACCGTGCCGGGGGCGCCCGCCGCACCCGCGCCGCCGGCGCCGGTGGCCTGATCGCGCATGCAGGTCGAGACGATTGGTGCCGCGACGCTCTATCTCGGCGACTGCCGGGAGATTGCGCCGACGCTGCCGCGCCCGGCCGCGCTGATCAGCGATCCGCCGTATGGGCAGGAGCTCAAGACGAACATCATGGGCCGCGGCGGTGACCGTAGGGGCAGCATATTCAGGGGAGAGCGCCAACCCAACCGGTGGCCTTCAAAAATCACTGGCGATGATGAGCCGTTCGATCCACTGCCGTGGCTTTCGGTTGCCGAGATCGTCCTGTTCTGGGGCGCGCACAAGTTCGCCGAGCGGCTGCCGCCTGGGCAATGGCTGGTCTGGGACAAACTGCATCCGGCTGGACTCTGCCAAGGCGACGGCGAAGCCGCGTGGCTCAATGTGCCGCGCCCGATGCGTATCTATCGGCTGCTCTGGAATGGACTCTGCGTCGGCACGGCGGCGAAGGCCGAATGCACCAACGGTCAGAAGCGCGTCCATCCGACGCAAAAACCGATCGCCCTGATGACCTGGTGCATCGAACAGGCGCGCGTGCCGGCCGGCGGCACCATTCTCGATCCGTACATGGGCGCGGGCAGCACCGGCATCGCTGCGGTGCGCGCCGGGCATCCGTTCACCGGCATCGAGATCGAGCAGCGCTGCTTCGACACGGCATGCCGCCGGATCGAGGCGGAGTGCCGCGCCCAGGCGACCGCCGCCGCCGCTTAACCCACACCCACCGGAGACATATCAAAAATGACAAACCCCCGCATTGTTGCGGGCGCGCTGGCTTGCGCGCTCGGCGTGGCCGGCTGCGCGTCCAACGGCGCGCCGTCGGCTTCCACCACGAACCTGCTGGCCGTCGCGTGCCAGGTCGACGCCGTGGTGCAGCCGCTCGCCGCCGCCGTGGTCGCCTCGCTGGTGCCCGCCGGCGGCGCCGCCGTGGCCGTCGACACCGGCATGATCCACCCCGCCATCGTCGCCTATTGCGCCAGCCTGGGCGGCACCGCGGTCGCCGTGCCGACGCCCGTGCCGACGCCGGTGGTGGCGCCCGTAGCGCCGGTGGCGCCGGTCTCCCCGGCCGTGCCAGTGCTGCCTGCGGTTCCAGCAGTTCCCGCCGTTCCGGTCGTGCCCGCCGTTCCGGCCGCGAAGTAGCCGGTGAAAACTCTGCCCCGGATCGCCGTCGCCGCGCTGGCGGCGGCGATCTCCTCGTGCGCCGCGACCGGCATCACCGCGTCAATCCCCGGAGTCGCGCCAGCGGCCGTTGCCACAGCGGTCCCGGCACTGGTCCCGGGATTGACCGCGCAGCTTTCGGCGACGCAGCTCACCCTCGCCGCGGAGGCAACCTCGCGCGCTGCGGCAGGCGATAATTTCGCGTTCGGCTTCCCGCTGCCGGCGCCAGTGGATCTGACGGGGATCTCGGGGACGCTCTCGCTGCGGCGCCCCGCCGCGGGGTTTGCCGAGGTGCTGGTCAGCCTGTTCGACCTGCCTACCGAGGCGTGTCCCGCCAACGGCGCCACTACATGGACATCCGCGGGCTATCCCGACCTGATCACGCTCGGCAACTGGATCGTCAAGGCGAGCGGCGCCGCTTCGTCGATAACGGTGGACGTGCCGCTTTCGGCAATGCCGTTTCCGCTGAGCGGCTGCGTCGTGCTGGTGCTGGGCGACGGCGCCGCGTCATCGGCGACGGCAAACCTCGCGCTGGCCATCGAAGCCGGCGATTCCGGCGGCCCGTTCCTGATCGGCGTCGGCGGAGAGGTGTGTTTCAGCGTCCACGGCGGGATGGCTGCCAGGAAGGGAGCGGGGTGCGAAAGCCTGGAATCCGCAGCCGTGGCAACGGTGCCTGGCGCGGAATATGTCTCGGTTACGCACGTCGCCAGCGCGCTCGCCGCAGCGGCTCTCTATGGCTCGGTGAGCTATGGGGCGTTCGATGGAAAGCCGCTGCTGAACGCGCCCGCTGGGCCGTGGTCCGGCACGGTTGACGTGTATCTGCTGCCGAGCGGGTGCCCGAGATTGCCGAAGATGGACGGTTTTTATGGTCCCGGCAAATATTCCGCGAAGTTGCCGCCCGACGCGCAAAGCCTGGCGCACGTCGCGCTGGCCGCAACCGGCGCGGCGGTGGCGCAGCAGCCGGTGTTCCGGGGGCTCGATCTGGCCATCGCCCCCGGTGCCTGCGTGGCGCACATCATGGCGCTGGACACCGCCGGCGCGCCCGGCGGCGTGGACGCGGAGGTGCAGCTCGGCCTGGAAGTGGCACCGGCCCCGGCAGAGACCACCGCAGCGCAGTGAGCGGTTGAGGCGCCCCGCGGCGCGGCATACGATGCGCCCTTCACCTGCTTGAACTCGAAACGGCCCCCGGCCCCGCGCAAGCGGGAACGCCGGGGGCCTTTTTTGTTCCTGAGTCGACTGTGAAAGAACGCTCGGCGGCCTGATCCTCGCATTCCTGGTCGAGCTGTTTGTGCACGGCTGAGCGTGCGCCGAAAACGAAAGCCGCCCGCGGGGGAAACCCCGTGGGCGGCTTTTTGCGTTTCGGCCCGGGCTTCCCACCCGGTGGACCTGCCGCGACGCAGGCTCTTGCGGCTTTGTACAGCAGCCGCCGGGCGCTGCTCCGGAAATCCCTATCCTCGCAGCATCCCGTCCGGGGCTCGGGAAGCCGCTGCGATTTGCCGGCGCCATCGAGGCGTCCGGCTGCGGGAATCTTCTTGGCGCTACGCGCTCGCCTGCGTCCCGCGGCTTTCGTGACGCCCGGCGCCGTTGCCGCCCTCGCCGCGCTGTTGCGCGCGCGCCCGGCGGTCGCGCTGCGCCACCGCGGACGGCGAGCTCGACAGCACCCGCGTGGTCCGCTTCCGCGTGGTCCGGCGCGTTGGCTTGAGCGCCTGCATCGCCGCGGTGTTCGCCTCCAGCGCGCCGATCATCCGTTCGATCATGCGTGCCGGAACGGCAATGAAGGCGCGGCCCGGCGGCGCTTTCGGCGCGGTGCGGCGCGTTGCGGTGCGCCTGGCGCCGGTCTCTTCTTCGGACCGGCTCGCGCCGCCTTCCCGGACCCGGTCCGGGGATTGCGTGCCGTTGCCGCCATGGCAGTTCTCCTCATGGTTAAAGCGTGGCGCATTTGCATGCGCGACGCGGCGGTTTGTCAACGATCAACTCGCTCCGGTAGGCGGCTCTGCGCTGGCAAGTGGGGCACCGAAGCGCATTATCCCTCGTCCGTCGGCGGACAGCCCGATCACGGTATTGCCGCGCAGCCCGCGATTTGTCGAGTATCCGATCGGGTTGGACTTTCTGCACGGCATTTGCGGCGTCACGATGCCCCATAGATTCAGGATTCGGTGCGCGAACCTCGCGTTGCCGCCGGCGACCGCCAGCGCGCAGGCCACCGCACCGCTGCAATGATGGGCGCGGCCGCGCAGATGGTTGCAGTCGCGACAAAGGGGCCGGATGTTTCGCACGTCGCCATGTATCAGGGCCCGGCCGCCCCAGGCCTGCGGGAGGATGTGATCGCGCGTCTCGCGCCGCGAGCCGCCAGCGCCGTGCGGCGCCATGAAGTGCTGGCAGATCGGGCAGCGGTTCATCGGCCGCGGGCCCCGCGCGCCCCAGCCACGCCTCGATCTCCGGCACCATGCCGCAGCGCATCCGCCGCCGCCTCGCGTGCGCCGGATCGGTCCACCCAGGATTGAAGACGGGTCGATCTGACAGCCATGGTGTTGGCATCCTACAGACCGGTTCGTCCTCGTTTCTTGCCCCCCACGTTGGCAACACGGGTTCGAATCCCGTACGGGACGTCAACGACTTAGCGGCTTCCTGTTGGCTGTTGGCAATCTGTTGGCAGCCTCTACCGGCGATTGGGAGCGCAGGCGCCGCGCCGCTTTGCCGGTCGTGCCGCTGAACCGCCGGCGGTTCGCTCCCGTCTCGGCGGCGTTCAGCAGCTCGGCGAATTGCGCCTCCAGCGCTTCCTGCGCCGCGCGGGCGAGCGGATAATGCTGCACGCCGCGCAGATAAAGCTCCAGGTTGCGGTCATTGGTGTGGCCGGTGAGCGCGCGGATCGCGCGGTTCTCGAATCCGAGCATCTTGAGCGCCACCGGCCCCGTGGCGCGCAGCCCGTGCAGCGTGTAGCGCGGCAGTCTTAGGACACGCCGCAACGTCGCCAGCGTCTCCTGCGCGTTCGCGGTGGTCCAGGCGCGCCCGCGCGGGGTGACGAACAGCCGCCCGGCGCAGCGGCCGCGCATCGCCTCCAGCACCCGCGCCAGGCTGTCGGTCACGTGCAGCCGCAGCGGCTCGTCGGTCTTCTCCTGCGCCAGGTCGAGCGTGCGCCGGGCGGCGTCGTAGCGGTCCGGCGCGAAATGCGTCACGTCGCCGCCGCGCTGCGCGGTGAGCAGATAGCCGGTCAGCAGCGCGCGGAATTCCGGCGTGGCGGCGCGCATCACGGCCAGCAGCACGTCCGGCGGCCAGGGACGGTGCGCCGAGCTGCGCGGCACTTTCAGCCGCCGGCTGGCCTCCCAGAGATTGGCCGCCAGCACGCCCGGGTGCTGGCGGCGCCAGTGCCGCACCACCTCGATCATGCGGGAGCGCAGCGCGTTCCACGCGATCGGCGCGGCGTCGGCCCGCCGGCGCAGATCCTCGATCCACGCCTCGTCGAGATCGGCCAGGCGCAACCTGCCGAACTGGGCGCGGAAGCGGTCCAGGGTGCGCCGGTAATCCGATCGGCTCGATGCGGCGAGCTGGCGGTAATCGGCGCCGTCGAGATATTCCGTGATCGCGTCGTGCACGGATTGTCCCGACGTTTCCGGGCGCAGGCGCTGCTCGAAGCGGGTATCGGCGGCGTGCCAGGCGGCGGCGAACTCGGTCGAGCCCTCAGGTCCGGGCAGCGGGACCCTTCGGCCGCGGCGGCGATAGTACAGGTAGATCTGGCCGCCGGCGCCGCGCGTGCGCTCCAAATACGGAAACAGGGTCGAGCTCGTCGAGCGCGCGCCGCGCCCGGGCTTTCTGCTGCTCATCGGCTACCTCGGCGGCCAGGTCGAACAGGCGGTCGGCGGCCTTGTCCAGCACGGCGCGATGCCAGCGCTGCTGGCCCGGAACCGGCTCGCGCGGCGGCGAAACAAGTCCGGCATCGACCAGCGCACGGAACTGGGCGCGCGTGTACGAAAGGTATTCGCATGCCGTCGCCTCGTCCATCAGCAGCGGCCATCGCGCCCTCCGGGAGCCGCGCTCAGGCATTGTCGTCGGCCCAGTCAGGCATCGGCGCCGTACTTCCCCCACAAGTCACTCCAGGGCAGTTCGATCCAGCCGAAAATTTGCACAGATGTTACGCGACCCGGCACCGACCATAGCCACCGCGGATTGTGAGCCGCGCTGGGAGCGAGCCATTGAACGACGCACCACTGCGGATAAGTGTCACTTTCTCCATAGCGGCCTCCGTGCAGGTCGACCGCCCAGGCCAAGAGCTGGCGCCCGTCTTTGACCTCCAGCGGCGGCTCTCCTCGGCGAAAGTGCAGCGGCTTCGGATGCTTTGGATTAAGGCCCAGTTCGGCGTTCATGGCGCCACGAACTCGCGCGCCGGATCGCCGTCGGGGCCACTCAGGCCGCCACTCAGGCATTGTTTTCCCTCTCGTACGTGACATCACTTGGCATCGGGCACTTCCTCGGGCCGGGCGGCCTTGAGCCGGGCGCGGCACCTGGTCGCCGCGCGCAAACTTCATCGCCCCTTCTCCCGCAGCATGTCGGAGAGTTCGATCCGGCCGTTGTTGACCTCGATCAGACGATGGCGGCGCAGCGTGGCCATGCCGCCGTTCCAATGGCCGCCATGGCCCTGCTTGCCGATCGCAGCGGCGAGCTCGGCCGGCGTGAGATCCCCGTGCCGCGCCAGCGCACGCAGCATGTCGGGCGCCGGCGAAGCCAGCTTGCCGCACCACATCTCCAGCCGCTCGGTCGCGCTCTCCGGCGCCTTCCAGTCGCCCGGATCGGCCGCTATCCCGAGATCCGAGGCACGCACCGCCGTGCCGTCCTGCACGATCAGGCCGCGCTGACGCAGATCGGCCCGGCCCGCATTGAAGTGGCCGCCCGCCTTCAGCCCCGCGAGCGTCGCGACCTGGTGCCAGGTGAGCGCGGCCGGATAATGGCGCACCAGCACGGCCAGCATGCGCTCCGCCGCGGCGTGCAGCGGTGCGGCATCGCCCGCGGCGGCCCGCGTTGGCCTGGAGGCCGACGGCCGGTTTCTCCCTGTTGACTCAGGATGAGTCACCTCGGCCGGCAGGTTCATTTTTGCCGCCTCTTTTGAGGCGGCAAAAATGAACCTGCGACGCCCGATCTGGTCGAGCGCTTCGCGCATCGCGTCGAGCGCATTGTCCGCGCCGCTTACCAGGCCGTCCCGATGGCCGTCCGCGTAGCCTTCGGCACGCGCGCCCTCGAGCGCCGCACGATCGGATGCACGCGCGGATGTCGGGGCATGCGGCTCGGCCGGGGGCGCCAGCTTCTCGCGCAGCGCCGCGATGTCCACCGCGGCTAGCACCGGCATCGACATGCGATCGCCGTAGGCCGGGGCGCTGGAGCTGTCGAACGTGGCGATCGGCGGGAACGCGACCTGGCGCAAGAGCTCGCCCTCGGGCCACCACACCCAGCCCTGGCCGGTCTTCAGCCGCGGCAGCCCGGCCAGGATCTCCCTGCCCTTGTCGCGATCGGCCTGCCCCTCGATCCAGGCGCCGAGCGCGGCGCGGTCCTGCGGCGCCGTCAGCTTCATCGCCACCAGGGTCGCGGCCTGGCTCAGCACGTCCTTGTGCAGCACCGCCGGGCGCTGCGTGACCATGACGACGCGAAACCCGCGCGAGCGGCCGCGGCGCACGATCTGATCGACCCGGTGAAGCAGCACCCGGCTTTCCGGCAGCGGGCGCTGCGGCGCCATCTCGTCGGCCTCGTCCAGCACCAGGTGGATCGGCGCGCGGGCGCGGTGGTAGAGCGCGGCCAGGAATTCGGCGAGGAACCGGCGCCGCTCGCCCATGAGAAAGCCGGAGACGTCGACGATCGCCTGGATGCGCTCGCCGACCACGAGCTCGCCCAGCGTGCCGCCCTGCTCCTCGCGGAGCGGCACGTCGGCGCGGTCGCCGCCGAACACCACCACCGGAAAGCCCGGACGGCGCCCGTCGGCGGAGGATTTGAGGCCCCACCACACCCCGGTCGGATCGACCACGACCACGTGCCGCGCGCCGGCGAGCAACCGCTCGACCAGGCCTTTTGCGACGTAGGTCTTGCCGGTGCCGGTTTTGCCGACGATCGCAACGTGTTCCTGGAGCGCATCGTCCGGGATCGGGTGGTCAGACATGCCGACCGCGCCGCTCGCCCAGGGCCCGCAGGGCATCCGACTCCGAGATTTCGCCTGATCTCTTCCGCATGCGGTGCTTGCCGAGCTGGCAACGCGGGCAGCGCTGCTTGGCCTGTTCCTTCCATCGCGTGCAAATGCAGACCATGGTCGGCGTCTCGTGCTCGCACGCGCACACTTCGTCGAATGGGTCGCGAGCCAACGTCATGCGCGACAGGCGCCGACGATTCGGCCGGTGCTCTCGATGATGATCCTCATCGTCGCGTCTCCGTGGGCTGCCCCAAGGCGAGCGGCTCATGATCGACGCGCTCGCGGAACTCGACCAGGTGCACCGGGCACCCCCTCTCGCGGGCGATCATCTCGGCGTAGCCTCGAAAGCTTTCGACGCGCTCGCGATCGGCGCCGATCAGCGGCATCTGCAGCAGCCCGAACAGGGCGCCGCAGATCCCCTCGCCGCCGTCCGCCTCGGTCGCGATCCAGGCGTAGAGGCGCTCGATCCTCTGCCCGGTGCCGGGCTTCCAGGACTCAGGCATGGAGCGTCATCTCCGGCGGCGTGGAGACCCGCGGCCTCGGCATCGGCGGCTCGGGGGCGAGGCGATCGAGCAGGATCTCGAAATAGGTCCGGTCCCGCTCGGCGAACGCGCGGCGCAGCGCGATGATCATCTGATCGAACGGGCACTCGCCGATCCTGGCGCCGCGGATCTGCAACTCGGCGATCAGATCTTCATCCGACAATTCGCCGAGAACTTCCTCGCTGTCTACTTCTACTTCGACGCTGATCATCATGCCGGCATTTCCCTATGCTCGCGCCCGTCCAGCATGGCGCCGGCGCGCTTCTTGCCGACGCGGCGCATCATCGTGGCGCCGCGCACCGGGGCATCACGATCCGCGGAAAGCATCGCGTCGCGAGATGGTTCGACCACACGCCCATCATGCAAAACAGCGACGGCATCGCGAGCGAAGTCACTGCCATCTTTCCACGCACCCCACTGCTTGAAAAAGAACGGCACGCACGCCGCCGCGCACTGACCGCGCAAACTCCGAGCCCAATCCGGGTGCATCGGCCGCGCGTGCGTGCCGCTCTCGCCGCCGGCGATCACCCAGTCGATCCGAGGAATTGACGTATCGCTCGGACCGCCAAGTAGACCGCGCAAATAGTTCAAATAGAATCCTTCTTCCTGCCACTGGCCGAGTTCAATCGCCCCCAGAAGCGGCTCGCACGACAAAAACCGCACGCGCGCCGGCACGCGCAGCAGGTGCGGAATGCGCTCGTCGGCGGCCTCCTGATCCTCGCACGAGACGCCGAGCCATAGGTTCGGCAGCGGCCAGGGAAGTGGCACCAGCGCAAATTCCTCGCGCTCGCTGGCCATCTCTGCCAGACGCTCGTAAATCTTGTCGCCCCGAGTCGGGTCGCGGAGGTAGTTCGCCATCCGCGCGGCGCGCTTGGTGAGCGCCTGGAAAGTGTGCTGCGGGCACTGAGCCATGACGGAGAAAACCTGGTCTATGGCAGCGTCGGGCAGACTCTCGTGGAACAGGTCGGACGTGCTGTTCACGAAGATGCGGCGCGGCCCCTTCCAGTGCAGCGGCACGGCGAGCCGCTCGGGAATCAACTCCACCTTTCCGGTCCAGCGTGGGCCGGACGCGGTGCGCTCGGCAAAGCCGTGGCCCCATAGACCAGGACCGGAGAAGCGCGCCGTCAGCGTTTCGGCGTAGCATCCGCGGCAGCCCTCGGAGACGCGCGTGCAGCCGCGCACCGGGTTCCATGTGGCGTCCGTCCACTCGATGCCGGTGGTTTCAGCCACGGCTTGCCTTTAGCTCTTTCGCGTATTCCGCCAGGAGCGCGTCGATCTTCGCGTCGTTCTCTCCGGCCTTGGTCCAGAATTGCCGCGACCAATCGAGAAGTTCCGAAACGCTGTCGGGCATCGTCTCCGGGGCACGAAGTACCTGGATATTCCCCGGCTCGATCGCAGCTTCCCGATCGGCCTCCGTCCCGCCGGCACGGCTGTTCGCCCGCCATTTCCCCATGTTGGCGCCGCGCCAGTCCGAGCCCTGAACGCCGGTCTGCAACGCCTCGATCACGAGGTTGATGTCGCTGAACGGCGCTTCGCCGCGCGCAATGCGATGCAGCCGCCGGGAGGCCCATTCGCAGACGACAGCTGCATAATCGACGTCGCGCGCCAGCAGGGTGAACAGCGGCTCGTCGGGCAGCGCGCGGCCGTAGCAGTCGAACTCGCCCGGGTTGTTGCGGGTGCCCATCAGGTGAACCTCCCGAGATCGCCGCAGTCGCGGGCGCGGAGCCATAGGGTCCAAGGACGGCCGGCGCCGGGGCAGAAGCCGTTGACCGCCACGCCGTCGTCGCCGGTGCAGACGATCGAAACCGGGGCCGCCAGTCCGAGGCACGGATCGTCCGGCGGCGCCAGCGGCGGCGCGATCACGCCGCCCGTGCCGGCGAGGATCAGCGCGGCGAGAACGGCGCGCGTCATTCCGGTTCTCCGGCCGGCGCCCGTTCGGCGCAGCGCGTGCACAGGCTCGGTCCGGGGGCGCCGTCGACCCAGCCGCAGCCGTCGTCGCAGCCGCATTCGTCGGTGCAGCCGCAGCGGCGGCACGTGCGGATGCCGAGCGCGTCGAGATCGGGGCGCGGCGGCGGCCCGGAGCCGAACAGGGAGAGCCGGAGCGCATCCTCCAGCATTGCCTCGCCGTGATGCGCGGCGGCGCGATAAGCCTGGGGCGGCGACAGATCGTCCATCTCCCCGGTCGTGCCGATCCAGGACAGGATGGCGCCGATGCCGATCGCGCGCTGCCGGTCCGGCGCCAGGCCGTCCCAGGCGCGCGCCAGGTCGAGCAATTCCGGATCCAGCCACGGGCCGATGATGCGGCGCTGAAATGGTCCTGCCATCGCGTCCTCCATTGCGGCGAATTTTTCCTCCTCGATCGCCCCCGGATTTAATCCGGGGGTCATCCGATCGCCCTGCCGCGGGCCGCGACGCGCGCCGGATCGATCAGCGGCACGCTGTTGGCGACGCTCGAGAACGGCTTCGGCTTGCCGCCCGCCCACACCGGCAGGACGACCTCCAGGTACTTGTCGCCGGCGCGGAACTCCACAGCCTCCTGCTTGTTCGCTGCGGTCGCCGCGCCCGGCAGCAGCGGCAGCACCAGCAAGGAAGCGGCAACCTTGCTGCGCTTGCCGCCGCTTGTCTTCACCAGATGCAGGCCGTTGGGAGCGATGCGCAGCAGCCGGGCGTCGGCACCCTCGCCGCGGAGCACCGCGACGAGGGTGCCCGGCCTGAGCCATGCCTGCACCGCCGGAACGCCGCGCACCATGAGATTGAAGCGCTTGCCGCCAGCGCACGACAGCGACACGGGAGGGTGGTATTTCGCGGCGCCGGAGAATTTCCGCGTCGGGACCTCGATCCAGCTCATGACGGCACGCTCCAGCCGATCAGGAACGCGCAGCGGCAGAGCAGGAGGCGGAGCCGGCCGGCGCGCTGCCGCTGTTGCAGCCGCTCCTCCAGCCGTGCGGCGGACCTCGATCCCTTGCGCAGCAGCCGGACCAGGGCGGTTAGCTCGCTTTCCAGGTCAGAGGAGCGGCCCAGTGTGATCAGGATGGCATCGCGCAACGACAACTCGAGCGCGCGGGCCGCATCCGCCAGGATTTCGGAGAGCGGCGGCTCGGCCATGGGCCGCGCCAGGGTGGCGATGTCGAGCATCAGGCTGCCTTCCAGCGTGCGGGGTCCGGATCGAGCGTGATGGCGAGCGGCGCGGGCGCCAGCACGAGCGGCACCAGGCGGAACCGGCGCGCCGCGAAATCGGCGGCGTCGGCCAGCGCCAGCCATTGCCCCGGCGCCTCGGCGTCGAGCCGCGCCTGGATTCGCGCGCACCAGCCGGCGGCGAGAGAACGCTGTCCCTCCGGGGCCGCATCGGGCGGGCGGTCGCGCAGCGCGGCGAGCTGCAGCCAGAGCCGGGTCTGCGCAGCCAAAGCCTCCTCCACCAGGTTTTTCGCGAGCAGGATGATGGCTGGCGAGATCGCCCGGCCGCGCGCCTCGCCGGCGAGCGCGTCGGCCCCCTCCGACGGCGGAGGGGCCGCCGCCGCGGAGGGGGCGCGCTCCACGCCGGCGGCAGGCCCAGGGAGGAGGACCTCGCCGGCGGGAAGGGGCAGGTTCGGGACGCCTTTCACGATTTTTGCTCCGGGCCAGTATGGACGGCCGGCAGCGCCGGGCGCGGCGGCGGCGAAACGCCGTTCCAGTTCTTCCGAAAACCGTCGAGCACCTGGTGCACGCGGCGGCGGTGGTCGGCGCGCGGGCCGCCGCCCTGCGGCGCGGAGAGCGCCATCTCGGCGCGCACCGAGGCGGCCGATCCCCAGGCCGGCTCCGGGGACGGCACCACGGCGCTCATTGCGGCGGTCCCGCCGGGCGGAAGGCGGCCAGATCCTCGGCCGCCGCTGCCACCGCCGCGTCGTCGAACAGCTCCTCGATGTGGCGCATGCGCGTGGCGATGCGTGCAAGGCCGCGCCAGTGCCGGTCGAGATCGTCGCCGGTCAGGCCGTGGCCGTGCCGGTTCAGGATGCGGAGCGAATCGGCGATCGAGGCGAGCTCGGCCGAGGGCGGCAGTTTTGCGATCACCGGAACCTCCGTTGCTCGGCGGCGAGGCGGCGGCGGAGCGTGGTCGCGGTGGCGGCGAGGCGCTGGTCGGCCTGCTCGATCAGGCCGAGCGCGACGATGTCGTCCTCCAGCTCGGCGGCGGCGTTGGCGAGATGCGTTCGCGCCGCGTCGGTGCGGATCACCGCCCAGGACAGCGACTAGGTGGCGGCGGTGCGGGCGTCGGGCTGTTCCGCGCGCGGCGTTCTGCGCGGCGCCGGGGCGGTGGTGACCGGCGGTGCGCCGGGCGGGCGCGGCGGCCGGCCGAAGCCCGCTTCGGTCCCCGGGCTAGACCCGGGGATCGCGGCGTAATCGGGGGAGAGCGGGCGGCAGGAAAGGGTGGCGGACATCGGATTTGGTTCCTCGCCGGGAATCGGCGAGGGGGAGTGTGCGTCACGCGCACGCGGCATGCAACAGAAAAATGTGCGCTTGCCGCACTTTCTTTGCGGCGAGTTTATCGGCGCGTGAGCTTATCCCCGAGCGCGAGCCATTGGCTGCGCGTGTCTGCATCCATGCCGGAAAGAATTGATTGCACGCGGTCAAGAAGTTCAACCATCTCGGCAGAGGCGGGAGGCGCCAAGAGTTGCGATGGAGTTGCCGCGTAAAGCGAAGCCAAAGACTCAAGGTCTTGGGTCGAGAGCTTCATCTCGCCCTTTTCCCAACGGCCGACAGTGGTATGCCGCTTTCCGAGCGCATGGCCGACCTGCTCCAAGGTCATTTTTCTGTATAGCCGCCACGCGCGCAAGTGGTGATGCATAACGTTCACGCTACCGGGCGCCGAATTCGGTTCCAGGCTCCGCCACGCACATCTTCCGCTTGACTGCTTCGTGCGCCCGACGCACAGTGAGAATCGTCATGAGGCTGCGGGCATATCTGGACAAGCATGGGCTTACGGCGACGGCGTTCGCCGAGCGCGTTCGCGTGAGCCATTCGACGATCTTGCGATTGGCGGAAGGACGGCAGCACGCGCGCCCGAAGCTCATCCAGGCGATCTTCGACGAGACCAATGGCGAGGTGACAGCGGACGACCTGTACGCCGCCGTAGCTGAGCGCACCGCTGTGGCGGACGAGGCCGCCTGAGATGGACAATCCGTGCGCGCCGTGGTGGGCCGATGCGAGCCGGGACGAGCCCCGCCGGCGCGACCATACGGTGCTCGGCCTCTCATGGAATCCGGCGACGCTCGAGCTGACGCAAAACGCGCACGCCGAACTGGCGTACGCGGTGAGCGAGGTGCAACTCAGGGCGCTGCTGGCGGCGCTGCAAACAGCTCGGGAATCGTGCGGAGCAGCCACTGGCGGATTTCACCTTCCGTCGTGGCTGGCAGGATTTGCAGCTCGAGACGCACTTCGGCCGTCGCCTTCAAAATGTCCGGACGGCGTGGCGGCAGCAGGAGCGTGGCCACGATCTCGAAGTGATTCGCGTCCGCTCCAGGAACGAAACGGATCGCCAGGGCGCCCTGCACGCTCGGCATCTGCGGAGTTGGAGGCTTCATCGTCTTCTCCATCGGTGGGTGACGCTCCGATGGTGAACCCGTCCCCGGCGCCCGACAACGACGCCGGGGACGGCCCGCCGGCGCCGGAGGCCGCGTAGATGCGCGTGTCGATCGCCCCGGCGGATGGCGGCTGGCTGGTTGAGGCGGTCGGGCCGGACGGTTTTCGCCGCCTCTGCACCTCGCTCGAAGAGCTGGCGGCGGCGCTGCGGCGCGCCGGGCTGCCGGTGACGGTCGGGATCGCGCCGGAAATTGCCGATCCGCATCCATCGGCGTCGTTGTACGACGATTCCCCCTCCGACATGGAGCCCGATTACCGGCCGGCCGGCGCGGCGCCAATGCGCGAACCCGCGCACAACTTTTTGCACGGCGCGGGGCGCGCGCGGTGAGCGGCTACGCAAAAACCTGCCGGGCGTATCTCTGCGGCGCGTATGCCGGGCCGCACGCGGCAAAGCGCCTGGCGCGCGACGCCGGCGGCATTTCCCCGGCGACGGCAAAGAACTGGCTTTCCGGCCGCTGCGCGCCGCGCGGCGAGGAGTTGGTCACCCTGCTGGCGGCGCACCAGGGGCTGTTCCTGGCGCTGCTCGGCCTCGCCGCGGCGCGGCGGCGCGGACCGCCCCGGATCGCGCTGCGGCGGATCGGCGCCGACCGGCGCGTCGGCGAGCGGCGCCGGGCCGAGCGGCGGGCCGCCCAGGCATGAACGCCGGCGCCGCGACTCGGGGCGCCCGATTCGCGGCGCCCGATTCGCGGAGTGGGACGTTCCGGTTTCGTTCTCCCATGCGCACGGTACGGGCCACGCTGCATCGCGATGGCCGGGCGACGTGCCGGACCGCGGGGCGGCGGATCGTGGCGGCGAGCCCGGAGGCGGATCGGTTCTGGCACCTCGGCGATCCCCGTCCCGGGGCGCGGCCGGCCGGCTCGCTGCCGGTGCCGCTCCGGCGATTGTGCCGGGCGCTGTAGCGCGCCAGGCGCGGCATGCGGACCCGCGATTGCGGCCTGGTGCTGGTCTGGGCCGACGGGGAGCCGGCCGGGCTGGTGGATTCGATCCGCGCCGTGGCGCGGTGGAGGGATCCGTAGATGGAGGAGCAGGCCCCGTTCGGGACGGTCCCCGGGCGCTCCGCGCGCGCTTCGATCGGGCTGCAGGCGCGGGCCCGCAGCACGGGGCAGTCCCCGGCCGAGCTCAGGCTTGCCGCGGCGGAGGCGGTGGCGTGCCTGGCGGTGGTCGCGCTCGGCACGCCCGCGCTCGGCGAGGCGATCGGCGGCCTGGAGGCGGCGGCGCTCGGCCAGGACCGCTGGCCGCTCGACGCGCTGGTCGCGGAAGTGCGGGCGGCGCCGCAGGCGATGTGCCGGGCGGCGCGGGCGTTCGAGCTGCTGGGCCGGGCGGTGCAGCTCTGGCTGGAGTTCCGCGGCGCCGACGAGGCTTTTGCCCGGATCGAGCCGCGGGAGCGCGGCCCGCCGTGAGAAGCGGCCGGCACGGCCCCGGATCGAGTTCGTGGGCCGCACCGGCCGCTTCCGCTCAGGCGGAAGATTGCGACAAAAACCCGTTCGGATCGATGCCCGCTCGGATTGAAGCGCGACGGGCAAAGGAGGTTTTCGTGCGCCACGGGAATATAGCGCGCCGGCCGGAAAATGCCAGGAAAAATGCCGGGGCCGGGTGCGCCGCTCATGAAAAATTCATAGTCGGGATCAGCGACGATCGCGAGCCGAACGGCGGCGTGCCATGAGCGCGCGGGCCTTGGGCTGGGCGTGGCAGCAGCATCCCGCGCAGCGCGGCGGCACGGCAAAGTTGGTGCTGGTGGCGATCGCGACGGCGGCCGACGGGGACGGCGTGGCGGCCGAGCTCAGGCAGGTCGATATCGGGCGCATGTGCCGGCTGGAATGGCGCTCGGTGCGGCGGCCGCTCGCCGTGCTGCGCGCGGAGGGGCTGGTGGTGCGCTACGGAGCCGGGATGCGGCTGGAAATGCCGGAGCGCCCCGAGGAACGCGTGCGGCGGCCAGGCTACGCGGCCGATCCGGCGCAAATGCCGATGTTTCCGCTCGCGGCTGGAGGTGCGCCATGAGCGCGCACAGCCGCGGAAAGGGCGGCCTCATGGATCACGCCGGAGTACGTCTGGCGTTCCGGACCGGCCAGGTCGAGACCAGTACCGCCGCGATGGAATTCTCGGTGGCGCAAATCGCCGGGTCGTTCGAGCACAAAGATGATCCAGGCGCTCGCGCCCTCGTCGCAGCAGCGCGAGCGCTGGCGAACGATCTCGGTGTGTGCCGAACCACGCTCGGCGAGTTGGCGACGAAAACCAAGGCGGTTGCGGCGTGCATGGCCGCAGCCCGCAGCACGGTGGACGATCTCCGGCAAGATTGCGGCGGTGGCTTGCGACGGCAACTTTGTTCGTCGTCGTCCGAGATCGCGCTGTCGCCATGCGCCGTCGACGGAAGCGTGTGATGGCGTGGCAGGCGAAGGGGGCGGTAGAGCGGTGGCAGCGCGTGCTCACGCCGGCGATGTTCGCGGTGGCGATGTTCGTCGGCAACGCCTGCGACGAGTCTGGCGCGGCGCGGCGGCCGCTGTCGGTCGATGAAATTGCGGAAAAGACCGGGATTCATCGGCGCACCGTGTTTCAGATCGAGCGCGTGCTCGACGACGCGGGACTGTTCCGGATCGAGCGGATTCCGGGTGAGCAACCGACGATCAACATTGATCTTGCGGCGGCGCGGCCGGATGGGCGGCTTGTTCTCTGGCCGGCGCAACGCGCGGGCCGGCCGGCCGATCCGCAGCTCGAGCTGCCGCTGTCCGGGAGCGCCGAGATTCACTCGGTCAGTGAATCTAAGATTCACTCGGCCAGTGAATCTAAGATTCACTCCCCTATACTTGAATCCTCAAAGGAAGATTCCTCAAAGATCCCTTCGCTTCGCTCAGGAGCGCGCCCCGAGCGGCGCGCTCGCGACGACGACAATCCTCGTGGGCAGCTTTGGAGGGAAGGAAGCGCAGCACTCCGGCGCCTGACCGGGATGCCGGAGGGCGGCGCCAGGCGGCTGCTCGGGCAGCTGCTGCGCGATGCGAGCGACGATTGCGCGGCGGTGCTGGGCGCGCTGGCCGAGGCCCTGGACATGCGCCCGGTCGATCCGGTGGCGTGGCTCACCCGCGCGGTGCGAAAACGCGGCGAGAAGCGGAGCTCGCTCAGCCAGATCATCGAGGACTGGGACCTTCCGAGCCTCGCCGAGATGGACGCGGCCGCCGCGGCCTCCATGGCCGAGATGGTGGCGGCGTCGGGGGGCCGGCTCGGCATGCCGGACGCGCCACGGGTGTCGCGGTGATCTCGGAGATGGAGCTGCGGCGGCACGTCGCGGCGTGGCTGACGCGCCTGGCCGGCTTGACCGAGGCGAAGGTGAGGCCGGACAAGAACGACATCGCCGATCGCGCGGAAATCCTCGCCAGGCATTTTCCGCACGCCGCGTTCACCACCGAAAGCCTGGATGCGGTGGCCACCGGCCTGACCTGGTGGCCGGCGCTCGACGTGATCCGCAACAAGCTGGCCGAGTGGTGGCAGGAACACGGGCCGAAGCGGCTGTACGCCGACGACCAGGCCGGCTTGGCAAAATTGTCGGACGAGGCGCAGGCGTGGGTGCGCGGCTGGCAGGATGCCGCGGCGCAGGGCGCGGAACGGCTGGCGCATTACGAGAAGATTTTTCGTCACCAGGGCGCGCACGTCGACGTGGCGATCGGCTACCTGATCGCGATCGGCGCGTGGCGAAAACCGGACCCGCGTTACGACGCGGTGCAGGCGGCGCTGAAAGCGGAATGGGACGATCCCGCCGGCATCCTGGGCAAGGTCGCGGCGCTGGAAGCCGACAAGGACAATGCGCTGGCGCCTATGCTGCTGGGCATGCTGGCGGCGCTGGTGAAGCGGCACGCGCCGCAGCACCTCGGGCTGCTGCCGCCAGCGGTGCTGGTGAAGGCAGGCGTTGGGGAAGCTGTGCCGGCTGCGGCTGCTGCTTCGCTCGGATCGTTCGCGACCGAGGCGGAAGTGGTGCGGGCGCGCATGGAAGCCGCGGCGCTGCCGCAGCCGAAGCCGAGCTATCTGACGCCTGAGCAGCTTGCCCGCCATCGCGCCGAGCGGCCGCTGCTGGTGCCGCTGCCGGGCCATCCCGATTGGAAGGGCGCACCGGAGCCGGCGGCGTGAGCGGGCGGCGAAACAACCGGAGCGATATCGGAGCGCCGAGCCGTATCTGGTCGGTGGGCGACTGGCGCATCTTCGATGCGCTGCCGATATGGGCACGACGCGTGCTGCAGGACGCGACGATCCAGTTTCACCACCGCGGCTGCGCGGCGTTTATTCGCGAGGGCCGACGCGGCAAAGCGTCGGTTTCGCACGTAGCCGATGCGCTGGCTCGGGCATGCGAGCTCGCCGAGGTTGCCGAGCTGAGCGCGTTCGCCGCGGCGTACGAGGCGGAGTTCGGCACCAAGCTGCCGCACGTGGCGGCGCGGACGGCGGCGATGCGCTACGGCGAGCGGGCTCCGTGACTGACGATGAAGCAATCGCCGAGTACATCGCCCGGCGCGGCGCGACGCGATGCCCGGCCGCGTTCGCGGCGAAAAGCACTGCGGCGATCAGCGCCGAAGATCGCGTCCTGCAAGCGGGGCGCGGACCTGATCCGGACGGCGATTTATGGCGGTCCAAGCGCTACAGGAAAATCCCCGAGCGCGATCTGGCGCTCGTCGAGGGGGAACTGCCCGCGGGGCCGCCCGGATCGTACACCCTGCAGATCAGAGACCGGATAGTCGGGCCGCGCTGGGGGGGCCGCATCTACGTGGCGCGCGTGCTGCGCGAGCTGGTCGCGCTGGGGCGGGCTGGCTGCGACGGCGCCGACAAGCAGCCCCGCTATTGGCGCGCCCGGTGAGTAGGGCGACTGACGAGGTGAAGATGTGGGTCCGCTGGCACGACCGGCGCGTCGGGGCGCCGGCGCCGGTCACCGATCGCGCCGATGCCGATCCGGTGCGCCATGCGCGTCGGGTGCTGGCGCGGGAATGCCCGGAGGCGCTGGCGATCGTCGCCGAGCGCGAACAATCGTCGGCGCGGCGCGCCGCATGACGGGGCGGATGGCGCCGGCTCGACCTGGACACCTGGCACGACCAGCAACTCGCCTCGGAGCATCTGAAGCGGCTGCTGATCAACCGCCTCGATTGCCTGGTCGCGCATATCGCAGACGATGACGGTCTCGTCGTCGAGCCGGAGGAGATGGCGGCGTGGGAGCGGCGGCCGGCGTGACGGGGCCCGGCTACGGGATCGAGGAACGCGGTCCTCGGGATCCTCGACCCGGGGATGCGGCGCGCGGGCGGCCGCGGCGGGCGGGCGGCAGCGGCGGATCGAGCGGACCGAACCGCGCGACGTAACGCGCCAGGAGCGTGGTCTGGCAGGTGAGCGGACGGTCGCGCTCCAGGCCGGCGTAGCTCGACGCCGAGAGGCCGAGCGCGGCGGCGGCGGCGCGGCGGGACCAGCCGAGCGCGGCGCGCCAGGCGCGGAGATCGGCAGCGGTCACTTCCAGCGGCGTTCAGCCGAGAGCGCCCGCCGATATTCCAGGCGTATCAGGGCAATCAGCCCGTCCGGCGACGTCCAGAGCGTGGGGCCGCGGCTTGAGAGCAGGTCGCACACCTGCTGCCCGAGCGTTCCGGGGTGCTCGTCGTCCGTCTCGCGCACGTAACCGCCGCCTGGGGGCACCCAGAACTGGCGAACGCGCTCCTCGCCGAGATCGCTCTCGTCACGCAGGTAAACCGTGTCGCCGGATTGCCATGTGCGTCGGCTGCGGTTCGGGTGGCTGGTCATGACAGCACCTCTCGGACCCACTGCTCGGCCGCCGCCTGAGCATCAAAATGCCGACCCTCGCCGAATTCCTCCGAGATGCCGAGCAGTTCCAACGCATCGAACGAGAGTTTTGCGGTCCAGCACATCACGTCGCGATTGCCGCGCGACGGATAGCCGTAGAGCAGCCGCCCGACCTCGACGCCGTCGCACTGGATAGAGAACGCGGGGTCTGTGAACCGGGGGCGGCTGGGAGCGGCGAAGTCGATTTGGCGGCTCATCTCTGGTCTCCGCCCCTGATCCGCGGGGCGCCGGTCGTCTGAGGAGAAATATAGGCAGCAATTTGCTGCTGGTCAACAGAAATCAGCCGCAAATTGCGAGGTATTTTTGCATGGCGGGTCGCGGAGCCATGCGTGGCGGGCGAGGCAGGCGAATTTTGCCCGTGCGCCCCAAAAACGGGTGTGATATTGAGTATAGTCGGCCATCAGGCACGCGCGGCCAGATAGCTCCCATGAAACGCGGCAAGAACAGGCAAGAATTCGCGGCAATAACCACGGCTGGCGGGCGGCAGATCGCAGTATAAGCGCCGCAGCGTGCGGTATAAGAGCCGTTATCCGGCGGTTTTTCACGGCGCTATTCGCAACAAAATCAGAGAGTTGACCGTGACGCAGCCGCTGGCGGACCAGGTGCTCCTCCGCATGTGGCTGCACGGCCGCGGCCATAACACCGCCGCGGCCTACCGCGCCGACGCCGAGCAGATGCTGCGGGCCGCCGGAAAACCGCTCGGGACGATCGGCCTCGGCGACCTCCAGGCCTGGGCCGACGGCCTGGCGCGGCTGGCGCCGGCGAGCCGGGCACGGAAAATCGGCGCGATCAAATCGCTGTTCCGCTACGCGGTCGATACCGGCGCGCTCGGCGCCGATCCGGCGCGCGGGCTGAAAGCGCCGCGGCCCGACATGCTGGCCGCCGAGCGCATCCTCACCGCCGAGCAGGTGGCGCGCATGATCGGCGCGGAATCCTGCCCGCGCCGGCACGCGCTGCTGCGGCTGCTCTACCTGTGCGGGCTGCGGGAGGCGGAGGCGGCTGGCCTCGCGTGGCGGCACATGCTGCCGCGCGGGAAGGCGGGCTGCGCAAAAATCCTGGGCAAAGGCGGCAAAGCGGCCCTGGTCGACGTCCCGCCCGATCTCTGGCGCGAGGTGGCCGCGCTCAATCCCTCCGGCGGTGCCGAGGCGCCGGTGATCCCGGGCCGCGGCGGCGGGCCCATCTCGATCGACGCGGTCTATCGCGCGGTGAAGCGGGCGGCGCGGCGGGCCGGATTGCCGGCCGCGGTATCGCCGCACTGGCTGCGCCACGCGCACGCGAGCCACGCGCTCGATCGCGGGGCGTCGCTGGCGGTGGTGCGCGACGGGCTGCGCCACGCCGACGTGCGCACGACCAGCCGCTACCTGCACGCCAAGCCCGGCGCCTCGAGCTCGAGCTTCCTGAGCGGCTGATCTGAAATCCGGATAGCCACTGCGCCCGAAAATCCGGCGGCTCGGTGCCTCTGCCCCCCCCGCCGTTGCACCGATTGCACCCGCCGTCCCGACGCTGGCCTGTACGGCCATCCTGAGCCCGGGGCGTGGCATGTGGCCGCCGCGCGATACTGCTATTGGAAAAATGAGACATAGTTGTCATCTTCCTGCTACCGCGATCCAGCGAGGATCGATATCCGAGTATGCCGAGGGTTACGGTTGACGCCGGCTGGGTGATCCCGGCCGGCGAGGCTATGATCGAGCTCGACCACGCCGGCGATCCGCCGGAGGCGCCCGGCCCGGTCATCCTGCTGATGCACCAGCTTTCCGCGTCGACCCGGGCCGAGCTGCTGGAATTGGCCGAGTGCCTGCGTTTCGAACGTGACCGCCGCGATGCGCAGGACTGCGCCGCGGCGTTGCGGGTGGCTGCGGAATGAGCATCGAGGGGACGTTCGGGCGGCTCGCCGAGTTGGCCGCCGCCGCTGCCTCAGGGACGCCGGCGCTCGACCCGGCCGCCGACCATTTCGTCACCGTGATCGTGCGCCGCCCGCACCCCGAACTCTGTCCGTACGGCGTGATCCAGGCGTTCGCCGGCGTCGTGAACCGGCCCGGCACGGTGTTTTTGGCCGACGGCCTGCTGGACGAGCGCGGTGTCGGGCACGTGCTGCGCCGGGTGCGCGACTTCGTCGAGACGGGCGTGGCCGAGCCGCCGCTTGAATGAGCGCCGCCGTCCTCGCCGCTCCGGAGTTTGCGATGCCGCGCGTGCCGGCCAGGTTCGGGCGGCGCGCGCCGCGGACGCATACGGTCGGCGAGCCGTTCGCGAGCGCCGCGGAGGCGTGGTTCTGGACCTGCCGCGCCCTGGAGGCTCGGCGCGAGGGCACGGGCGGCGGTTTCGGCGCCCCGCGGCCGTGCACGCCGGATGATCTGCCGCGCTGGCTCGACGCGCTGTATCGTGCGCGGCGAATGACGCTGGAGCAGGCGCGGGTGCTGGTGCGTTACGGCAGCGCCGACCGGCCGCCCGATGCGGCCGCGGCGGCCGAGGCGCGGCACGCGGAGCTGTGGGCCGCGGCGATGCGCGAGCTGGCGCCGCTGCTGTGGCGCGCGGGAGTGGTGCGGTGAGGCTGTACGGCTTCCCCGGTGTTGGGTGGATTCTGATAGATCGGAATGGCGATGCCGAGGAGTTTCCCGGCGATTCGTTTCTGCCGCCCGGCGTCGGCGTCTGGCTGGGGGGCCTGCGGCTCGATTTGCCGGCGCTGCTGCGCCGCGGCTGGTATCCGGGCGAATTCGACAGCGCGCGAGGCGTCGTCAAATATTGGCCGATCGTGGATGGCTTCCCGGTGATCGGCGAGCCCGGGAGCGAATGCGAGGCGCACGGCACGGTCTGGATACGCCGGACGCCCGCGTGGCCGGAGCATCTGGCATGATGGGATTCCCGTTCATCGAGTGGGGGCCGCCCGTGCCGCGGGCACGCAGGCCGCAGGACGGCGAGGAGCTGCGCCTCTCGGATGCGCGCCGCTATCCGATGCTGGCCGCCCAGCGCCGCTGCGGCACCGGCTATACCGCGCTGCCGGCGCCGGCGCCGAAACCGCTGTGGTCGGGACCGCTGGAGCCGCCTCGGATCGAGGATATTTGGGGATGACGCCGAGGAACGGCCAACGCGACCGCTGGCTGCCGCCGCTCATCCTCCTGCTCGTTCTGTCGGTGCTGGCGCTCGCGTTTGGCGGCGCGCTGCTGCATCTAGCGCATGTCGAACGCGCGGCGCGCAGCTGCGCCCAACTTCCGTGATCGCGGTCCCGGCCGACCTGCCGTTGACGCCGCAGCGCCTGGCCCACGCGGCGGGAGAGCTGGCGATGGAGCAGCGGTCCCGGCTGATGCACGCGCTGCTGGCGCACCAGCTCGCCGGCGGCGAATCCGGCCCGCGGGCGATCGGCGATCTGACCCGGCGGTTCGGCTGGGCCGAGCTCACCGAGACGATCGCGATCCTGAGCGAGCAGCGGCTGTGGCTGAAAGCGCCGGGGGCGGCATGACCGCAGCCGCGCTGCACCTGATGCCGGCGTTGGATTGGGCGATCCTGAGCGTGGTCTGGGTGGCGCTGC